>Ga0153918_1000429_pt1 | contig 20698 bp, 18 predicted proteins | sample TSFL002MetaG_FD_104687 | JGI IMG/M metagenome (GOLD analysis project Ga0153918, IMG submission 104687) | Attine ant fungus gardens microbial communities from Florida, USA - TSFL002 MetaG | ecosystem: Host-associated > Fungi > Mycelium > Unclassified | place: USA: Florida, Paynes Creek Historic... | reverse complement strand
TCCAGCAACAAGCTTGGCGGCCACCTCGGGCTGGTCATCGCCAAGCAGCTGATCGGCCTGATGCAAGGCGAGTTCGGCATCAAGAGCAGCACCAGCATGGGCAATACCCTGTGGCTGACCTTGCCGCTCGATCCATCACGCCTGGAGCAGCCCCCGGCAGACCTGGACGGCCCGTTGCGCGACGCCCGGGTCCTGGTGGTCGACGACAACGACACCTGCCGCAAAGTCCTGGTGCAGCAGTGCAGCGCCTGGGGCATGAATGTCAGCGCGGTGCCATCGGGCAAGGAGGCGCTGGCCCTGCTGCGGACCAAGGCGCACCTGCGCGACTATTTCGATGCGGTGTTGCTGGACCAGAACATGCCGGGCATGACTGGCATGCAGCTGGCGGCCAAGATCAAGGAAGACCCGAGCCTGAACCACGACATCCTGGTGGTCATGCTCACCGGTATCAGCAACGCGCCCAGCAAGGTCATCGCACGTAATGCCGGGATCAAGCGCATCCTTGCCAAGCCGGTTGCCGGCTATACGCTCAAGACCACCCTGGCCGAAGAACTGGCCCAGCGTGGCCGCGATCAGGCCGTGCCGGCTGCGATGCCCGGCGCGCAGGGCGCGCTTGAGTTGCCGAGCGACTTCCGTGTGCTGGTGGCCGAAGACAACAGTATCTCGACCAAGGTCATCCGCGGCATGCTCGGCAAGCTCAACCTGGAGCCCGATACCGCCAGCAACGGCGAAGAGGCCTTGCAGGCGATGAAGGCGCAGCGTTACGACCTGGTGTTGATGGACTGCGAAATGCCGGTGCTGGACGGTTTCTCCGCGACCCAGCAGTTGCGCGCCTGGGAAACCGCCAACCAGCGCCAGCGCACCCCGGTGGTGGCGCTGACCGCGCATATACTGGCTGAGCACAAGGAGCGCGCACGGCTGGCCGGCATGGACGGCCACATGGCCAAGCCGGTGGAGCTGTCACAGTTGCGCGAGTTGATCCAGTACTGGGCCAATCAGCGCGAAGCGAAAGCTGATCCGGCGCACAGCTCGTAACCCGACGGGTCGCTCCTGCACGCCACCCTTATCCCCCAAGGATCATTCCATGCTGCATGACTTGTTCAGTGTCTACCTGAAGATGCTGGTGCTCTATAGCCCGTTCTTCGTGCTGTCGTGCTTCATCAGCCTGACCCGAGGCCACTCCAGCAAAGAGCGCAAACAGCTGGCCTGGAAGGTCGCCTTTGCCGCGCTGGTGGCCAGCGTGCTGCTGTACCTGTTCGGCAGGGTGATCTTTGGTATTTTCGGTATCACCGCCGACGCCTTCCGCATCGGTGCAGGGAGCGTACTGTTCATCTCGGCGCTGGGCATGGCCCAGGGCAAACCGGCTGTGCAGGCCGACAACGTGCAACAGGACGTGACCATCGTGCCACTCACCATCCCGCTCACCGTGGGCCCAGGCACCATCGGGGCACTGCTGGTGATGGGCGTGGGCCAACCGCACTGGGACGACAAGCTGCTGGCCATTGTCAGCATCGCACTGGCCAGCTTCACCGTCGGCCTGGTGTTGTACCTCTCGCACGGCATTGAAAAACTGCTCGGTGACCAGGGCCTGCAGATCGTCAGCCGCCTGATGGGGCTGTTCGTCTGCGCCCTGGCGGCGCAGATCATCTTCACCGGGATCAAGGGCTACCTGGTCGGTTAGCCCTCAGGTTCAGGGCGCGGCGGGGTACCAACGCGGGGTGTAGACCCATTGCCCGCCACTGGCACGGTCGAAGGTGCAGGTCGTGGAGGAACCGACCAGCACCATGGTGCGCATGTCGACCATCTCCGGCGTCAGCTCGGCCAGGCTCACCACCCTGAGCGTCTGCCCCGGCCGGCCGATATCGCGCCCCAACACCACCGGCGTCTGCCCATCCCGGTGCCGGCGCACGATCTCCAGTGCCGTGCCAAGCTGATGCGGCCTGGACTTGGAAATCGGGTTGTAGAAGGCCAGCACCAGGTCCGCCTGGGCCGCCAGGTCCAGGCGTTTTTCGATGATCGACCAGGGTTTGAGGTTGTCAGACAGCGACATCACGCAGAAGTCATGCCCCAAGGGCGCGCCAGCTTGCGCGGCGGTTGCCAGCGAAGCCGATACCCCAGGCAGCATCTCCAGGTCGACACGGTGCCAGGCAGGGTCGCAGGACTCATGCAGGGCTTCGAGCACCGCTGCGGCCATGGCGAACACACCCGGGTCGCCCGATGACACCACCACCACCGAACGCCCCTGGGCCGCCAGCTCGAAGGCATGCCGGGCACGCTGCATCTCTTCCCGGTTGTCGGTGCAGTGCTGCACCTGATCGTCGCGGAACGGACCTGCCATGCGCACGTAGGTCTCGTAGCCGAGGATATCCTCGGCACGCGCAAGCTCGGCTTTCACTGCCGGCACCATCAGCTCGGCCGCCCCTGGGCCAAGGCCGATCACTGCCAGGCGGCCGCGCTTGCGCCCCAACCGTGCCGGGTCGACCGGCAACGGCGCCGCAGCGATGACCAGGCCCGACTGCTCGATCAGGCGCGCCTCGGGCAAAGCCTCGGCCGCCATGCTGGCCAAGGTGCCGTGCATGGCTGCGAAGCGCAGCACGACGCCCAGTTCTGCGGCAGCCTCATGCAACAACGGCTCGGCCATCGCCTGCTCGGCGACCAGCAGACACGCCAGCGAGGGCTCGGCAATGCCGGCCTCACGCAAGGCGCCACGTACCTGTTCGGCCAGGCCGGGCCCGCCTGCGGCGAGCGCCACCACCACCGAGCGCGGGTGGATCAGCAGCTCGTCACGGCTGGCCACGCGCGCGTCACAGCCGACATGGATGGTGCGCCGGGCGGTGTCACTGGCTGGCAGTTGCGCCTGCGCAAGCCAGGGTGCATCACCCTCGACACGCACGCTTTCGCCGGCCAGCAGGTCGGAGACAAAGCGCTTGCCCTGCTCGAGGTCCGCCAGGGCATAGCCCTCGGGCGGGTTGAGCAGGCAGGTGCCGAAGCGCAGTTCACCACTGGTGGTGATCGCTGCCGCCACCCCCAGCGCCTCGCCGAGTTCGCGCGCCATGACGTTGACCCCGCTCAGGCCACCCAACAACGGCACCACTGCGCTACCGTCCTCGGCCACGGCCAGCACGGGCGGCTCCGCACCTTTCTCATCGAGCAGGCTGGCCAGGCTGCGGATGACGATGCCGGCAGCACACAGCGCGATGATCGGGGTGGCCTGCTGGTAGAGCATGCGCAGGGTGTCGCCAAAGCCGTCGTAATACTGATCGACGCCCTCGACCCGACCGCGCAGGCCGTAGACGGTCGCCTGTGGATAACGCTGCTGGATGCGCTGCGCCGTGGCCAGGCTACCCGCGCCAAGGATGACGATGGCCGGTGCCTGTTGCCTGTTCAGCCCTGCCATTTTTCCCCCGGTACGATGATCAGCGAGAAGTACGGCGAAGACTGTGGGTCCACGTCATCCAGCGGCACGATCTTCTGGTTGGCCATGGTGGCTCGCTCGACGTACAGCGCACGCCCGTCCAGGCCGAGTTCGGCGAGTACCTGGCGCACCTTGGGGAAGTTGCGGCCCAGCTTCATGATCACCGCCGCATCGGCGTCTGCCAGGCGACGCTTGAGTTCTTCGGCCGGCAGCACGCCCGACAGTACCGACAGGCTCTGGTTGCGGTACACCAGCGGCGCGCCCAGCACCGAGGCGCCACCGAGCATCGAACAGACGCCCGGGACCACTTCGGCCTCATGCTGTTGGGCAAGCCGGTCGTGCAGGTACATGTAGGAGCCGTAGAAGAACGGGTCACCTTCGCAGATCACCGCCACGTCACGGCCGGCATCCAGGTGCTCGGCCACCTGCACGGCCGCTTCATCGTAGAAATCGCTGATCACCTGCTCGTAGGACAGCGGCGCCGGCAGTGCCTCGGTCGTGACCGGGTACACCAGTGGCAGCAGGGTCTGCTCGGCTTGCAGGTGGGCCTCGATGATGCCGAAGGCGTTGCCGCGCTTGCCCTTGGCCACGAAGTACGCCACTACCGGCGCCTCACGCAGCAGGCGCAGGGCCTTGACGGTGATCAGTTCAGGGTCGCCGGGGCCAACGCCCAGGCCCAGCAGTCGTCCGCGCGGCGCCATCACTCCACCTCCGTGGCCAGGGCGTTGACTGCGGCAGCGGCCATTGCGCTGCCGCCCAGGCGGCCTTGCATGATCACGAATGGCACGCCGCGGCTGTCGGCGGCGAGCATCGCCTTGGACTCGGCGGCACCGACGAAGCCGACCGGGAAGCCGAGGATCAGGGCGGGTTTGGGCGCCCCGGCATCGATCATCTCAAGCAGGTAGAACAGCGCAGTCGGGGCATTGCCGATCACCACCACGCTGCCCTCCAGGTGCGGGCGCCACAGCTCCAGGGCCACGGCGGAGCGGGTGTTGCCGGCCTCCTTGGCCAGCCCCGGCACGCTCGGGTCGCGCAAGGTGCAGATCACCGGGTTGTTGGCGGGCAGGCGGGCGCGGGTGATGCCTTCGGCGACCATGTGTGCATCGCAGAGGATCGGCGCGCCATTGGCCAGGGCTTCACGACCGGCGCGGCCGGCACCTTCGGAGAACTGCAGGCCATCGATGGCCTCGACCATGCCGCAGGCATGGATCACGCGCACTGCGAGTTTTTCCAGGTCTGCGGGAATCCGCTCGAGCCGGGCTTCCTCGCGGATGATCCGGAAGGAATTGCGATAGATCTCCTGACCATCGCGGATGTAGTCAATCATCAAGGTGCTCCGTCGGCAGGGCGAGCATGGCGCCTGCTTCATTCAAGGTAAGGTCGGTGGCGCGCAGGGCACCCAGGCCCGGCAGGTGCGCGTCACGCAGATACAGGTCATAGCGGCCCGGTGAACGGGCCAGCAGCGTAGCCGGGGCAACATGGGCCACGGCGCAGGAACGGGGGCAGCCGGACAGGTGCACGCTGCCGGGTGCGCCACTGCCTAGCAGCGCCGCTAGCTCGACAGCATCCGCCTTGGTCTCGGCCTGAGCCTTGGCGCAGCCACTGCTGCCCGTGCAGGCAACCACGCGCACCAAGGGTTCATCGACCTGGCAGAGCAAGCCCAGCGCCGACAGCTCGGTACGGGCCTGTTCGAGACCGGCAGCGCTGATGTTGGTCAGCATCAGGCTTTGCCACGGGCTCAGGCGCAGGCTGCCATCCCCCCATTGCCGGGCTACCCGGGCAGCCCCCCGCAACATGGCAGGCGACAGGCGGCCCAGCGGCGGCGCGACGCCCAAGGCCATGCCCTCCAGCTGAGTCACAGCGCCCAGCCAAGGCTGTGCGCACGCGCGGCGTTGCCACCTGAGCACCGCCGCATCGCGGCGCACGTACAGGCCAAGGCCGTTGATGAAGTCCTCGACCGGGCAGCCTTGCAGCAATTGCCGCATGCGCGACTGCTCCGGGCTGGCCAGGTCGAGAAAGCGATCGAGCACCGCCCGCACCAGCGCCAGCCCCTGCTCCAGCGGCACCGCGCCCAGCACCTGGCCATCGGCCGGGCAGCTGGCCAGGCCGAACGCCAGCCAGTCGCGATGCTCCAGGCGCAGTGCCGAAAGCCACAGGTCGTGCGGGTGTTCGAGCATCGCCACGCCCTCACCACCGTCCAGCTGCACGGCGAACTTGGCCGACAGCTCATGGAAGCGCGGCGTGCCTTGCAGCAGCTCGAGGATCTGCCCGGCCAGGGGGCGAACATCCAGCAGCATCGACGGGTCATGGCCGGCCAGTGGGCTGAGCATCAGGTTGCGCACGTCGTCGCTGGCTGCGTCACGCGGACCGAGGCCGGCGGCCAGCAGGCTTTCGACCAGCCCGGCATGATCGCTGCCGATGCCGCGGATCTGCAGGTTGCCGCGGTTGGTGGCCTCGATCACGCCAGCGGCGAAACGCTCGGCTGCCGCTGCCACCACGTCTGCCTGGTCGGCCAGCAGCAGGCCGCCGGGCAACTTGATGCGGCAGATGCCACCGTCACGGGCGCTGACGATGCGCCACAACCCCGGGCAGGCCGAGGGACGGGGAGAGGCTAGGGGCGTGTTGGCTGGCGTCAAAGGGGCGTCCGGCAATCGCTGAAAGTGCGCTTGAGTGTAGAAGGCGCGGTATTATGCCTGCTTTGTCCGGCGGCATGAAAAGCCGGTGGTCGAGCATTGACTGCGATCGAGCAGAAATTCAGGACCGCGTCGCCCTCTTCGCGGGTAAACCCGCTCCCACAGGATCCCCAGGCCCCCACAATGGCGGAACGAAACACATGACCCCCTGGCTGACAGTAGTAGGCATCGGCGAAGACGGCTTCAGTGGCTTGGGCAAACAGGCCCGGCGCGCCCTGCTGGGTGCCTCGCGGATCATCGGCAGCCCGCGCCAGCTGGCCCTGCTGCCGCGCTGCATCGGCGCCGAGCGGCAAGACTGGCCGAGCCCGTTTTCGCTCACCCCGGTACTGGCCCTGCGCGGTGAACCGGTCTGCGTACTGGCCAGCGGCGACCCGATGTTCTTTGGCGTCGGCGCCAGCCTGGCGCGGCAGGTGCCGGCCGCGGAAATGCAGGTGCTGTCGATGCCTTCATCGTGTGCCCTGGCGGCCGCCCGCCTGGGCTGGCCGCTGCAGGACGTGCAGGTGGTGTCGGTGGTCGCACGCCCGTTGGCGACGCTCAATGCCCAGCTAGCCAGCGGCCAGCGCCTGCTGGTGCTGAGCAATGACGGCGACAGCCCTGCGGCCATCGCCGCACTATTACGCGAACGCGGTTTCGGGCCCAGCCGCCTGCACGTGCTGGAGCACCTTGGTGGCGCGGCCGAGCGGCATCTGTGCGGCACCGCCGATGACTGGCCCCACAGCGAAATCGCCGCCCTCAACCTGGTCGCCATCGAGTGCCTGATCAGCCCGAATGCCATGCCGCTGTCACGTGTGCCCGGGCTGCCAGACAGCGCCTTCCGCCATGACGGCCAGCTGACCAAGCGCGATGTGCGTGCGATCACCCTGGCGCGCCTGGCGCCGCAGCCCGGTGAGTTGCTGTGGGATGTCGGTGCCGGCTGTGGCTCGATCGGCATCGAATGGATGCGTGCTCACCCGGCCTGCCGCACCCTCGCCATCGAAGCCGACGAAAACCGCCAGGGCTTCATCGAATACAACCGCGATGTCCTCGGCGTGCCTGGCCTTCAGCTGGTTCGCGGCAAGGCCCCCGACGCTTTGGCCGGACTGGAACGCCCGGACGCCATTTTCATTGGTGGCGGCGTGACCCGCGAAGGCGTGTTGCCGCTGTGCTGGGAACGCTTGCGCCCCGGTGGGCGGCTGGTGGCCAATGCAGTGACCCTGCAAAGCGAGCTGGCCCTGGCGCACTTCCGTGAACAGCACGGTGGCGAGCTGACCCGGATCCATGTCGCCCAGGCCCAGCCATTGGGTGCCTTCGACACCTGGCGCCAGGCGCTGCCGATCACCGTGCTCGACGTGGTGAAGCCCCTCGATGCGTGAAGAGACCCGCGAGCAGCCCGCGCCCCTGCGCAGTGGCCTGACCACCGGCAGCTGCGCCACCGCCACCAGCCTGGCCGCCGCCAGGTTACTGCTGACCGGCCAGTGCGACGACGCGGTGAGCATCACCCTGCCCAAGGGCAAGGTGGTGCAGATGCGCCTGGAATTCTGCCGCCTGGTCGGCGAGCGTGCCGAGGCGGGCACACTCAAGGATGCCGGCGACGACCCGGACGTCACCCACGGCGCCCTGCTCTACAGCCAGATCCGCTTGCAGGCGCAGCCCGGCATACGCTTCGTCGCAGGCCAGGGCGTGGGTACCGTCACCCGCCCCGGCCTGGTGCTGGCAGTCGGTGAGCCGGCGATCAACCCAGTACCACGGCGGATGATCAGCGAGCACTTGCAGCAGCTGGCCGACGATTGCGGCTATCCGGGCGGCTTCGAGGTCACGGTCAATGTGCAAGGCGGGGAAGCGCTGGCGCTCAAGACCATGAACCCGCGCCTGGGCATCCTCGGTGGGCTGTCGATCCTCGGCACCAGCGGCATCGTCCGGCCCTTTTCCTGCTCGGCCTATATCGCCTCGATCCACCAGGGTATCGACGTGGCCCACACCAACGGCTACACCCACATCGCCGCCTGCACCGGCAACGCCAGCGAAGACACCATGCGCCGCGTCTACAACCTGCCCGAAATCGCCCTGATCGAGATGGGCGACTTCGTCGGCGCCGTGCTCAAGCACGTACGCAAGGTGCCGGTGCCACGCCTGACCTTGTGCGGTGGTTTCGGCAAGATCAGCAAGCTGGCTGCCGGCCACATGGACCTGCACAGCCGCCATTCGAGCATCGACCTGCCGCAGCTGGCAGGCTGGGCCGCAGACATCGGTGCCGATGCGCAGCTGCAGGCGGCCATCATCGCCGCCAACACCAGCCAGCAGGCGCTGGCCCTGGCACATGCCGCCGGCATCGCCCTGGGCAATGCGGTGTGCGCCCATGCCCTGGCCTTCGCCCGCAGCGTGGTGCCGGCTCAGGTGCACGTCGAAGTGTTTGCCATCGACCGCCAGGGCGGCATCGTTGGCAAGGCAGGTGTGCAATGAATCGCCGAATCCTGCTGCTCGGTGGCGTCACCGAAGCGTTGGCCATCGCCCGCCAGCTCGGCCCCGAGCACGTCTACAGCCTGGCCGGCATCGGCCGGGTACCGCAGGACCTCAGTTGCCAGGTACGGGTCGGTGGCTATGGCGGCGCTGACGGCCTGGCCGCTTACCTGCGTGAAGCCGGCATCACCCTGCTGATCGACGCCACTCACCCCTATGCGGCGCAGATCAGCCACAACGCTGTCAGCGCTGCACGGGCGGCCGGCATTCCCTGCTGGGCCTTGCGCCGCCCGGCCTGGCAGGCACAGCCGGGGGACGACTGGCGCGAGGTGGAAGACTGGGCAGGGCTGATCGAAGCGCTCAAGCCGTTCAAACGCCCCCTGTTCACGTTGGGCCGCGAGCCGCTGCAACATCTTGCGGAGATTCCGCCGGAGCAGTTCTGGACCTTGCGGGCCCTGGAATCATACGTGGGCAACTCACGTTGCGAGATCATCGGGGCACGCGGGCCATTTCGCATAGACGATGAACGTAGGCTTTTTGCAGAGCGGGGTATCGATGTGCTGATCAGCAAGAACAGTGGCAGCGTGGCAACCGAACCGAAACTGGAGGTGGCGCGAGAGCTTGGGGTTCCGGTACTGGTTTTGAAGCGCCCGGTATTGCCTGACGTAGATCGTGAGTTTGAGACTAGAGAAGCATTGGTTGCGATGCTTGAGGCGCTTGACGATGTTGGCTCAGACTTCATGAACACTCGTGATCAAACTGGGCAGCAGGAGCGGGGAGATCTTTAGTTGCTTCTCGACAGATTGCGTTGTTTGCCGGTGTACGCCTTGAGTCCTTTGTAGAATTTTCGATCGAGCGCCGCGCGGGCGGCGCTCGATCTTACAGGCACCGAAACTCCACCGCCTTACCCTCCCAACCGCCACACCTTTACTCTTGCAAACCCAGCAAAAACCAGAATTTTCCCACCTCTCTATTCGAAGTCGTCTGAATAGCATTCTGCCGCCCCTCACCCTAAACTTGCCCCTCCCCTCCGGAAGGCGTCACCCATATGGAAATGCAATGGTGGATCTGGCTGGTCTTCGGCATCGGCCTGATCCTGCTGGAACTGGTCCTGCCCACGTTCTTCATCATCTGGTTCGGCATCGGTGCCGTGCTGGTCTCGCTCATCGCCCTGGCCGCCCCCGCCCTGCAACTCGACATGCAGGTGCTGCTGTGGGTGCTGTTTTCCTCGGTGACCACGTTCCTCTGGTTCAAGCTGTTCAAGCGCAAGCAACCGGACGTGCGCTGGACCGCCGACAGCGTGATCGGAGAGGTCGGGCTGCTGACCAGCAGCGTCTCGCCCTTCCAGAAAGGCCGCGTGCGTTTCCAGAAGCCGCTGCTGGGCAACGAGGAATGGATCTGCGTCGCTGACAGCGACATCCCGGCAGGCGAGCGTGTGCGGCTCGTCGCCATCGAAGGCAACACCGCCCGGGTCGTCCGGGCCTGAATTGGCATTTAAAAGGAAGTTCGCATCATGACCAGTCTCATCGTTGTCGGCGCCATCGCCCTGTTCGTCCTGATCACCGTGTTCAAGGGCGTGCGTATCGTTCCCCAGGGCGAGGAGTGGATCGTCGAGCGCCTGGGCCGCTACCACAGCACCCTCAAACCTGGCCTGAACATCGTCATCCCGTACATGGACGTGGTTGCCTACCGCCTGCCGACCAAGGACATCATCCTCGACGTGCAGGAGCAGGAAATCATCACCAGGGACAACGCGGTGATCGTCGCCAACGCCCTGTGCTTCGCCAAGGTGGTCGACCCGCAGAAGGCCTCCTATGGCGTGCAGAATTTCTCCTTTGCCGTCACCAGCCTGACCATGACCTCGCTGCGCGCCATCGTCGGTGCCATGGACCTGGATGAAGCGCTGTCCAGCCGCGAACAGATCAAGGCGCGTCTACGTGAAGCGATGTCGGAGCAGACCGAAGACTGGGGCGTGACCGTGCGCTCGGTGGAGATCCAGGACATCAAGCCCTCGCAGAACATGCAACTGGCCATGGAGCGCCAGGCGGCCGCCGAGCGTGAGCGTAAAGCCGACGTGACCCGCGCCGAAGGTGCCAAGCAGGCGGCGATCCTCGAAGCCGAGGCGCGCTTGCAGTCGGCCAAGCTGGATGCCGAGGCACAGATCAACCTGGCCGAGGCTTCGGCGCGGGCGATCTCGCTGGTCAAGGAAGCAGTGGGTAACGAGACCGTACCGGCCATGTACCTGCTTGGCGAGCGTTATGTAGGGGCCATGGAGAACCTGGCCAACAGCAGCAATGCCAAGGTCGTGGTGCTGCCAGCGGACCTGCAGGAAACCGTGCGGGGCCTGCTGGGCCGCAACAAGGCTTGAATAGGCCGGGGCTGTTTTGCAGCCCCGAACCACCCGGCCTGCGTCACTTCACCGCACCCCGCCATTTTTACCTATACTCCGCCTTACAATACCGCCCACGATTCCTGACCGGATCTCTCCATGCCCCCACGTCGGCACATTGCCTGGATAGCCTGCCTTGCAGTGCTGTTCAACCTGCTGGCCATGCCGCTGTCTTCTGCCGCGCCCAAGGGCCCGGCCGAGCAGCTGCTGTGGGGGGCTTTCTGTTCCAGCGTGGCCAGCAAGGCCAAGGCCAAGGCCGAAGTCCAGGCGCTGGCCAAGATCGACCTCGGCACGCAAAGCGACCAGCACGCCAATATGCAGCACTGCTGGTGCTGTTCGGGCGCTGCACAACTGCTGGCCCTGCCGGGTTATCCGCCGCAACTGCACAACCCGCCGACGCTGTTGGCCGGGCGCCAGCCACCACCCGCCAGTTACCAACCGACGCCGCGCCAACTCTGGCCTGCGCTCAACCCCCGCGCCTCTCCGCTGGTCTGAGTTCTTCATGCTGTCAGCCTGAACCTCACTGATCGGAGACACACCATGCTCAAGCAAGCTCTTGTACTGGCTGCCCTGTTGCTGCCCGGCGCCTACGCCAACGCCCATGAATACAGCGTGGGCGACCTGCACATCGCTCACCCGTGGTCGCTGCAACTGCCGCCCAACGCCCCTAACGTCGCCGCCTATTTCGTCGTGCACAACAACGGCAAGGCCGATGACCGTCTGCTCAGTGTCGACAGCCCGATCAGCGATGATGCGCAACTGCATGAGCATGCCATGAGCGCCAGCGGCGCGATGAAGATGCAGCAGGTACAAAGCGTGGCAGTGCCCGCCGGCAAAGACCTGGTGTTCGCCCCCAGCGCTTACCACGTGATGCTGATGCAGCCCAAGGACCGCAGCCTGCTTACCGACGGCAAGCGCTTCCCGCTGACCCTGCACTTCGAGAAAGCAGGTGACGTCACAGTCGACGTGGCCGTACAGAAACAGGCACCGGCAGACCAGCCCCAGGCCCACGAACACGCGCACTGACGCCCGCTGACCGGCGCTCGCCAGCATGAGCCTGCCGCGCAACAGCTTCAGCCGTACCACCCGCCCTGAACGCAGGCGCGTCGGTGGCGGCTGGCTGAGCCTGTTCGCCATGTGGATGATCTTTATCGGCCCGCTGATTTCCCAGTCGATGCCGATGGACCACCACGCCGGCATGAGCATGCCGATGGACATGTCGATGTCCATGCCGGCGGGCAGCGATACCCATCACGGCCACGATAACGATGGCCAGTTGCATGTGATGTGGGAAAAGTGCGGCTACTGCAGCCTGCTGTTCAACTGCCCGGCCTTGCCGCAAACCCTCAGCCCGCTCAGCATCGCCAGTGCAGTTCCCCCCACCACCCAGCCCGCCCCTACGCGCCAGGGCCATGCCCGGCAGGCCGTGTTCCCCGGTGCGCGCAGCCGCGCGCCGCCTCTCTCGATCAGCGTCTGAACCCCCGTTATCGCCCGGAGCCAGGAGGCTTCGCGCACACTCATGACTGATCGACTGGAATCATTATGTACGGCTGCACCCCTGTTTTAGCCCCCTCCCTGCGAGGCACATTCGCCGCGCTGTGCGGCTCGCTGCTCGCGCCCGTGGCGCTGGCTGCCGCCCCTGGCCATGAAGGCCCCGACGCCGAGCTGAGCCCGACGGTGATCACCGCGCTCGCACCAAGTTCGCCGCTGACCGTGGTCACCAACCCCAAGGACCCGCGCCAACCCGTGCCGGCCAGCGATGGTGCCGACTACCTGAAGACCATTCCAGGTTTCTCGGCTATCCGCGCTGGCGGCACCAATGGCGACCCGGTGTTGCGCGGCATGTTCGGCTCGCGCCTGAACATCCTCACCAACGGCGGCGTGATGCTCGGCGCCTGCCCCAACCGCATGGACGCCCCGACCTCCTACATCGCCCCGGAAACCTACGACCGCCTGACCGTGATCAAAGGCCCGCAAAGCGTGATCTGGGGGCCAGGCGGCTCGGCGGGCACCATCCTCTTCGAACGCGAGCCGGAGCAGTTCGGCCCCCTCGGCAGCCGGGTCAATGCCAGCCTGCTGGCCGGCTCCAACGGCCGCTTCGACAAGGTGCTCGATGCCGCAGCCGGCAACCGCCAAGGCTATGCGCGCTTCGTCGGCAACCAGTCGCACTCGGACGATTACCAGGATGGCAACGGCAACAGCGTGCCTTCGCGCTGGGAGAAATGGAACGGCGACGTGGCCCTGGGCTGGACCCCCGACCAGGACACATTGCTCGAACTCACCGCGGGCAAGGGTGACGGCGAGGCACGTTATGCCGGCCGTGGCATGGACGGCGCGCAATTCAAGCGCGAAAGCCTGGGCCTGCGCTTTGAAAAGTCCAACCTCGGCGAGGTGCTCGACAAGCTCGAGGCGCAGGTCTACTACAACTACGCCGACCATGTGATGGACAACTACAGCCTGCGCACACCCTCGGGCACCGGCATGATGGCCGGCCCCATGGCCGCCGCCGTCGACCGCCGCACCCTGGGTGCACGGGTCAAGGCCACCTGGCGCTGGGCAGACGTGCAACTGGTCAGCGGCATCGACGCGCAGACCAACGAGCACCGCGCACGCAGCGCCATGGGTATCGACACCTACAAGGACAAACCTTGGGAAAAGGATGCCGATTTCCACAACTACGGTGCGTTCGGCGAACTGACCTGGTACGCCACCGGCGAAGACCGGCTGATCACGGGCGCCCGCCTGGACCGTGCCTCGGCCCGCGACTTCCGGGATGACAGCGCCACCAACGGCGACACCCGCGCCGATACGCTGCCCAGCGGTTTCATCCGCTACGAGCACGACCTGGCAGCGCTGCCGGCCACCAGCTACATCGGCCTCGGCCACGCCCAGCGCTTCCCGGACTACTGGGAACTGTTCTCCCCGGACCAGGGCCCTGCCGGCTCGGTGAATGCCTTCGACAGCATCAAGCCCGAGAAGACCACCCAGCTCGACTTCGGCATCCAGTACCGCGACGAGCGCCTGGACGCCTGGGCTTCGGGCTATGTAGGGCAAATCCGTGACTACATCCTGTTCGACTACCGCACCGGGATGATGGGCATGAGCACCTCCCAGGCGCAGAACATCGATGCCCGCATCATGGGCGGCGAGCTGGGCGCGGCCTACAAGCTCACCGAGCGCTGGAAGGCCGATGCCACCCTGGCCTACGCCTGGGGCAAGAACAGCAGCGACGGCAAGGCACTGCCTCAGATGCCGCCGCTGGAAAGCCGCCTGGGCCTGACCTACAGCCGCGACAGCTGGAGCGCCGGTGCGCTGTGGCGCCTGGTGGCGGCGCAGCACCGCATCGCTGAAAACCAGGGCAACGTGGTCGGCAAGGACTTCGACAAGAGCGCCGGCTTCGGCGTGTTCTCGCTCAACGGCGCCTACAAGGTGAACCGCAACCTCAAGCTCAGCGCAGGGGTCGACAATCTGTTCGACAAGACCTATGCCGAGCACCTGAACCTGGCCGGGAATGCCGGGTTCGGCTACCCGGCCAATGATCCACAGCCGGTGAACGAGCCAGGCAGGACCTTCTGGACCAAGGTCGATTTCAGCTTCTGACAACAATCACGGGCGCGGCTTCGGTCGCGCCCTTCAGCTGGTCAAACAGGAGGTTCCCATGAGCGGAACACGCGTTTCCTTCTACAACCTGGCTTGGCGCTGGCACTTCTATGCCGGGCTGTTCGTCGCCCCTTTCATGATCCTGCTGGCGCTCACCGGGATCATCTACCTGTTCAAGCCGCAGCTCGACCCGCTGCTGTACCGCGACCTGATGGTGGTCGAAGCCGGGCATCATCGACAGGGTGCCGACACGCTGCTGGCCGAAGTGCGCCAGGCCTACCCGAACGGCCATGTCGGCCAGTACCTGCCGCCGATCAATGCCGAGCGCAGCGCGCAGTTCGTCGTGCATGACGCTGGTCGCGAGCTGAACGTGTTTGTCGATCCGTACAGCGGCAAGATCCTTGGCGAGCAGGACGGCAAGCAGAACCTGCAGGCCATCGCCCGCGCGCTGCACGGCGAACTGATGGTCGGCACGGTCGGTGACCGTCTGGTGGAACTGGCCGCCGGCTGGGGCATCGTGCTGGTGGTGTCTGGCCTGTACCTGTGGTGGCCACGCGGGCGCAACGGTGCCGGGGTGCTATGGCCACGCTTCGCGGCGAAAGGTCGCGTGTTCTGGCGTGACCTGCACGCAGTGACCGGGTTCTGGGGTTCTGCCCTGCTGTTGCTGATGCTGGTCAGCGGCATGACCTGGACCGGCATGTGGGGCAAACAGTACGCCGATCTGTGGAACCGCTTTCCGGCGGCGATGTGGAATGACGTGCCCAAGTCGGACCAGGAGGCCCGCGAGCTGAACAGTGCCCACCGCCAGACCGTGCCGTGGGCGATGGAGAACACTCCGATGCCGCAATCCGGCGCACATGCCGAGCATGCCGGGCACCACATGATGGACAGTGCGCCGGCTGCGCCACAGGTGAGCCTGCAGCAGGTGCAAGACATCGCCACGGCGCGCCAGGTCGAGCCGGGCTACAGCATCACCGCGCCGACCACGGCCGAAGGCGTGTACACCATCGCCGTGTTCGCCGATGACCCGCGCAACGACGCCACCCTGCATATCGACCAATACACCGGCAAGGTGCTGGCCGATGTGCGCTGGCACGATTACAGCCCGGTGGCCCGGGCTACCGAGCTGGGCGTGATGCTGCATGAGGGCAAGATGTTCGGGGCGCTGAACCAGGTCGTCATCCTGCTGGTGTGCCTGATGATCCTGCTGGGTTCGGTGAGCGGCCTGGTGATGTGGTGGAAGCGTCGGCCCGAGGGTGGCCTGGGCGTGCCGCCGCTGCGCCATGACCTGCCGCGCTGGAAGACGGCGGTGGGGGTGATGCTGGTGCTGGGCGTGATGTTCCCGTTGGTGGGGGTGTCGATGGTGGTGATGTGGGTGGTGGATAGCCTGGTGGTGAGGCGCCGCCGGGTGTTGGTCAATGCCTGACTATTGACCTGCACCGGCCCCTTCGCGGGTAAACCCGCTCCCACAGGTACCGCGCTGCCCTCAGGCCTGGCGCAGGGCCTGCGGGTTTATCCGCGAAAGGGCCGGTACAGGTAAAACGCTGCCCCGCAAAAGTCGAGTCGATCTGTCGCGCCCCGATCTGGCACGCGCGTGTTAGCCTAGCCGGCTACCTCTGACAAGAAGACTGACCTTTCAAGGGAATGCCGCTTGATGACGCACACTTCTCCCCCCGCGCCAGATGAGCCACATCTGCAGCGCAACCTGACCAACCGCCATATCCAGCTGATCGCCATTGGCGGGGCCATCGGCACAGGCCTGTTCATGGGCTCGGGCAAGACCATCAGCCTGGCCGGGCCGTCGATCATCTTCGTCTACATGATCATCGGCTTCATGCTGTTCTTCGTCATGCGCGCCATGGGCGAACTGCTGCTGTCGAACCTCAACTACAAGTCGTTCATCGACTTCTCCGCCGACCTGCTCGGCCCTTGGGCCGGCTACTTCACTGGCTGGACCTACTGGTTCTGCTGGGTGGTTACCGGCATCGCCGACGTGGTTGCGATCGCCGCCTACACACAGTTCTGGTTCCCCGACCTGCCGCAGTGGATCCCGGCGCTGACGTGCGTAGGCCTGCTGCTGTCGCTGAACCTGGTGACGGTGAAGATGTTCGGCGAGCTGGAGTTCTGGTTCGCCCTGGTCAAGATCGTCGCCATCCTCGGCCTGGTCGCCACCGGCCTGTACATGGTGATCACCGGTTTCACCTCGCCCAGCGGGCGCACTGCACAGCTGGCCAACCTGTGGAATGACGGCGGCATGTTCCCCAACGGCCTGATGGGCTTTTTCGCCGGTTTCCAGATCGCCGTGTTCGCCTTCGTCGGCATCGAGCTGGTGGGCACCACTGCGGCTGAGGCGAAGAACCCCGAGCGCACCCTGCCGCGGGCAATCAACTCGATTCCGGTCCGCATCATCGTGTTCTACGTACTGGCGCTGATCGCGATCATGGCGGTCACTCCATGGCGCGACGTGGTGCCCGGCAAGAGCCCGTTCGTCGAGCTGTTCGTGCTGGCGGGCCTGCCGGCGGCGGCGAGCATCATCAACTTCGTGGTACTGACCTCGGCGGCCTCTTCGGCCAACAGCGGCGTGTTCTCCACCAGCCGCATGCTCTACGGCCTGTCCCAGGAAGGCGATGCGCCCAAGGCATTCGAGAAGCTGTCGAGCCGTTCGGTGCCGGCCAACGGCCTGTACTTCTCCTGCACCTGCCTGCTGCTGGGTGCGGTGCTGATCTACCTGGTGCCGAACGTGATCGAAGCGTTCACCTTGGTGACCACGGTGTCGGCGGTACTGTTCATGTTCGTCTGGACGCTGATCCTGCTGTCTTACCTGAAGTACCGCACGCACCGCGATGCGCTGCACCAGGCGTCGAAGTACAAGATGCCGGGCGGGCGCTTGATGTGCTACGTGTGCCTGGCGTTCTTCGCCTTCATCCTGGTGCTGCTGAGCCTGGAAGCGGACACCCGCTCGGCGCTGGTGGTGACGCCGATCTGGTTCCTGCTGCTGGCGCTGACCTATCAGGGCGTGCGTAGCCGTCGTCATCCGCGCTCGGCCGTGCGTAACGGCTGATGGCCAGGGGGCCGCTGCGCGGCCCCAATCCTGTGCACGCAAATCCACCAGGCACCACGCTGGACCTTACAAACGCCCCAACACCTCGCACAACCCCTCTATTGCGCACCTTCCGCCGTTAGGCATACCCCTTGCAACGCCCTCCCCGCTTGGCCAACACCATAAAAAACTCAGCGGAGAGAGAGCACATGAAGCGTCGCAGTCTGATCAAGGCCTTTACCCTCAGCGCATCCATTGCCGCCATGGGCCTGAGCTGGAGCATCCAGGCCGCCGAGACCATCAAGGTCGGCATCCTGCACTCGCTGTCCGGGACCATGGCGATTTCCGAGACGTCGCTCAAGGACATGGCGCTGATGACCATCGACGAGATCAACGCCAAAGGCGGTGTAAACGGCAAGCTGCTCGAGCCGGTGGTGGTCGACCCAGCCTCCAACTGGCCGCTGTTCGCTGAAAAGAGCCGCCAGCTGCTGACCCAGGACAAAGTCGCGGTGGTGTTCGGCTGCTGGACCTCGGTGTCGCGCAAGTCGGTGCTGCCGGTGTTCGAGGAGCTCAACGGCCTGCTGTTCTACCCGGTGCAGTACGAAGGTGAAGAGATGTCGCCGAACGTGTTCTACACCGGCGCGGCGCCCAACCAGCAGGCCATCCCGGCTGTCGAGTACCTGATGAGCGAAGACGGCGGCGGCGCCAAGCGCTTCTTCCTGCTGGGGACCGACTATGTATACCCGCGCACGACCAACAAGATCCTGCGCGCGTTCCTGCACAGCAAGGGCGTGGCAGACAAGGACATCGAAGAGGTCTACACCCCGTTCGGCCATGCCGATTACCAGACCATCGTCGCCAACATCAAGAAGTTCTCCGCCGGCGGCAAGACGGCGGTCATCTCGACCGTCAACGGCGACTCCAACGTGCCGTTCTACAAGGAACTGGCCAATCAGGGCCTGAAGGCCACCGACGTGCCGGTGGTGGCCTTCTCGGTGGGTGAAGAAGAGCTGCGCGGCATCGACACCAAACCGCTGGTAGGCCACCTGGCGGCATGGAACTACTTCGACTCGGTGGATAACCCGGTCAACCAGAAGTTCGTCGCCGACTGGAAGGCCTACGCCAAGGCCAAGGGCCTGCCGGGCGCCGAAAAGGCCGTGACCAACGACCCGATGGAAGCCACCTACGTGGGCATCCACATGTGGGCCCAGGCCGCCGAGAAGGCCAAGTCCACCGATGTCGACAAGGTGCGCGAGGCACTGGCCGGGCAGACCTTCAAGGCACCGTCGGGCTTCACCCTGACCATGGACAAGACCAACCACCACCTGCACAAGCCGGTAATGATCGGCGAGATCCAGGATGACGGGCAGTTCAGCGTCGTGTGGGAAACCGAGCAGCCGCTGCGGGCTCAGCCTTGGAGCCCGTTCATTCCGGGCAATGACAAGCGCCCTGATTACGCGGTGAAAGGTAACTGAGTGCATGGGGCCGCAGTGCGGCCCATTCGCGGGTAAACCCGCTCCCACAGGTACGGTGCAAGGTCTGAAACCGGCGCGGTCCCTGTGGGAGCGGGTTTACCCGCGAAGAATCCACCGCCGATTTCCAGGATTACTCGCATGCTCAGACTCCTGCTGACCCTCCTGCTTCTGCTGCCCCTGGCCACCCAGGCCAGCGAGGGCGAATTCTTCCTCACCGCCAAGCCCGCCGAGCAGGCCCAACTGCTCGAAAGCTGGGCGGCACAACCCGATGCCGCGCGCCTGCCGCTGCTGGACAACCTGCGCCAGGGCCGTATCGCCAGCGATGACACGCGCAAGGTGCGCCTGAACAACCGCCTGCGCAGCCTGATCGACAATGCCCTGGCCAGCCATCAGTTGCTCAGCGATGACAGCGCCACGCGCCTGGCCGCTGCCCGGCAACTGCAAAAGAGCGCGCAGCCAGCGCAGATGGCCTTCCTCGACCGGCGCTTCGCCAGTGAGCCGGACGCCGCCGTGCACGCTGCCCTGGGCCTGGCCCTGGCCAACCTGCAACTGGGCGCCAGCGAGCCAGCCGTGCGCCTGGCTGCGGTACGCCTGCTCGGCGAAACCGGCGACCCGCTGGCCCGCACCCGCCTCGAAGCCTTGCTGCAGCCCGGCGCGGAAAGCGATCCCGGGGTACGCACTGCCGCTGAAACCAGCCTCGCCCAGGTCAAGCGCAAGCTGCTGGTCGGCGAGCTGCTCGGCCAGGCCTTCAGTGGCCTGTCGCTGGGCTCGATCCTGCTGCTGGCCGCACTGGGCCTGGCGATCACCTTCGGCCTGCTCGGGGTGATCAACATGGCCCACGGCGAGATGCTCATGCTCGGCGCCTACAGCACCTACATGGTCCAGGTGCTGTTGCAACGCTACGCCCCCGGCGCCATCGAGTTCTACCCGCTGATCGCCCTGCCGGTGGCCTTTGCGGTCAGCGCCGGGGTCGGCATGGCCCTGGAGCGCACGGTGATCCGCCATCTCTACGGGCGCCCGCTGGAAACCCTGCTGGCGACCTGGGGCATCAGCTTGATCCTGATCCAGGCCATCCGCCTGCTGTTCGGCGCGCAGAACGTCGAAGTCAGCAACCCGGCCTGGCTGTCCGGCGGCATCCAGCTGCTGCCGAACCTGGTGCTGCCCTACAACCGCCTGGTGATCATTGGCTTCGCCCTCGCCGTGGTCCTGCTCACCTGGCTGCTGCTCAACCGCACACGGCTGGGCCTGAACGTGCGCGCGGTCACCCAGAACCGCAACATGGCCGCCTGCTGCGGCGTTTCCACCGGGCGCGTCGACATGCTCGCCTTCGGCCTTGGCTCGGGCATCGCCGGCCTGGGTGGTGTGGCCCTGAGCCAGGTCGGCAACGTCGGCCCGGACCTGGGCCAAAGCTACATCATCGACTCGTTCCTGGTGGTGGTGCTCGGCGGCGCCGGGCAACTGGCCGGCAGCCTCTGGGCAGCGTTCGGCCTAGGCATCGCCAACAAACTGCTGGAGCCGCAGATCGGTGCGGTGCTCGGCAAGATCCTCATCCTTGCGTTGATCATTCTGTTCATCCAGAAGCGCCCGCAAGGCCTGTTCGCCCTCAAGGGACGGGTAATCGACTGATGAACCAGCCACTGCTTGTCACCG
>Ga0153918_1000428_pt1 | contig 20705 bp, 19 predicted proteins | sample TSFL002MetaG_FD_104687 | JGI IMG/M metagenome (GOLD analysis project Ga0153918, IMG submission 104687) | Attine ant fungus gardens microbial communities from Florida, USA - TSFL002 MetaG | ecosystem: Host-associated > Fungi > Mycelium > Unclassified | place: USA: Florida, Paynes Creek Historic... | reverse complement strand
TGGCGCCCCACCAGCAACAGTCAGGTTCAACAGGCTTTCCAAATGGTGTCCTTAGGTAGGTTTATGACGCTAACAAACCGGAATCGCCATTGCTCCATGTGCTAAACAATATCTTAGCCAGTCAGCTAAAAACTGGTTAATTTGATGCTTTTCGTCGCGTTGATGCAACTTTTTATTCGGATAATCATACCGCGCCTTGAAGCGAAAGATCTGCTGGCTTGAACACACTTCAGCGACCATCGCGTCGTGATACAGGCGCACTGTCATTGACGGCAGGCTCCAGTAGCTAATGCTGGGGGCCGTTTGCTCGATTTCCACAAGCGTAGTGTAGCGCGTTGATTCTGTAATCGTTAACCGATACTGCGCGTTGCTCACCTGATAGCTCACCGTTTCGCCGGGTGCGTCGTTTCGCGGCAGCAGGCGGCGCAATTGTGCAAAATTGGTTTCGCACAAGCGCATCATTTCTGGGAAGTCAGGTGTATAACGCTTCATTTTTTCCACTCGTTTCGTAATGTCTGATAATGCAGTTGCAGCCATTGCAGGGCGATGACAGACGCTGCGTTGTCGATTTTCCCCTCTTCAACCCACTGGTAAGCCTGCTCCCGACTCACCACATGAACCCGAATATCTTCGTTTTCATCTGCCAGACCGTGAATCCCTTCCGCCGTCGTGGCGTCCACTTCGCCGACCATAATAGACAAGCGCTCGCTGGTGCCGCCAGGGCTTGCCAGGTAGCTGAGCACCGGTTTGGTGCGGCCAACCAACAGCCCTGCTTCTTCCTGCGCTTCGCGGCGGGCAACATCTTCAACCGTCTCACCCTCTTCTATCATCCCGGCGACCATCTCCAGCAACCACGGACTTGGGCTAACGTCATACGCCGCAATTCGGATCTGCTCAATCAGTACCACTTCATCACGCACTGGGTCAAAGGGTAGCAACACTGCCGCATGACCGCGCTCAAAAATTTCACGTCTGATCTCGCCGCTCATCTGCCCGTTAAACAGGCGATGCCTGAAACGGTAAAGATCCATCGAAAAAAAACCGCTATATAGCGTTTCTCGTGCAATAATTTCTACATCGTTTTTGGCGAATGTCACTGGCAACTTATCTGGTTTTTGCATGAGTCATACCCTTGTAGCAATAGTGTTGAAATCATTAATTTCAAGGCTGTTTATAAGGCTATATGATAGATTGGTGCAAATTACAGCCGGATGGCACGTAACGCCAACCTTTAGGTGTGGAAGATTCTGTTAGAATCGACAATTATTTTTTAATTAGATCAGCGCTAATACTGCTTCACAACAAGGAATGCAAATGAAGAAATTGCTCCCCATCCTTATCGGCCTGAGCCTGACGGGCTTCAGCGCAATGAGCCAGGCAGAGAACCTGTTACAGGTGTATCAGCAGGCACGTCTGGGTAACCCTGATCTGCGTAAGTCAGCGGCCGACCGTGATGCTGCGTTTGAAAAAATTAACGAAGCGCGTAGCCCGCTGCTGCCACAACTGGGCTTAGGTGCAGATTACACCTACAGCAACGGTTTCCGCGATTCTAACGGCGTTAACTCCAATGCGACCAGCGCATCACTGCAATTAACGCAAACTCTGTTTGATATGTCCAAATGGCGTGCGTTGACCTTGCAGGAAAAAAGCGCGGGCATCCAGGACGTCACCTATCAGACCGACCAGCAGACGCTGATCCTGAATACCGCAACGGCGTACTTCAACGTGCTGAGCGCGATTGACTCGCTCTCCTACACCGAAGCGCAGAAACAGGCAATTTATCGTCAGTTAGACCAAACGACCCAGCGTTTCAACGTGGGCCTGGTTGCCATCACTGACGTACAAAACGCCCGTTCACAATACGATAGCGTACTGGCAAACGAAGTGACCGCGCGTAACAACCTTGATAATGCGCTGGAATCGCTGCGTCAGGTCACCGGTAACTACTACCCAGAACTGGCCTCGCTGAACGTGGACCATTTCAAAACGGACAAACCACAGACGGTAAATGCGCTGCTGAAAGAAGCAGAAAACCGCAACCTGACCTTGCTTCAGGCTCGTCTGAGCCAGGATCTGGCGCGTGAACAGATTCGTCAGGCACAGGATGGCCATCTGCCAACCCTGAGTCTGAGCGCGTCGACTGGCGTGTCTGACACCACCTACAGTGGTTCTAAGACTAACTCCACCCAGTATGACGACAGCAACATCGGCCAGAACAAAGTCGGCCTGAGCTTCTCTCTGCCGTTGTATCAGGGCGGGATGGTGAACTCGCAGGTGAAACAAGCGCAGTACAACTTTGTGGGTGCCAGCGAGCAGCTGGAAAGCGCACACCGCAACGTTGTTCAGACCGTGCGTTCCTCCTTCAACAACGTCAACGCCTCTATCAGCAGCATCAACGCCTATAAACAAGCCGTTGTTTCTGCACAAAGCTCCCTGGATGCGATGGAAGCAGGCTACTCGGTGGGTACTCGTACCATCGTTGACGTGCTGGACGCGACCACCACGCTGTATAACGCAAAACAACAGCTCTCCAGTGCACGTTACACTTACCTGATTAACCAGCTGAACATCAAATCAGCGCTGGGTACGTTGAATGAGCAGGATCTGCAAGGGCTGAACGCTGCACTCGGCAAACCAGTTTCTACATCGCCAGATAGCGTTGCGCCTGAAAATCCACAGCAGGTTGCTGCGGTGGATAACTTCAACGCTGAAAGCAGCGCGCCTGCTGCACAGCCAGCGGCAGCACGTACCAACACCGGCAGCAATCCGTTCCGTAACTAAGCATTGCCCGATGGCGCTTCGCTTATCGGGCCTACATAATCGTAGGCCGGGTAAGCGCAGCGCCACCCGGCGCAAAATCACATCCGAACGTAAGTCAACGTAAAGATCTCCCTGTTTCCGCCCCTCTTAGCTTCATTTTCGACCACTCATCCTCTATCCTGAGCCTTATTTACTTCGTTCTACCACTGGGTCCTGGAAGACAAAAATGAAACGGACAAAATCGATTAATCACGCATCGTTCCGCAAAAGCTGGAACGCGCGCCATCTCACTCCTGTCGCGCTGGCGATCACCGCCGTCTTTATGCTGGCGGGCTGTGAGAAAACCGACGAAACGGTATCGCTGTATCAGAACGCGGACGACTGTTCAGCCGCCACCGGCAAAGCCGCAGAATGTACCACTGCGTACAACACCGCGCTGAAAGAAGCAGAGCGTACCGCACCGAAATATGCCTCACGCGAAGACTGCGTCGCTGAATTTGGCGAAGGCCAGTGCCAGCAGGCCCCTGCTCAGGCAGGCACGGCACCTGAAAACCAGGCACAGGCGCAATCCAGCGGCAGCTTCTGGATGCCGCTGATGGCCGGTTACATGATGGGTCGTCTGATGGGCGGCGGTGCTGGCTACCAGCAGCAGCCGCTGTTTAGCTCGAAAAACCCGGCCAGCCCGGCGTACGGTCAGTACACCGATGCCAGCGGTAAAGGTTACGGTGCAGCACAACCCGGCCGCACAATGACCGTGCCGAAAACCGCAATGGCGCCAAAACCTGCGACCACCAGCACCATTACCCGCGGCGGTTTTGGTGAGTCAGTTGCAAAACAAACCTCCATGCAGCGTAGCGCAACCGGTTCTTCTACCCGTTCAATGGGCGGCTGATCATGGAACGAGTCAGTATCAACGAGCGCCCGGACTGGCGCGAAAAAGCGACCGAATACGGCTTTAACTTTCACACTATGTACGGTGAGCCGTACTGGTGTGAAGACGCCTATTACAAGCTCACCCTCGCCCAGGTAGAGAAACTGGAAGAGGTAACCGCTGAGCTGCACCAGATGTGCCTGAAAGTGGTTGATAAAGTCATCGACAGCGACGAGCTGATGACTAAATTCCGCATTCCAAAACACACCTGGAGCTTCGTTCGCCAGTCATGGAAAACCAGCCAGCCATCGCTTTACTCGCGTCTCGACCTGGCCTGGGATGGCGTGGGCGAACCTAAGCTTTTAGAAAACAACGCCGACACGCCAACCTCTCTGTATGAGGCTGCGTTCTTCCAGTGGATTTGGCTCGAAGACCAGGTGAACGCCGGAAACCTGCCGGAAGGCAGTGACCAGTTCAACAGCCTTCAGGAAAAGCTGATTGAACGCTTTGGCGAACTGCGTGAGCAGCATGGCTTTAACCTGCTGCATCTCGCCTGCTGTCGCGATACAGAAGAAGATCGCGGCACAGTGCAGTATTTGCAGGACTGCGCGGCCGAAGCCGAAGTCGCTACCGAGTTCCTTTATATTGAAGACATCGGCCTGGGTGAAAAAGGTCAGTTCACGGATTTGCAGGATCAGGTGATCAGTAACCTGTTCAAGCTCTACCCGTGGGAATATATGCTGCGCGAGATGTTCTCTACCAAGCTGGAAGATGCCGGTGTCCGCTGGCTGGAGCCTGCCTGGAAGAGCATTATCTCCAACAAGGCACTGCTGCCGATGCTATGGGAGATGTTCCCGAACCACCCGAACCTGCTGCCCGCTTATTTCGCTGAAGATGATTTCCCGCCGATGGATAAATACGTCGTGAAGCCCATTTTCTCTCGTGAAGGGGCGAACGTGTCCATTATCGAAAACGGCAAAACGCTGGAAGCAGTTGAAGGGCCTTACGGCGAAGAAGGGATGATCGTCCAGGAATTTTATCAACTGCCGAAGTTTGGCGACAGCTATACGCTGATTGGGAGCTGGCTCATCAACGATCAGCCAGCCGGGATCGGTATCCGCGAAGATCGCGCGCTGATCACTCAGGATCTGTCGCGATTCTATCCGCACATCTTCGTCGAATAAGGCTTGCCCGGTGGCGCTACGCTTACCGGGCCTACGCGCGACATGTAGGCCGGGTAAGGCGAAGCCGCCACCCGGCATGTTTTTAACCGATCTGCACCGACAACATACTCAAACTCCCCATCTCAATCCCATCAACCGGGATCGTAATCGGCTCCTGACCATCCCACGCGCCTAATACATACAGCAGCGGCAGGAAGTGATCCGGCGTTGGGTTAGAGAGCGAACCGCCCTCGTGTTCCAGATAGTTCACCAGAGGGTGCTGCTCAACCGGGCCTTGCCAGGTCAGATTCGCTTTTACAAAATCGTTGAATGATGTTGCCCATGGGTACGGCGTGTTCTCTCCGTGCCAGCGTGCAGTACGCAGGTTATGCACCACGTTACCGCTCGCCACCAGCATGATGCCCTCATCACGCAGTGAGGCCAGCTTACGGCCAATCTCCAGATGCCAGGCCGCTGGTTTGGTGCTGTCGATACTCAGCTGCACCATTGGGATATCCGCATCAGGATACATTTTAATGAGCACACCCCAGGAGCCGTGGTCAAAACCCCAGGCTTCTTTATCCAGCGCGACCGGGACAGGCGCCAGCAAATCCACCAGCTGTTGTGCCAGCGCAGGTGAGCCAGGCGCCGGATAATGCGTGTCATAAAGTGCCTGAGGGAAGCCACCAAAATCATGAATGGTTTTCGGTGCTTCCATCGCAGTCACGCCTGTGCCACGGGTAAACCAGTGCGCGGAAACCACCACAATTGCTTTCGGGCGCGGCAACGTCTCTCCCAGATGGCGCCAGGCGCGGGTATAGACGTTATCTTCCAGAACGTTCATTGGGCTGCCGTGGCCTAAAAACAGTGCTGGCATACGAGAAGAAGTCATGGTGATATCCTTACAGAAGGTGTCAATTTGATGGTTCTACATTACGCGTAATCCGGCAAAGATAAACGCAGATAAGCGTGAAGATCATCATCAGGAAATTTGAATGTAAGGAATGTGTAAAGCAGAGGCCGTCCTCTCGCTTTGCCAACAATGAATCTTTAATATTAATGAGAATCATTATCACAAGGAGCAATGCATGTCAGTACCTTTGATCCTGACCATACTTGCGGGCGCAGCCACCTTTATTGGTGCAATTCTCGGCGTTCTCGGCCAAAAGCCGTCTAACCGTGTGCTGGCCTTTTCATTAGGTTTTGCCGCAGGGATCATGCTGCTTATCTCCCTGATGGAGATGCTACCCGCTGCGCTTGGCACGGAAGGTATGTCGCCAGTGCTGGGCTATGGCATGTTTGTGCTGGGATTGCTAGGTTACTTTGCCCTCGACCGCATGTTGCCTCATGCGCATCCGCAGGACTTAATGCAGAAAAACGTGACGCCCATACCGCGCAATATCAAGCGTACGGCTATTTTACTGACGCTCGGGATCAGCCTGCATAACTTCCCGGAAGGTGTTGCCACCTATGTGACGGCCAGCAGCAACCTGGAGATGGGGTTGGGCATTGCACTGGCCGTCGCATTGCACAATATTCCTGAAGGACTGGCGGTTGCCGGGCCGGTGTATGCGGCAACCGGATCAAAACGAACCGCCATTTTTTGGGCCGGTATTTCAGGGATGGCCGAAATTTTAGGTGGCGTGCTGGCATGGCTGATTCTCGGTAGCCTGGTTTCACCGGTGGTAATGGCAGCCATAATGGCAGCCGTTGCGGGCATTATGGTTGCCTTGTCTGTTGACGAACTGATGCCGCTGGCGAAAGAGATCGACCCGAACAACAACCCCAGTTATGGCGTACTGTGCGGGATGTCAGTGATGGGGCTTAGCCTGGTATTATTGCAGGCAGCAGGTATTGGTTAATACAATATGCGCCTTCGTAAACGGAGGCGCATATTAATATAATGAATACCACTTAAAACATAATTCATGTACTCTCGATTAATTAAATAATCAAGTCCTTTACAAGACATTTTCGGTCGCTATTTTAGTATGAATAAATAATCGTCCTTCATCTTACACCGCTTGAATATCATCTACTTAAAATCACCCTCCTTTATATTTTCATTTTAGCTAAAAGCATTTGTAAGCCACGTTAATCGCATTAGCCTTTCTCAGAACGTTATACTTCGAGGGTAACGTTCTGAAATAACATTCAGGATGTGAATTCATTTGAAAAAGGATATTTTCATGCACACAGGAACAAAAACACTGTTAGCCGTTGCGATGGCGACACTCATCTCTGGCTCTGCTTTTGCTGACGATCAAGGTACTGGCAAGATCAAATTCAAAGGCGTCGTGATTGATGCACCATGTAGTGTTGCACCAGACAGCGTAGATAAAGAGGTCGATCTCGGCCAGATTACAACCGCCGTTATCAATGCCAATAAAAAATCCTCGCCAGTCGCGGTAGATATTAATCTGGAAAACTGCCAGCTGGACGATCCGGGCGATGAAACCGACATCCCAATCACCAAAGTTGACGTCACGTTCACCAGCGCATCAACCGATGCAACAGATACCAGCCTGATGAGCAACACCTATGCCAGTGGCGCGCAGAACGTTGGCGTCCGTCTGCTGGATAACGCCGATGCCAACATTACGCTGGGTACCGCAAGCGAAGTCGCACTGCTGGCTGGCTCCACCACCCAGACGCTGCACTTTAAAGCACAAATGGAAGTGCTGAGTGGTAAAACGGCAACAGCGGGTCAGGTTGAATCCACCGCTAACTACGTGTTGGCATACAAATAAGTTATATCAATACACCTCTCTACCGGCTGGTATTTTATGCCAGTCGGCTTTCTTTATTTATTTTGAGCAACAGGATGATGAAATATAAATTAAAAATCATAATCATCATGACAAGCCTGTTAATGACAAAAATCGCCTCGGGTACCGAATTCAATATTAATGCTATTGATAAAGATCTACGTGGAAGTGTCGACTTAACCCAATTCAAAGATCAAACCTCCGTTGTACCTGGTCGTTATTTCGTTACCGTATCCATTAATGACATCCCACTGGCAAATGGCTGGCAACTCACCTGGAAAAAAGTCGACAACGTTGTACAAGTTTGCATTCCTGCGGAGCTGGCCGATACCTTCGGCTTACAGGATAAAATACGTCACTCTCTGGTTGAAAAAGAGGGCTGCCTTGATTTTACGTCGTTGCCAGATATGAAGTTTGTCTTTGAACAGGCAAGCCAGACGTTACAGGTGACAATTCCGCAAGCCTGGTTACAGTACCGCTCGACGGACTGGATGCCCCCTTCCACCTGGGACAACGGTGTGGCTGGCGTATTGCTGGATTACAACCTGTTTGCCAGCCATTATCAGCCCAACAGCGGAAGCCGTTCTGATAATGCCAACACATACGGAACGGCGGGGGCAAACCTGGGCGCGTGGCGGCTGCGCAGCGACTATCAATACAGCCAGACGCATACTGACAGCGGCTCGGAACATGACGGGCGCTTCTCCCGCACCTATATGTTCCGCCCGCTTCCTCAGCTTGGAGCAAAGCTGACGCTTGGTGAGACGGATTTTCAGTCCGCCATTTTCGACGGGTTTACCTATACCGGGGCCTCACTGGTGAGCGACGAGCGTATGCTGCCATGGTCTTTACGCGGCTACGCGCCACAAATTTCGGGCATAGCACAGACCAACGCCACCGTTACCGTTAGCCTTGCTGACCGCGTGATTTATCAGACCAAAGTTCCTCCTGGTCCCTTTGTGATTCAGGATCTCAATCAGTCGGTGCAAGGAACGCTGGATGTCAAAGTGACGGAAGACGATGGTCGCGTAACCACGTTCCAGGTATCCGCGGAATCCGTCCCTTTTTTGACCCGTAAAGGACAGGTTCGCTATAAATTCGCGACAGGCAAGGCACGTAAAGATGCCTCGCATGATGTAGAAGACAATGCATTTATGAGCGGCGAGTTCTCCTGGGGCATGCTGTCACAAACATCCCTTTATGGTGGAGCGCTTGCTGATGGTGACCATTACCGCTCCATCGCCGCCGGGCTTGGACAAAATATGGAACACCTGGGAGCACTCTCATTTGATGTAACCCAGGCCAGCAGCGAGCTACCTGGCCAAAATCCACAGACAGGCTACAGCTATCGCTTCAACTACAGCAAACGTTTCGACACCACGGGAAGCCAGCTTACGCTTGCCAGCTACCGCTATTCCGATCGTCAGTTCCTGAGCTATGCCCGTTTTCTGGATTACGACGACGACGACAACCAGACGGAAAAACAGACCCTGAGCGTCACGGCGAGCCAGTATATTTCGGCTCTGTCACTCAACCTTTATCTGAGCATGTTGCGACAAACCTGGTGGGATGATTCTCCATCAACCACAGGGAGCATCACTGCGGGCTATAACTTCGATGTTGGCCGCTGGAAAAATCTCGGCGTAACCCTGTCGTTTAGCAAAACCCATTACGAAGATGAAGATGACAACGATGACAATCAGTTCTATCTCTCTCTGAGCATACCGCTCGATCCTGACCATCGTCTGAACTATGACCTGCGCAACAGCGACAGCATGAGTCAAAACGTCTCCTGGTACGATACTTCAGACCGGGATAATACCTGGGGTGTCTCCGCAGGTACTGAGAGCGAAAAAGCCGATGCTGGCGCGCAGTTTAGCGGCAATTATCAGCACTACTCTTCAATGGGCGATCTCAACGTATCAGGCAGCTATAAAGCGAATGAATATAATTCGATGAGCGCGAGCTGGAATGGCTCAGTGACCGGGACGGCGAAAGGTTTTGCCTTCCATCGCCGCAGCTACAGCAATGAACCCCGCGTCATGGTAAGTACAGACGGTATTGGTCACATTCCGCTAAATGTCTCCCGGGATGAGACCAATGCGGCAGGTATCGGCGTGCTTTCGGCCTTTTCCAGTTATTCCCCGGCCAGCGTGCAGGTCAACATGAACAACCTGCCTGAAGGTGTCGATGTCGACAGTCGAGTGCAGACCTCTACCTGGACGGAAGGTGCCATTGGTTACCGCCAAATCGCTACCCGGTCAGGTCACGATGTTGCCGGCATTCTGCGAACCTCAACCGGTACACCTCCTCTCGGCGCTCTGGTTCGCCTTCAGGAAAATGGCCTACAGGTCGGGATGGTGGCCGATGAAGGCCATGTCTGGCTGGGAGCCGTCGAGCCGGATCAACAATTCCTGGTCACGTGGGGCGACAATAATCAGTGTCGCTTCTCGTTACCTTCACACCTTGAAAACAGTATGCAGCTGATGCTGCCATGTCAGTAAGAGCGCCATAATGAAATTCCCCCCACTGAAAACCCTGTGCCTGGTGTTGCTCGGCACAGCACTGAACACCCACGCGGCTATCAACCTTGATCGTACGCGGATTGTTTTTCCGGAAAGCGACAAGGCGAGCAGTCTGAAGATCGATAATCAGAGCAAGACCCTGCCGTATCTTGCCCTCTCCTGGATTGAAGACGAAAACGGGCGAAAAGAGGACAGCCATTTTATGGCGCTACCGCCAATCCAGCGTATTGAAGCAGGCGCCTCGTCGCAGGTGAGGATTGTCAAACAAGCGGCGGTAAGCCAGCTACCGAAAGATCGGGAGTCTCTGTTTTACTTCAACCTGCGTGAAGTGCCACCTAAAAGCAGCAGCGCCAGCGATGAACGCAGCGTCATGCAGGTTGCCATGCAGAGCCGCATTAAGCTGTTCTGGCGCCCTAAAGCCATTACCAAAAAACCGGGCGATCAAGCCGAAATGCGCATGGAAATTTCAGCTAACGCAAAAGGTCTGAGCGTGCGAAATCCCACCCCTTACTACATCACTATCGCCTGGCTCAGTAAAAATGCGAAGACGCTGCTGCCGGGTTTTGACAGCCTGATGATTGCCCCCTTTGCATCAGCAACGACATCCACTGGCGATTACCACGGTGACTACTACAGCATTGGTTACATTGATGATTATGGCGCACTGAAAAAAGTGGATGTGAAATGTTCAGGGGCAGCCCCGTGCCAGCTCACTGAGCGGAGGATAGTAAAAGATGCGAAAGCTCACTAATTTACTGTTTCTTATACTCTTTTCACTCCTGCCACTCAAAGAGGCGCTGGCTCTTAACTGCTACCTGGGCGTCTCGGGTGGTCCAGTAGAAGAGACAAAAACGATCACGCCTTTTTCAATCCCAAGCAACGCGATAGTTGGTCAAAAGATCTGGGAATCTGACGACATTAAGATCCCGGTAACCTGTGACCAAAACACCACAGGCAACTTTGAAAAAGAGGATATTTATGCCTGGGTTAACCCCTACCCCGCCCCTTCGGATCCTTACTACGAGCTCGGCGTAACATACGAAGGCATGGATTACGACGCAACCGGGCAGCCAAACGGCGTGGACACAACCCAATGCCTTGATAATAAACAGATAGAAATTTATACCCCAGATCAAATCAAACAAATGGGCTGGGAGGATCGTATCTGTTCTGGCAACGCTAACGATATCCATATCTCACGCACGTTCATGGTGCGTTTTCGCCTGTACGTCAAAATAAAGGCCATACCGCCGCACGGTTACGTTAGCTCGCTTGGGGATTACATTGTAGTGCAGTTCGATGGTAAAGGCGGCGTAAACCAGATGTCTGATGCTAAAAACCTTAAGTACCACATCAACGGGCTGAACAACATTACCGTCCTGGATTGCGGCGCAACCTTCAGCATCTATCCTGAAAACCAGGAGATCGATTTTGGCACGTTTAGCGCCAGGGACATTGTGAACCAAAAAACACGTACTCGCACCTTCACAGTCAGAACCACCAAAGTTCAGGATGCAGAATGCTCCGACGGCTTTAAAATGGATTCATCTTTTTACACTACCGAAACCCTTAGCGATGAAGATACCGCTCTGCTCATTGGTAACGGTCTAAAACTGCGAATACTCAACGGCACCCAGCCATACACTTACAACCAATACAAAGAGTATGCCGATTTCACGGGCAGTACGTTGCAGTATGAACAATCCTACACCGCCGAACTGTCGCCGGTACCAGGAAAGGCCATTCAGTCCGGCCCGTTCGAAACCGTGGTGCTGTTCAAAATCAACTATCACTAAAAAAGGCCGCCAGCCACTGCGGGGCGGCATTAAACAGACGGCGATTCTGCTGCCCCTCGCTATCAACCGGCACAACGCCCCGGAAGGGGTAGCAGCCTTTATCACCGCCAGCAACAACCAACCTACAGCTGGGATTGGGTATCGCCGCCTTCCACGTCGCCTTCCACATCGTATTGCTCAACATTCCTGAAGAACTGTAGATTGCCGAACCGGTGTATGCACCAACCGGCTCAAGGCAAACAGTCTTCTTGTGGGCAGGCATTTCCTATCTGGCAAAGAGATCCCCCCAACTATAAGACATGTTGGTTATGGGGATAAGTCTGCTGGTATTACAAACCGTGGGTATTGGCCAAAACGGGATGCACCATCAGAAATGAAGGTGTAAAATTATGTGTCGATTTTCTGGGATCCTCGCCTTGAACGATAACCCCAAACTATAATGCAACTTACAACCAATTGTTTCATGTAATTGCATTTAGTAAAAATATAATTATTTATTCAATGATTCATATTACAACAAAAAGTACAACCAAATTTAGAAGTTATAATATCCTGACGCACATCACATTGTGGCACTCCTCTTGTCATCGTCTTAAGAAATCTCTCCCCGCCTTGCACTCCTGACACACTCACCTCCAAAACCAATCATCACTACGGTAAATATATGCATTTTATCTAAACACTCTCTTTAAATTTTCTAAAAATAAAACTACAGATACTGGTGATATATTTATTCTCGTTGCACAAAACCAATATCAATTAATTAAAATTGATAACCATATCGTTTGTTTTTTAAAGAATTGTTTTTAAAGGCAAGCTTCGTTACTATAAAGGAATATATTAAATGTTGAACAAAACACTGTTAGCCGTTGTTACTGCTTCCCTGCTGTCTGGCGTAGCTTTCAATGCATCTGCTGCTGATGCAGGTCATGGTAAAGTGACGTTTAAAGGTGAAGTTATCTCTGCACCTTGCTCAATCGCCCCAGGTGATGAAGACCTGCAGGTTAACCTGGGTGAAGTTGCTGATTCAGCCCTGAACGGTGGCAAGTTCTCTCTGCCAGTTGATTTTACTATCCATCTGCAGGACTGTAACTTGACTAACGGTGGCACCACTATCAGCAAAGCGAAAGTAACCTTCAACTCCGCAAACGAAGACACCACCACTAAGCTGCTGAAAAACACCTATGAAGGTAACTACGGCGGTGCAACAAACGTAGGCGTACGTATCCTGACCGAAGGCAAAGCTAACGTAGACATGGGTGTTGCACAGACAATCGCACTGGTGAGCGATAATGCTTATCAGGAGCTGAACTTCAAAGCACGTATGGAAAAACTGGGTACTACCGATGCAACCGCAGGTAATGTTTATACTCAGGCTAACTATATTCTGTCTTACGAGTAATCGTTAACACATAGCGTTAGTAACATTTAAGTCGGTGAGGGATTCACCGACTTTTTTGGTCTATTTTATTAAAAGAAAAGGACTTTATGCGCAACATTAAAAACCCCGTGATATCCGTATTATCTCTTTTAATAAAACAGACCATTCGCCCTATTTTCGTCGCAGGTATAATTATATCTCCAGCCTGGTCGGTAGAATTCAACACCGACATGATTGACGCTGAAGATAAAAGTAATATTGATCTCAGCCAGTTTGAAAAGAAAGGTTACATCCCTGTTGGGCAGTACGTCGCACGCGTTGAGATCAACAAAAAAAACCTTCCCAACTTATGGTCATTTGACTGGATTAAAGCCGACAATGAAAGTGGTTCCCAGGTTTGCCTTACACAGAGCGATTTACGCTCATTTGGGTTCTCTGATGAGTTTATTCAACAACTTCACCCTGTTAATCAGCAGGGTTGTCTCGATCTCAGCGCAAAACCTCAATTAATCGTCAGCCTGAATAAAGCGGATATGGTTGTGTCCATCACTGCGCCTCAGGCATGGATGAAATATCAGGCAAAAAACTGGACGCCTCCCGAATTCTGGGACGATGGCGTGGCGGGAGCCTTACTCGATTACAACGTCTATGCCAGCCAGTATGATCCTGACAGCGGCGAAAAAAACCAGAATATCAGTTCTTACGGCACGCTCGGGTTTAACCTGGGCGCGTGGCGTTTGCGTTCAGATTACCAGTACGATAAATCATATACTAATGGGCATGCCAACAGCAGCGACAGTGGCCTGGATCGCACCTATTTGTTCCGTCCTATACCGTCGATGTCAGCCAAATTAACGTTGGGTCAGTACGATCTTAATTCCGATATTTTCGATACTTTCCACTTCACGGGCCTCTCTCTGGAAAGTGATGACAATATGCTGCCGCCGGATTTGCAAGGGTATGCCCCTCAGATCACCGGTATTGCGCAGACCAATGCCAAAGTAACCGTGACCCAAAATGGGCGAATGGTTTACCAGACCACCGTCGCGCCAGGCCCATTTAACATCACCGACCTTGGCGATACTTTCCAGGGTCAACTCGATGTTACCGTTGAAGAAGAGGATGGCCGTAAAAACTCCTTCCAGGTCGGTGCGTCTTCAGTCCCCTTCCTGACCCGTAAAGATCAGGTACGTTATAAAACCTCAACAGGTAAACCCACAAGCGTTGGCCACAGCGACGTTAATAATCCTTACTTCTGGACAGGGGAATTTTCGTGGGGTTGGAAGAGTGACATTTCGCTTTACAGCGGAGCATTACTGACGGCCGATGATTACCAGGCCGTCACAACGGGTATCGGTTATAACATGAACAGCTTCGGCGCACTGTCGTTTGATGTCACACGTGCTGAAGCAACGTTGCACGATGAGGACACCGGCAAACAGCGCGGCTACAGCTACCGAGCTAACTATTCTAAACGCTTTGAAGAGACTGGCAGCCAGGTAACCTTTGCTGGCTATCGTTTTTCTGACAAAGAATACGTCACCATGAACGAGTATTTAATGTCGCGAAGCGGTGATGATTCGATCAGTAATGAAAAAGAGAGCTATGTACTCTCTTTAAACCAGTACTTCTCTTCACTGGCAATGAACGCCTATCTTAACCTGACGCGCAATACCTATTGGGACGACACTGCCAGTACAAATTACACGGTATCGGTCAACCGTAATTTTGATATAGGTAACCTTCAGGGGATTTCGGCGTCACTCTCCGTTAGTCGTTCCCGGTGGGACGGGGAGGATGAGACACAGTATTATCTTTCCTTCTCTGTACCGCTGGAGCAGAGCCGCAGCGCCTCCTGGAGCATGCAAAAATCGGGCGATAGCAGCCTCACGCAGACGGCCTCGTACTACGATTCTTCAGACCGAAACAATACCTGGAATATTTCCGCATCCGGGAACGATAGCGATTTTAGTCATGCTGAGCCGACCGTTCGCGGTGGCTACCAGCATTATTCTCCTTACGGCCGTCTGAATGTGACGGGAAGTATTCAGCCCAACTATTACAACTCTTTCACGGCGGGCTGGAATGGCTCCTTAACCGCAACGCGCCACGGTATGGCCTTGCATGATTATAGTAACGGCAACAATGCACGCATGATGGTTGATACCGACGGCATTGCAGATATCCCGTTAAGTGATAACCGCACCGTCACCAACAGATACGGCATTGCGGTTACCAACTCCGTCAGCGACTACATCACCTCTACGGTTCGCGTGAAAAGTACCGATCTCCCGGAAGGTGTAGATGTGAATAATTCAGTGATCAGTACCACTCTCACTGAAGGCGCAATTGGTTACGCCAAAATGAATGCCACTAAAGGTTATCAAATTTGGGGTGTTATCCGTCTGCAAGATGGGAAATTCCCGCCGTTAGGCGTCAACGTTGTGGATAAAACAACAGGCAGAGATGTGGGCCTGGTTGCTGAAGACGGCTATGTCTACCTCAGCGGTCTTCAGGATAACAGTGAACTCACACTTACGTGGGGTAGCAACAGCTGCGAAATTTTAACGCCTAATAAAAGTAATGCCGATGGAAAAGCCATTATTTTACCTTGTAAATCAGTAAACTAATTCAGGATGAATGAAATGAAATTAACGTTAATTGCAAAAGGATTTTTGTGTTTACTCAGTCTCAGCACGCTCGCCCATGCCACCGTTTCACCGGACAGAACGAGGATAATTTTTAATGAGACGGACAAGAGCGCCACGGTCAAGCTGACTAACCAGAGTAAAACCATGCCTTACCTGGCTCAGTCATGGATTGAAGATAAAAACAACGTCAAAACGCGTGAATACATTACGCCCCTACCTCCATTACTTCGCCTGGAGGCTGGCGAGCAGAGCCAAATTCGTCTGATGGGACAACCCACGCTTGCTCAGTTGCCTAAAGACAGAGAGAGCCTGTTCTATTACAACATGCGCGAGATCCCCCCTCGTTCAGACGCGAAAAATATCATGCAGCTGGCAATGCAGAGCCGCCTGAAGCTCTTCTGGCGTCCTAAGGCGATTATCCTTAAAGAAGGACAAGCCGTGCCAATGGATAAAGTGGATATTGTCCGAACGGCAGCAGGTATTACTATCAAAAACAGAACGGCATATCATGTCTCGGTGGGTTATATCGGCACAGACGGTAAAACCCTCTTACCTGGCGCAAGTGGATTTATGGTAGCCCCTTTCAGCGAAAATACGTCTGACGTTAAAAACCTTCCGGCCAAATTTCAGATTGGCTATATCGGCGATTACGGCGGTTTGAATATGTTCAGCATAAGCTGTACTTCTGTGCAGCCAGTGTGCCATAGCGAAATAGTGAAAAAGGGCTAATAATGAAAAAGATCGCTTCGCTGCTGGGCTTATTGCTGCTGCTTTGCTCATCGTCATCATGGGCGGTAGACTGCTACCAAAATCAGAAAGACGGTGCCACGACCTACACCGCTAACCTTCCAAGTTTTACCGTCCCTTCAAATGCAATCATCGGAACCAAAATATGGGAAAGCTCTGACATTAACGTGACCGTTTATTGTGATAGTGCCACGGGATGGAGTGAGAGCAGCCAGACCGAAGACCTCTTCGCCTGGATCAAACTCAGCGCAAAGAACAGCGCTGATGTATTAAACAATCCCTACTTCACTTTTGGTGTTACCTATAACGGTGCAGACCACGAGATGAATGATGAAGGTATTGATACCGGTGCCTGTCTTGATAAATTCGAACAATACTATGATGGTATCTGGCATGATCCGGTATGTAATGGCGTTACGGTGCAAAAAAACATCACGTTTCCTGCACGTTTCCGCTTATATGTAAAACTAAAAGCATTCCCGAACGATCCGGATACTGTTTATAACTTTGGCAGCATCAACGTCCTTCAGTTTGACGGCCAGGGCGGGGCGAACCTCGCTGCTAATGCAAAAAACCTACGATATAATATTGATGGTCTCGACCACGTTCACTTTCTGGACTGTGGTGTTGATATCCAGATATTCCCTGAAAACCAGACCGTTGATTTTGGCCAGGTCAATAATGTCAACGTGACGACAAAACAAAATGCCCCTTTTAGCGTGTCAACAATACGCGATGCCACTGCGGCTTGCTCAGAACAGTTTGATGTCACGCTGAGTTTCAATAACGACGATCTGTATGACACCAGCCATGTTGATATGGGAAATGGCTTATTAATGCAGATACGCGACGAGACGTTAGGGCAGGATATTTTAATGAATACCTATTATCCCTTCGCCACCTACTATCCAGATAGAGGTACCACGACTATCACCCATAACTATACGGCGAAGTTAACCAAAAATCCTAACCGAGATATTGAGATGGGCCCCTTCAGTAAAGATCTTATCCTTAAGATAAACTATCAATAAAGAGAGACAAAAAAGCCGGGATTCTCCCGGCTTTTTTCACTTCAGCATTTATCAGCTGGCTTTACGCTCGTGCGCCTGGCGATATTCCACCAGATCTTCGATAGTCACAACCGGCATGTTGTGCAGACGCGCAAAGGTGATGCACTCTGGGGCACGCGCCATGGTGCCGTCATCGTTGGTCAGTTCACACAGAACGCCTGCTGGTTTGAAGCCAGCCAGGGTCACCAGGTCGATAGTTGCTTCGGTATGACCGCCACGGGTCAGCACGCCACCAGCCTGAGCACGCAGCGGGAACACATGGCCCGGACGGTTCAGGTCTGACGGTTTTGCGCCATCAGCAATGGCCGCACGTACCGTGGTCAGACGGTCGGCAGCAGACACACCGGTGGTCACGCCATGCGCCGCTTCGATGGTCACGGTAAAACCGGTACCAAACGCGCTGGTGTTGTTTTCGACCATCATCGGCAGCTCAAGCTGCTTACGACGATCTTCGGTAATACACAGGCAAACGATGCCACTACCGTGACGGATGGTCAGCGCCATCTGTTCAACGGACATGTTTTCGGCGGCGAAAATCATGTCGCCTTCGTTTTCACGGTTTTCATCGTCAAGCACCATCACACCGCGGCCTTCGCGCAGTGCATCCAGTGCATGTTCAACACGCTGAGTTGAAGTGCCAAAAGAGGAAAGTAGCGTCTGATTCATGGTAAAAAAACCTCATTAAAATTATGGTTACCAGAATCAGGGCAGTCTTAGGAGCGCCACATAAGTGGCAAAAAAATAACGTGAGCGGGCCCATGCCCGACTTGATCGTTACTCTCTCCCATCCGGACTCTAACCGTCGGCCCCGGAATTACACCGGATCTGCTGACCTTTGAGTTTTCACCCAAAGCGCTCGCGGGCTTTCAGCGTCACGCTGATTTACCGCCGGTGGGGAATTTCGCCCCGCCCTGAGAATAAGCGAAGTAACTATAACGCTATTGATTAACCTGGGCAATGCATAAGCTTCAAACAATATTGGTTTATCCTGGAGCATGACGCGCTACAATGGTCATCAACACCGTTTCATCAAGGGAAGCCACAATGATTGACCCGAAAAAAATTGAGCAAATTGCGCGCCAGGTCCATGAGTCCATGCCAAAAGGCATTCGTGAATTTGGTGATGACGTTGAGAAGAAAATCCGCCAGACGTTGCAGGCGCAGCTGGTTCGCCTTGATTTGGTCAGCCGTGAAGAGTTTGACGTGCAGACACAGGTACTGTTGCGCACCCGCGAAAAACTGGCGTTGCTGGAACAGCGTTTAACCGAGCTGGAAAACCGTAATGCACCGGAAGAAGTGAAACCGGCACCGGCCATTCCACCGGTGGACGATCAGGCATAAGTGCGGCCTGATGTGCCCGGTGGCGGCTACGCCTTACCGGGCCTACAGGTACGCGTAGGTCGGGTAAGCGAAGCGCCACCCGACATGAAAAACGGGCCACTCGGCCCGTTTTTTTACTGACTGTCTTTCTGGATCTTCTTAATGATGTTGGTGGTTGAACACCCGTCCTCAAAGTTGAGCACCATCACTTCACCGCCGTTCGCCCAGACCTCTTCGCTACCCGCGATTTGCTCTGGCTTGTAATCACCGCCTTTTACCAGCAGATCCGGCAAAATGCCTGCGATCAGGCGCTGCGGGGTATCTTCTTCAAAGGAGACAACCCAGTCCACCGCTTCCAGCGCGCCAAGTACAATCATTCGTTGTTCCAGTGGGTTCACCGGACGTGTTTCGCCTTTCAGGCGTTTCGTTGACGCATCACTGTTCACCGCCACAATCAGGCGATCGCCCAGTTTGCGCGCATTCGCCAGATACGAGACATGCCCGGCGTGCAGAATATCGAACACACCGTTAGTCATAACCACTTTCTCGCCGCGTTTACGCGCTGCGGCAACAGCGGCTTTCAGTTCGTCTTCGCTCATCACACCGAAACCGGTATCTGCACGGCCGCGCACGGCGTTTTCCAGCTCGATAGGCGAAACGGTGGACGTCCCCAGCTTGCCGACGACCACGCCCGCCGCAGCGTTGGCAAAATAGCAGGCTTCTTCAAGCGAGTTACCCGCCGCAAGCGTTGCCGCCAGTACGCCAATCACCGTATCGCCAGCACCGGTCACGTCATACACTTCCTGCGCCTGGGTTGGCATATGCAGGGGCGCTTTGCCCGGCTGAATCAGGGTCATGCCCTGTTCTGAACGGGTCACCAGCAGTGCAGACAGCTCGAAATCAGCAATGATCTTCATGCCGCGTTCGACAATTTCAGCTTCCGTTTTGCACTTGCCCGCCACCGCTTCAAACTCAGAGAGGTTTGGCGTCAAGAGCGTTGCACCGCGATAGCGTTCAAAATCGGTCCCTTTCGGGTCGATAAGCACAGGGACATTTGCTTTACGCGCCAGTTGGATCATCTTCTGGACGCTTGCCAGCGCGCCTTTGGCGTAGTCGGACAGAACCAGCGCACCGATATTCCCCAGCGCCTGATTGATGCGCTCGTGCAGCGGCTCAGGATCAACACCTTCAAAACCTTCTTCAAAGTCGAGGCGGATCAGCTGCTGGTTACGGGAAAGCACACGCAGTTTGGTAATCGTCGGGTGTGTCGGAACAGAAACGAAGTCACACTTCACGTTCACGTCCGCCAGCGACTTGCTCAGCGCACGCGCTGCATCATCAATACCGGTCAGCCCAACCAGACGCGAATGCGCGCCCAGAGAAGCAATGTTCATCGCCACGTTTGCCGCGCCGCCAGGACGCTCTTCAATGGTGTCGACCTTGACCACCGGAACAGGTGCTTCCGGGGAGATGCGGCTGGTTGGCCCATACCAGTAGCGATCCAGCATCACATCACCGACAACCATAACCCCAGCACGTTCAAACTCTGGCAGTGTTACTTTCATTCCTGACTCCAGAAAGATTCACAATTTGCGCGCGATAATATCACACTTGTTTTGTTACGCACGGTTCCACCAGCCACTTCTGCCAGCT
>Ga0153918_1000426_pt1 | contig 20746 bp, 20 predicted proteins | sample TSFL002MetaG_FD_104687 | JGI IMG/M metagenome (GOLD analysis project Ga0153918, IMG submission 104687) | Attine ant fungus gardens microbial communities from Florida, USA - TSFL002 MetaG | ecosystem: Host-associated > Fungi > Mycelium > Unclassified | place: USA: Florida, Paynes Creek Historic... | reverse complement strand
GTGCCTGGAACCGCCCAACTAATGATCCGCGCTACCTTTATATGGCCAGCTGGTTGAAAGATGCCTATTGGTCTGAAGCTGAGCCGGGCAATGGCAAGGTGCCTGCATTTTTCTCAGCAGTTACCAGTCAGTATGATACCAACTGGATGTACAGCGCTGCTTACCTGCGTGTTAAAAACATCAATCTGGGTTACAACATGCCGTTCCTCAAAAAGGCATTTAAATCGCTGCGTGTTTATGCATCATGCGATAATGTACTGCTGTTAGACGGCTTTTATCCCGGCTACTCGCCCGAGGGTTATACGCAGGATATGTCTGATTGGGGATCATATCCATTGGCCAGAACCTTTTCGGTTGGTTTAAACGCAACATTTTAACGCTGATATTAAATAGACATCAAATGAAAAAAATATACATGCTTGGACTTTCGGCAATGGCGCTGATTGTTTCCATGACTTCCTGCAATAAAACTATCGATATCAAACCGGTCGAAAATAATTTCGCTGATGCATTTTATTCAAACGAGATCGAAGTTAAACAAGCCACCATGGGTATTTACGCCCGTTTAGGCCGGAACGGAACCAACACAGATCTGGCAACCGATTACTTTTGGCTGGCCTCAGAGAATCGCTCAGATTTGCTTTATATCGCCGCGGAAACCTCGGCACAAAATGATCAGCTGGATTTCCGTAAGTTTTTGATCACGGCAAATTCCGGCACCGTGTCATCCATTTATGCCCGGTTCTATCAACTAATTAAAGATGCTAATAACCTGCTTTATTACACCAAAGAAGGAGAATATACCCGCTACCGGGCAGAGGCTCGTTTTTTGAGGGCCTATGCTTACGCCGAACTGGCACGTGCTTACGGGCCCACCGCGCTGATCACCAAGCCAACCGAAAACTCGGAGGCCATTACGTTGCCGCGTGCACCGTTAAGCGAGATTTACGCACAAGTGATAGCAGATCTGCAATATGCAGCTGCTAACCTTCAAAAAACTTATACCGGCAATGACGCTGGCCGGGTAGGCAGCCTGGCCGCAAATGCACTGCTAGGACAAGTGTACATGACCATGGGCGGCTATCCTTATAATGATGCAACCGCTTATGCCAAGGCAGAAGCAGTGTTTGCCGGTATCATAACCGATGTAACCGCGCGGTTTAGCCCTACTTATGCAGGCCTCTTCACGCTGGCGAATGAAAACAAATACGATCTATTCTCTATCCAGTTTGCTTCGGGTGGTTTGGGTTTAGGCTCAAGTTTAGCAGGTTATAGTACCAGTACTGGTTCTGCAGGTACACCTTTCCCTGAGTGGATGTACCCATCATACACTCTGCAAGGTCAAGACATGCGCGTAGATAGTGATCTGGTGAAAACCATGCGTGCTAATAAAGACCTGCGCTTTTCTGCAAGTATAGATACTGGCTATTGGAACGGGCTACCTACCGTTACCACCCGTACGTTTGTAAAGAAAAACATCGTTACCAAATTCCTGGAAAAAGATAACACCAACACCAATATCAAAGCCTGGAACGATCAGCCACGTAACTTCCCTATTTTGCGCGATGCTGATGTTTATCTGCTGTATGCAGAGGCATTGGTAAGAGACGGTAAAGCAGGAGACGCTAAGCAGTATGTAGACAAAATACGCACCCGCGCAGGCTTAGCAATATTAGCAGGAGCGCCCACGCTGGATGACATTAAGCTGGAGCGCAAATATGAGTTTATTGGCGAAGGCCGTCGTTATTTTGACCTGGTACGCTGGGGCGAAACAGATGCCGTAAACATTCTGACAGCATTTAATACCCATTATCATTCAAAGCTGAACGGACAGGCCCCCACCAAACGCGACCTGCTAATGCCTATACCGTTTAATGAGTTAAAAACCCGTTCTAACTGGACGCAGAATTTTGGTTATTGATCTTTTAACGCATTGCGTGATGAGAAAATAAACTGACCCGGCCGGCCTTATCAGGCCGGCCGCCGGTTACTGCATGGCCCTTCTATCTGCTTGAGCGGCCATGCAGCATTGGCTCAAACAGATAGTCTCATTCTTTATTTAAACAGCCAATCAGGCAAAGCCAATGATATGGTGGTTTTGGGTCGAAGGTACACCTACCGAGATTGGTATAACAAATAGTCTTGAAGCGTTAAAAAAAATTGGCTTTGGCAACGTCATACTTTATTGAACAAACCACATTCAATTGCCCCTTCCCGCCATTTTGAAATTGACTGCTTTTTCTATTGATAAACAATCCGTTACCGAGGAATAAAAATTGGCAAATTGGGGGTCAATGTCATTGGTATTTCCATCCAAGTATGAAATACTACAGGTTTTTAAAAATTAACCAAAACGAAAAATCAAGCATGGGGTTATCTAAATATTGAACAATAGGAAAAAACCTAAAGAGCAAACCGACGAGACTGGCAGTGAACCCGAAAGCCTTTAGAAAACTTCAATAACATTAAGATGAAAGCCATCTGCATAAATGAGTTCGGCGACCTGGAAAAGGTCCTGAAAATAGAAGATGTAGCGGTACCCGCCCCCAAAGAAGACGAGGTATTAATTAAAGTTTATGCCAGCGCGGTTAATCCCGTAGATCAAAAGATCATAACCGGGAAATCGCAGGAAAAATTCCCGAGCACTTTCCCGCTGACTATCGGCTGGGATTTTTCGGGTGTGATCGAGCAGGCGGGCAATAAAGTGCGGACCTTCCGTATCGGAGATGCGGTATACGGACGGCCATATCCAACTCAAAACGGCGCTTTTGCCGAATACCTGGTCATCAAAGCGGATCAGATCGCGTCCAAACCTAAAAACCTCGATCATTTGAACGCTGCGGCCGTGCCACTTGCCGGCCTCACCGCCTGGCAGGCATTGTTTAAGTTTGGCCACCTGGAAAAAGGCCAGCGCGTATTGATCCATGCAGCGTCCGGTGGCGTCGGCAGCTTTGCCGTCCAGTTCGCCAAATGGAAAGGTGCAGAAGTCATCGGCACCGGTTCTGCAGGCAACCTAGCCTTTATCAAACAACTCGGCGCTGATGAAGCCATCGATTACCTGAACGAACGTTTCGAGGAAAAAGTAAATAACCTGGACCTGGTGATCGACCTGATTGGCAATGAAACACAGCAGCGCTCACTTTCTGTCATAAAACCCGGCGGCCGGCTAGTCACCACCGTCATGCCCGAATTTAAAGAACAGGCCAAAGAAAAAGGCATACACCTGGAAGGCTTTACTGCCCAATCTTATCCTGATGACCTTAAACAGATTGCGGAACTAATCGACCAGGGGATCGTCAGCCCGGTGGTTTCGGCAGTCTATGACCTAGAATATGCCGTTAAAGCCGAGCTGTTCAGCGCTAAAAGACACACTCGCGGTAAGATTGTGATCAAAGTTGTTTAGCATGAACAATGAAAAACCCAAAGCCGGCGCCAGCGACCATTTGGCCAATGAACGCACTTTCCTTGCCTGGATCAGGACGAGCATCGCCCTGATGGGTTTCGGATTCGTCGTGGTGAAATTTTCATTGTTTGTTCGTCAGCTCTCTTTGGCCGTCGGGGCAAAGGTAGTTACACCCGCCAAAGGCTTTTCCGACGTCATCGGCATGTGCCTCGTCGCTATCGGCGCACTGACCGTAATAATCGGTTACCTCCGGTACAAGCGTATCGAAAAACAACTGCTCAGCCAGACCTTTTACCCACAATCACGCTTATTACTGTGGTTGACGGTCGGCATTATCGGCGGCAGTTTATTGCTTTTATATTATTTGTTACCCAATCTTTAGTGCCATAGAAACTAAAAGAAACGATGTTGCCTGACATCATGGATTTCCTGTTCAACAGCAACGGTTCCCATTTTACAAATGATATGACCAGGCGGATTAGTGGCAGAGAATGTCGTGATCCGGGTCAGATGGCCGGCCATAGATATAAATGCAGGCGCGTTTTGGCAGATGTGTTCCACGATGGCATATCAAAGGTAAATACCCGGTGGCGCCGGGGGCTGAACCAGAACGAACTTTTTTTTATCTATGGGCTACGACGTCATCACTGGAAGTGAAAAAGAAAACACGGCCCCCTCCCCCTCTTTACTGTTTACGGTTATGGCACCGCGGTGATCATCGATGATACGCGAAGCAATGTAAAGGCCTATGCCCAAACCACTATATTTTTTTTCAATCTGCTTATTACGATAAAACTTTTGAAAAACTTGTTTTTGGATGGCTTCTGACATGCCGATGCCCTGATCGGCCACCGCTATAATAACCTGATCACCTTCCACACGCGTGCTTAGCCGGATCACACTGCCCTGACTTGAATACTTAGCTGCATTACCAACCAGGTTATTGAGCACTTGTTCCAGACGCAGCAGATCAGCCAGTATCCGTACGTCTTCGCCTAGTTCCAGTTCAATCTGATGGGTATTGACAATCAACCTGAGCGACGCAACCGAATCGGTTAAAAAAGCATTGATTGCGTGTTCGGCCATCTCATAAGTGATCTGTTCATGTTCGAGCTTAGAAACATCCATTAGTTGACGAACAAGACTAACGAGTTTTTTGGTCTGCAAATCAACTTTCTGCAAATATTGTGTCAGAACCGGGTCGTTATTCTGCGCGGTCCGCAAGGCCATCTGCGTATAAGAGCGCAATACGGTCAATGGAGAGTTAAGTTCATGACTGGCAATAGATATGAACTCAAGCCGCTTCTGATTGACCATGTTGGCTTGGACCAACGCCGATTCCTGCTGCATGGCCAGCCCTGCAAGCTCTTTATTACGTTGTTTAACCTCTTCATAAGCACTGACAGGGCCATCGGTCTCGATCTGCTTTTTGACCGTCAAAATACGCCGCTGATCGATCCGGATGGCACGCGGAATGGCCAGCTGCAGGCTAATCGACAGTGTCTCGCCGTCACTTTTCAGTTCCAGAACGGGAACAAGTTTTCGTGCGTATTCAAAACCTTCCACCCGCGAATCAAAATGCTCATCAATTTGAGCAGTGATCTCTACGGTAAGGAAAAACCGGCCGCCATCGGTGGTGGTTCCCAATATAGCAACGCCGTCCAGCGCCTTGTCAATCACTTCCCGGCAAACCTCCGAAACGGCAGTAGCGAATGCGGTTTGCGTAGATAATGTCAGGCCCAGCATACCTGCCGTCAGGATCGAGCGCTTATAGGCCAGCGTCAGATCCATTTCATTTTCGAGCGTGATCGTTACAAGTTCTGTCATAGCTTTAAAATTTGGCAATCAGTACCGACATGTCGTCGCTGCGTCTTGCAAAGTCTTTGTATATTGCTGCAGCCTGGATGCTCAAATCCGTTCTGGCCAGGCCCGGTAAGCGGTTCAGTTCCCAACGGGAGCGGATGCCGTCCGAGCACAAGACCAATTGATTATAGTCTTCAAAGCGCAAAGTCTGGTCGTTCATAGTATTGGGAATATTATGACCGATGATCCCGTTATAAGCCAGATGACTTTTGGCCAGCAAAGGCCCCTGCAGTTTAGCGGCGATATTGCCAACGCCAGCCAAACGAAATTGTTTTGCAGCCAGATCGAAGACAGCAACCGTACCAACAAGTCCACGTGTTTTCCGTACAAACGGGTGCAAGAAGCGGATGATCTCCACAGGAGAGTCTGATGGACACATTTTAAACGCTTTAACTGCTTCGTTAACCGCCAGGTTGGCTTCAGCGCCATGCCCCAGGCCGTCGGCTAGCAGCAGCTTGATGTGTCGCTCGGTAATCTTCACGTAGTAGCCATCCCCGCTGGTGGTCTCACCGGGCTTGGCAACAACAATAGTTTTCAGCTGAAAACTTTTCCTGCCCTTGATTTTAGAGGGGGATTTATGGACACGGCTGAGAACTATTGTTCCCCAGCCTTTTAACGAAAACGCGTCGAATTCGTCCGATAAACGTTTGATGCTGCCGAGCCCATGCCCCATTGATGTACTGGAAGAATAACCATCGGTCATCATACGCGGCAGGTCAGACATACCCGGTCCGTTGTCCAGGCTAAGCAGTTCAATATACTCCTGTCCGCCGTTCTCAAAATAACCCAGCAAAAGTTCGCCGCCATTAGCATATTTATGGAGGTTAGAGGTGAGCTCGGCCACGATTATATCCAGTTCAGCAACACGCCTTTCCGGAAAATTTTTAGACACCGCTAAAGCGTGGACTTCCTTTTTGATGATGGCAAAATAGCTCCTGTCGGAAGCATCATAGCTCTGATGTGTAGCGTCAACCATTGGCCCATTTGATTATGGTCACTTTTGTTCCTTTCCCTAATTCACTTTTAATATCAAATTCGTTGACCAGCCGTTTCGTTCCGGGCAGACCCAGCCCCAAGCTTTTACCGGTAGAATAACCATCTTTAAGAGCCAAGGAAAGGTCAGCAATACCCGGGCCTTCGTCTTTAAACGTAAGCCGGATGCCGTTATCGCGGCCGCGCGAAATGACCTCGATAAGTACCTGGCCGCCGTTGCCATAACGCAGCATGTTGCGCACCAGCTCGCTGGCTGCAGTGATCAGTTTGGTCTGGTTCACCAAGCCCATTTTGATCTTCACGGCATATTCCTTGACCCGGTTACGAAAAGGCACGACGTCCTGCTCCCGCATGACGGTCATGTTATCCTTATTGAGTGATATAATCGCTGTTATCATCGTCGGGATCTGTTTCAGTTTGCTCGAATATCTCGATTTTGGTTCTTAACAGATCCATGCCTTTTTCGACGTTAAGGGCGGTATATACCCCCTTGAGCGGGAGACCGAGCTCTACCAGTGTGATCGCAACTGCGGGCTGCATACCGACCACTACTGTTTCGGCATCCAACAATTTGGACATAACACCGATGTTTCCGATGATACGGCCCATAAATGAGTCGACGATGCTGACCGCTGAGATATCGATCAGGATACCCCTGGCACCGGTCTTACTGACCATTTTAACCAAGTCAGCTTCCAGATCGAGCGCGAGCCGATCATAAAGATCGACCTGTATCGTTACGAGCAGGAACTGCCCCATTCTTAAAATAGGAATTCTGTCCATACCCCTGGAGTTAAATATTTTTTACAACCGGGCCGGCTTTTTTTACTTCTAAACGAAGCGTTTTAAATGCATAGAGCAGCGCACTCGCCAAAGTAGCCTTAGTTACAATATTGGACAGATCGATGCCCAGATGCACAATGGTTTGAGCTATTTCCGGACGGATACCGCTGATCACGCATTCGGCGCCCATAAGGCGGGTGGCGCTTACCGTTTTTAACAGGTGTTGCGCCACAAGTGAATCAACTGTCGGAACGCCGGAGATGTCCAGAATGGCCACGCCGCTGCCGGATTCTACGATCTCGGTAAGCAAGCTTTCCATCACGACTTGGGTACGTGCGCTGTCCAGGGTTCCGATGATTGGCAGGGCAAGGATACCGTCCCACACCCGGATCACCGGAGTCGATATCTCGGTGATCTCGTCAGTCTGGCGCAGGATCACCTCTTCACGTCCTTTGATGAAAGTCTCAAAAGTGATGATAGAAAAATTATCCATCAGTCGGTTCAACTTAAGGCTGAGACCAATCAGTTCATTTGAATCGGTTATTTCCTCATTCATCACCTGGATAAGTGCTTCTTTCAGGCTGATAATAAAAAGACCGGTTTCACGAGGACTGAAGCCTTGCTTAGCACGGGAAATCGAGATACCGCTGAGAATTTCGATCACATGATCAAAATCAGCGGATTCGATATCCGACAGGTTCTTCTCGTTGAGCGTAGCGATCAGTGCGTTAATCAGCTCTTCCGATTCTATCCGCAGGTCCTCATTGCTCATCAGGTCTTCACGCAAACCAGCATCGGTCAGTTGATTTTGCATCCAGCGCTCCAGAATAGCGGCTTGTTTTTTCTTAAATATTTTAGTAATGTCTACAGCCATAGGTTATGTAAATAGCAGGTAATGCTACGATTTATTTTTGATATTTCCATTTGCTCTTGAACCGTTATCAAAAAAGCGTATTAAACGCAACCGATGGGAACTACAAATTATTAGCTTTTAAATTTCGATAAATGATTTACGGGGATTGTTGACCTAACAGATAGGTCTTTCCTGGATCGTTCACGAGTGCGTCCATCACATCCGTAATTAGCTCCTGCACATCCTGCTTAATCGTCAGATAATTTAATTGCACAAAAAACAGGTGTTATCGTCTGCAAAAATACGCAACGGCTTATAGCAATCATGTTCCTTTTTCAAGCTCTCATGATCGTTGATCCCGCAAATGAAACAACCTCATAACAGCTCTGTTTAAAACACCTCTAATTACGCGCTCTCTATAAAATCTGACATTTGATATAATTACATTGTCTAGAACTTCTCGGACGATAAATGAGGCCATCTCATGGCAAAACGAAACGAATTTATTTAAGCGATAAATTTAAAAGGTATGAAAAGCCACCAGTGCGGTGGCCCCCCATATCCTAATTGTTTTATTGATTGTTTTCCAGGTGATGTATGGCTTTGCTATTGGCCTCAGAACGGCTGATGAACGGATAGATGTTGTTCTTCTTTGCCTCGGCATCGAATAACGCTTTCAACTCTGCCAGTTTTTCCGGGTATTTTTTAGCCAGGTCATTACGTTCATTAAAGTCGGTGGTCAGGTTATATAGTTTCCACTCGTCCTTTTCATAGCCTTGGTCTGGCGGGGTTTTGCCACCGGTAAACTGGAAGTCTACGTTATCTGGGTGGTGTGCAGCTTCGGCTTTCCAACCATCTTTATAGATAGATCTTGAAGCGAAGATGTAATAATACTGAACCTTATGCAACGATGGCGCCTGCGCGTTATTGAATGATGAGTACAGTGATTTACCCTGCAGCGTATCCTGCTTAATACCTTTAACATATTCCGGCAGCTTCAGGCCGGCCGCTTCAATAGTGGTTGGAAAGATATCGCTCACATGACCATACTGAGTGCGGATGCCGCCTTTCTCTTTGATCTGTTTAGGATAATAAATAATCAGCGGGTTGTGGGTACCGCCTTCAGCGTCAGCGTCTGATTTCCAGTATTTAAACGGCGTATTAGCAGCCTGGGCCCAACCCAGCGGGTAGTTGGTTGAAGCTTCTGGCGTACCAATCAGGTCAAACTCGTTTTCATTTGCTTTGATGTAGGCGTCTTCGGCAGCCGTGGCAGGCGAGTTTTTACCCGGACTGATCACTCCGTGCAGCGAGCCTTCTTTACTGGCGCCGTTGTCGCCTATCATTACAAAAATTAGTGTATTATCAAACTGTCCAGATTTTTTAAGGTAAGTAATTACACGGCCCACCTGATCATCAATATAGGTCAAATAACCAGCGTACACTTCCATAAAGCGAGCATACAGCTTTTTCTGATCGGGCGGCAGGCTGTTCCAGGCTTTAATACGCTCGTTACGTTCAGGCAGTTGCGCATAGGCAGGTATTACTCCTAGTTTTTTTTGATTGGCAAATACCTTTTCGCGGTAAGCATCCCAACCGTCGTCAAACTGGCCTTTGTACAGGTCGCTCCACTCGTGGCTCACCTGGTGCGGCGCATGGGTAGCGGCCGGTGCATAGTACAAGAAGAACGGCTTATCTGGCGCGGCCTTATGGGCGGCATCAATATAGGCAATCGCCTTATCAGTAATTTGCTCATTTAAGTTGCGGCCATCTGGTTTTACATGGAAGTTATCTTCTACCAGATGCGGCGGATGATACTGATCTGTAGCCGACTCCAGGAAACCGAAGTGATGGTCAAAACCCTTACCGGTAGGCCAGCGGTCAAACGGACCAACAGCGGTGGTATCTTCATCAGGTGTTACTCCCCATTTACCTACAGCAAAGGTGCTGTAACCGTTCTCACGCAGGGCTTCTGCAATGGTGCCTTTATCTGCCGGAATCCGGCCATCATACCCCGGGAAACCTGCGGCTGACGATGCATGTGCAAAATTACCCATATGCACATAATGGTGGTTACGACCGGTTAACAACGATGACCGTGTAGGCGCACAAATGCCCGCCGTATGGAAATTGGTATAACGCAAGCCGTTGTTAGCCAGTGTATCAAAGTTAGGCGTACGAGCTAAACCGCCAAAAGTAGACGAGGCACCATAGCCCACATCATCCAGCAGTATCCAGACAATGTTAGGCGCACCCGCAGGCGCATGGATAGGTTTTGGCCACCACTCTTTAGATTCTGACAAGCTTTTGCCAATAGTCCCCTTATAAGTGGCCGGCGTAGACGGTGGAATGTTTTGCTGTGCCGATGCCGAAAGCGCCAGCCCCGCCATTGCGGCAATAAAGCCCAGTTGTTTAATTGTTTTCATGTTTTTGTGATGTATTGTGATTGTTGTTATTGTGTTTTTTGATTACCAGCCAGGGTTTTGCGTTAGCTTGCCATTGCTGTTATCAATCTCCTGCTGCGGGATTGGGAATAAATAGAATTTGCCTTTCACGCCGTTATTAACGTTGGTTTTGCCCACTTTCAGCATGGCAGCTTCCAGGATGCCGTTGCCGTTAGCATCACGCTCGCGGATGAGATCAAACCAACGCTGGTACTCAAATACTAGTTCCAGACGACGCTCCAGGTAAACCGCATCGCGGAACTGCGCTTGCGTCAACCCACTCAGCGGATCAAGGCCTGCACGGGCACGCACCCGGTTGATAGAAGTATAGGCTTTAGTTGTAGGGCCGTTCAGCTCGTTCTCTGCTTCAGCATGGATCAGCAATACTTCAGAGAAACGAATGATGGATACGTTGGCGCTTGACTCGGCCTCGTTAGATACCGCGCCCGGGTCCCAGTATTTGTTAAAGAAAGGGATGGAGTCGTTGGCTATTTTCACATCGTTCAGTTTGCCGTAATATTTGCCATCCGTCGGACTCAAAAAGCGGGTAACAAACGTGGCGTTACGGCGCTTGTCTTTAGCCGAATAGAGTTTGTAAATGCTGAAGAAATGGTCGATACCATCTGGCTTGGAAGCATCGGGCTGCGAGTAGAACACCACTTGTATAGCGTAGCTACCCACTATGCCAGGTATGCCATTCAGCACAGACCGCGGCGCTTCATTATTACCCTGCCCCTGCGAATTTGATTTGAACTGCGCCGAGAAAATATGCTCCTTGCCGTTTTTTGTCGCCGGCAGAAAAACATCGGCATAATTACTAAATAGGTCATACCCATACGGACCATTAATCACTTCTTCTGCTTTGCTTACCGCATCGCTCCATTTGCGCTCGGTCAGATAAACTTTGGCAAGTATAGATTGGGCAGCACCTGCAGTAGCCCGGCCAACATCCGCACCACTATAGCTATTGGGCAACGTGGCAGCGGCTTCGGTCAAATCTTTTTCTATCTGGGCATAAACCGTTGCGGCGGGCGTACGTGGTACCTGTAAGTCAGACAGGTTGATGGAGGTTTGATCATGCAGCACCAGCGGCACATCGCCATACAACCTTACCAGGTTAAAGTAATAGAGCGCCCGCAAAAATTTGGCTTCGGCAACCAGTCGTCCTCTGAGCGTAGCGTCAAAGTTGATATGCGGAATGGTATCTATGGCAATGTTGGCCTTTTTGATACCCGCATAATGCTGCTGCCACAATTGCAACACGCGTAAGCCCGACGATGAGTGCCCGAGTACGGACTGCGAACGCACATCAGCATTAGTAGCACCGGGACCGGGACCAATATCATCAGACATAAAATCCATCCCTGTGTTGAGCAGCGTATTGTAAGGCGTTTGCACCGAGTTTGATCCTGCGTTAAGCAGCGAATAAGCCGCAGTTACAGCCGACACCGCATCGGCCTGTGTTTTATAAAACTGGCTGGCCGGAATGAAGGACGACGGATCTTCCTTTAGCTTAGCGCAGGATACCGCGCCCACGGCCAGTAGCCATATGGTATATTTAAAATTCTTCATAATAGTTATATCTTAAGTTTAAAGGGTTACCGAAAGACCCGCCAGGATAGATTTACTATTTGGGTAGGCCCCGTTGTCTACACCCAGATTAATGACTGATTGCTCGTTAGTACTTACCTCTGGGTCATACCCGGTATATTTTGTCCAGGTGATGAGGTTAGTGGCCGTAACATACAGGCGTATTTTTTTGATCTTAGATATCTTCAACAACGATTGCGGGAAGGTATAACCCAACGTCAGGTTTTTGAGGCGCAGGTACGAGCCATCCTCCAAAAATCGGTCTGATATAGTTGCCGCCGGGTCCTGGAAAGCACTGTGCACATTGGTATTGGTGTTGGTAGGCGTCCAACGGTTAAGCAAGGTGGCGGTGGCATTGGTGTAGCCGGTGCCCAACTCTAATACGCCGCGTTGCTGATTGTAGATTTTGTTACCGTATGATGTCTGGAAAAACACAGACAGATCTATCCCTTTGTAAGTGAACGTGTTGGTAATGCCCCCTGTAAATTTAGGTTGTGCGTTGCCCAGAATAGCGCGGTCATCGGCCTGGGTAATTTTGCCGTCGCCGTTTAAGTCCTGGTAAGCCTGACCGCCTGGTGAGGTGTTGGCCGCAGGAGTCAGCGCCGGCCCTCCGGCTTTGATTAAACCATTGGTTTTATACCCAATGAAAGAACCTATAGGTTGCCCCACCCGCAGGATGGATGGCAGCGATGAATCTGGAATAAACTGATTTACTCCATTACCACCCAGACTCAACACCTTGTTGCGATTAATAGCAAACACCACACTGGTGTTCCATTTAAAATCGCCAATCAGGTTGCGGGTGTTGATACCCAGCTCAAAGCCCTTGTTCTCTACCGATCCCACGTTTTCATACTGCTGTGGGTTGGTAATGGCGGTATTGGTAATAACCGTCAGGCCGCTGGTGGCAGGTAATGGCAGGTAAAGCAGCAGGTTGGTGGTTTTCTTGTAATAAACATCGGTAACCAGGCTGATACGATCTTTCAACAGTCCCAGATCAATACCAAAATCATACTGAGCCGTTTTTTCCCAGGTCAGGTTAGGGTTCGATAAACTGTTTGGCGCAAAGCCGGCAACGGTAGTTCCGCCAAAATTGTAGCGGTAATAACCTAATTGCGAATAAGATTGATAAGCCGGAATATCGCTGTTGCCCGTGCTACCTGCACTTAAACGGAATTTAAGCTGACTGATGGCGCTGGTGCTGCGTACCCAATCCTCGTCGCTGGCATTCCAGGCTATGGCGGCTGAAGGGAACGTGGCCCACTGGTGTCCCGGTGCAAATTTTGATGAGCCGTCAGCACGTAGGGTTAGGGTAAGCAGGTACTTGCCATCAAAGCCGTAATTTACCCTGCCCAGGAAAGAGTTAAGCGCCCAGGCACTGGCAGATGATGACGGTGCAATAGCAAAACCGCCGGCGGTAATGGAAGTTACCGCACCAGAGCCTAAGTTATTGTAGGCCGAGTAATCGCTCACAAAACCTGACGAACCGGTTACGGAGCCCTGTGCTTTAAACTGCTGTTGCGTAAAACCACCCAGCACGGTAAGCGAGTGCTTGCCAAATTTATTGTTATAGGTAACAGTATTCTCATTCAGCCAATTGGTAGAGAACAAGCTGCCTACCTCGCCTAAACCGCCATACCCAGAACCTTCGTAAACGGTAGATGGCAAGTAACGGTTCTGTTTGTTATCAATGATATCAATACCAAATAATACCCGTGCGGTTAAATGTTGAGAAAAGCGATAATCACCGGCCACGTTGCCAAGTATGCGGTTGGTAATGGTGGTGTTGAGTTGATTATAAAGCGTATTGATGGGATTGCCATAAACGCCTTCAAAAATATTTTTCAGGAAGAAAGAACCATCAGCGTTATAAATCGGCGTAGTTGGCGTCATCAATAAAATGGCAGGCACTACACCAGCCGGCGCTACTTGTGCCGAGGTGCGGCTAACGGTAACATTGCTTGATATTTTGAAGTCATCATTATAATCATGCTCTACGTTTACGCGACCGGCAAAGCGCTCAAAATCGGTATTATTGAGCACGCCATTCTGCTTAAAATAATTACCAGAGAAGGCCAAACGCGTTTTCTCTGTACCTGAAAGGATAGACAGCGAGTGGTTCTGTTGACCAGCAGTGCGGAAGGCAGCAGCCTGCCAATCGGTATTCACATGATAGGGATTCAGCTGGTCTGCCGTTTGGGGCGATTTACCACTGTTTACCAAAGCGTCGTTACGCAAAGCGCCCCACTCATCTGCATTGAGCAGCGAGATGGTTTGGGTGACCTTTTGCCAGCCATAGCTGGCATCATAATTAACAGATGATACACCGGCCTTACCTTTTTTAGTGGTGATGATGATTACCCCATTTGCGCCACGTGTACCATAGATAGCGGTAGCCGATGCGTCTTTCAGCACCTCAATGCTTTCAATATCAGCCGTATTTAATGATGCCAGCGGATTAATCTTCGGACCATTGGTTACACCCGCATCGGTCAGTGAGTTACTGTTAGAAGTTGGAAAACCATCGATCACATACAATGGTTCGGCCACGGCATTGATAGAGTTTACGCCCCTGACTTGCACGGTAGCACCAGCGCCCGGCTGACCGGTTGCCTGCGTTACCTGTATCCCTGAAACATTGCCCTGCAAAACCCTATCTGGCGAAGCCACGGTTTGCTGCAATGCAGCCGGAGATAAGGAGGCGATAGAGCCGGTGATGTCTTTACGTTTCTGCGTGCCGTAGCCTACCACCACCACATCATTGAGTTGGTTGGCAGTGGCCTTCAGTTCTATGGAGATAGGGCTGCCATTGGCTGTTATTTTTTGTTGTTCATAGCCTATAAAGGTGATTATAAGCGTATAGGGGAACTTTTGCCCGGTAACAAACTGAAACTTACCATCAATATCTGTTGATACCACGTGGGTAGTTCCTTCAATGCGCACAACGGCGCCCGGCAGGGGTTCTTTGGTAGCGCCGTCAAGCACACGGCCTACCAGTTTTGAATTAATAGTGGGCGGATTTTGCTGCGCCGCCGCGCTTAACGGGACAAGAAAAAGTAGAAATATTTTAAAGTACCTGCGCAATGTTTGGTATAAAGCCGGGGCATACCCCACCTTTATATCTGCATTATTTTGCATAATTTTGATCGAGTTTAAGATGTAAAAGATGGAAGCGGCTTCAACGCCAATCGATACCCGCTCCCGTTGTTTTAAGCTTGGGGAAGAGCCTTGCTTTTCCCTTTTTTATTCAATTTATTTTCCCTTCATCATCAGTCTTAGCTATTAAACTATTTACTACTCACGCACCTGAAACCCAGGTGTTCCATGCCGCTGTCTTCGCTGGTTTTCATGCGGCGGGCCACGCGGTAGCCAGAGCAATAACTATCATTACATAAAAATGAGCCTCCGCGTACCACCCGTTTTACCGAGTAAGGTTCGTCAGGATCATTCGAGCGGGCCGGCCCTTGTGGATTTGTTACCGCACTGTTGCCTACCTGCCGGTAATAATCAGCTGCGTAATAATCGCTGCACCACTCCCATACGTTACCCGCCATATCATACAGGCCATAGCCGTTATGATTAAAAGAAGCCACCGGCGCCAGGTAATAAAAGCCATCGCGCCGCGTATTGCGATACGGAAAGTTCCCTTCCCACGTGTTAGCCTTTGTCTTACCCTGGCTAACCCCTTCGTTACCCCATGGATAAATATTGTTTTGCAATCCGCCGCGAGCGGCCCACTCCCACTCGGCCTCTGTTGGCAGGCGTTTACCGGCCCATTTGCAATAGGCTTGTGCATCAAACCAGGAGATATGTACTACCGGGTAACGGGCTTTGCCTTTCAAGTCACTACCCGGCCCATGCGGATGCCGCCAGCTGGCTCCGGGTTTCCAGGCCCACCACTGGCTGTAATCATTCAGCTCTACCGGTGTTTTTGAGGGCACAAATACCAGCGATGCTGGCACCATTTCGCTATCTGCCGGTTTAGGCGTTCCGGGTGGCAGTTGCTTTTTCAGCTCGTTCCAGTCGGGTTTGCGCTCGGCTGTAGTCACATAACCCGTGGCCTTTACAAAGCGGGCAAACTGCTCATTGGTTACTTCGGTGGTATCCATCCAAAAGCCAACTACGTTAACGCGATGCTTTGGAAACTCATCGGGTTGCGCCTCGCTATTATCGCCCCCCATCTGATAAGTACCTGTGGGGATCCATACCATACCGGCATGTGTGGCCGAATGACTGGCAAGCTTACCATCGCCATTAGCTAACACATTACTGGCAAAGCTGAACCGCTTGGGAATATTCTGCTCGCAGCACAACGCTTTTTTTGACAACGCCGGCAACGGAACTGAAGTAACCACCCTGCTTGCAGACGTTGTGCGCTCCCGACATGCAGTAAAACCCAGTGCCAGTAATAAAACCATCAACCCTGTTTTCATTCGCATTATGTGCCTGCGTTTACGGTTTGCAGCACCGGTTCGCCATTGGTTTGGGTAAACCCCACATTCTGGTAATGTTTATCATTATACTGATGTGGTTGCAGCGGCACATCCGCGCGTACCATCACACCGTCGGCAGCCAGTTCGCTCCCCTTTACCGGCGATTTAAAGATGGGCCACAATAACTGCGCATGCCATGGATCACCCTCGTAATGAGAAATACCATAAGCTTTTGGATATTGGCGCGATATCAATGCCGTACCAAAAATGATATCCCAGAAAAAGAACATGTTGCCAAAGTTGCCTTTGTAATAGCCCACACCGTCATCAGTTGTGGCAGCATGATGTGCATGATGTGTGGCCGGGGTTGATATGGTGCGCTCTAATATCCAGGCTAACGGATGCAACACTTTGTATTTATAAAAAGGCTTGTCCCACGGAATGCTGGAGTGCGCCAGCGTAGTGATAGTACTTTTAATACCTTTTACTACTAAAGCAGGTGCGCCGAGGCCAAGGTAAACCAGAGCAGCGGTTAAATAGGTTTGCGAAAAGAACAGCGTATAAATAGCGTTCTGCCTGCTGGCCATAGCCATACCCATATAGCTGGCCGAGTGGTGCGTGCGGTGAAAGCGCCACAGCCACGGAATTTCATGATGCAGGCGATGATACCAATACTGGGTCAGATCATCTGCAATGGCGATGATAATTACACCCCAGAAAAATGGCACCCAACCGAATACGTTTTTCAGATCGGCAAAAGCCCAGGGTAGAAAGGTAAGCGTGTAATAAGCCACCAGCGGGCGGATAACAAACTTTGGCAGCGTAAAGCAGGCAATATCTACCCAACGCTCGTTTTTTGGCCATTTACGTTTGTAAAGACCGAAAGAAAACTCCAGGATACCCAGCACCAACACCAGGGTTGAAAAGCCGAGAGCATTAATATTATCGATGAAATGTTTAATCGTTTGGATCATGTTGATTAAGTTTTAATAATGATTGACTTTGATTAAGCTGCTTTCCTTTTTGGTGATGCCCCCATGGCCGCTCTCCACTGATGTAGAAAGAAACGAACATAAGCGCCAGCGGCAGGATGTAGATAAAAATGCTCAGCAGCACGTTCTTAACGATGCGCTGTTTAACAGCAGGTTCCATTTTCATGTGCGGGATGATTGAATTTGTTTAACAATCGGGCCACCTCCCACCGGTCGTGACAGTAGCTTCTGGGTAAGCCACAATCCGCCGAAAATGATGGTGAACGGCACTACCGTTACAATAATGCCTACCAGTATTTTTTTACCCAGCAGGCCTACGTCATTTAACGTCATAATTAATTATATAAAGTGAAACATAAATTGCAGAGAACAACAGCACATGGCTATGCCAGGCGTGTTTTGGAAGCATTAAAATTTGCCAACCTTGCCGCTGGCTTCTTTAAGCTTAAAAAGAGAATCGGAAAAAATCAGCAACAACAACAACGATTGCCAAAATGGAGTGCTTTAGCAATTGCGCCATAAACAGGCATTGGTGAATGATAAGTAAGTAGAAATAATGTGCTCATATGCTGTTAATAAGTCGCGTGATTAAACTTATAGTAACATCTTATGCAACAAATGTAGCAACATTTTTGATAAATACTACTAAATCTATAGATTTTATATAATTATTAATTTCTAAGACCATCTTGATTTCTGTAGTTTCCTTTCCGCGACGTTCTTTTTTGGTCAGGCTTGGATAGTTTACTTCGGGTGTAATGATCGGTGAGTTGCGGTAAGGCATGGCGGGAGAGCCTGTCGCAAAGATCTAAAATCGAGCGAATAAGGAACCCATTTGATAGCGAAAGAGCAGGACGTTTTTTTTCCGTCCTGCTCTTTTAATTTTTTTCCAGTCATTAATTAATCGTTATGCCCTTAATATCCCGCAGCACGGGCACCATATTCAGGGCTTCGCGGATCAGTTTGATCTTACCGTTTTCGGCGACAACACGCCCCATGTAGTGCTGGGCGTAATCTTTACCGTTGGCTGCGATTTTTGCGGTGGCCTCGTATTCGCCAAAAGCTTGTTCGGGGGTATCGATATGGATTTGGATGTTTTTGAACTGAAAGCCGGGAAAGGTGTTGGGTAGGTTGCCCAGGAATTTGTAAATAACTTCCCTGCCTTCCCAACAGGCGGGTAGCCCTAAACTGGCAAGATAAGGTAATTCAAATACGGCATCATCGGCAAACAGTTCGATCTGGAAGTCAGGATCACCGATATGGTTCAGGTAATCCAGTAATAATTCTTTAGCTGTTTTCATGGCTGTTCCTTTTAATAATTAGGCGGTATAAGCGGCCAGCCATTTTTCTTTGATGGCAGCGCGGGCTTCGATGAATTCTTTATCGGTACCCTGGGCAATGGCATCCAGTGGCATACGAAGCGGACGGGTGCCTTTGGGCATTTCTATTAAAGTTAATATGCCATCGGCTATCGTTTGGGGATCCATTTTGAACTTTTCCATTTTGCCAAACAGCGCGGTACCTAAGGCATTGAACCTTTCGGTGGCAGCGTCGCCGTATTCGGCCACAATTTCGGGTTTATCAGCGTGTACGCCGGCTTTAGAGCCGTTATTCATTTCGGTGGGATAAACCCCTGGCTGGATGCTGACGTTTTCGATGCCGAAATCAGACAATTCGCCTTGTGCGCCCTCGGTGATGCTTTCCACGACGAACTTAGAAGCGAGGTAGGGCACCATGAAAGGCAAGGTATGGCCGCTGGCACCTGAAGTCAGGTTGATGATCAGGCCATTTTTTTCTTTGCGCATCGCGGGTAGTACCGCCATATAGGTGCGCAGTACGCCGTAGACATTGACCTCAAACATGTTACGGATCTGGTCGAGCGAATAGCCTTCCAACAGGCCGAACCCACTGACAGCGGCATTGTTGACCAATACATCTATCTTGCCGTATTTATTCAATACCTGCTGAATGGCTTGGTTAACGGATTCATCGCTGGTGATATCTATCTCCACAACTTCGATATTGGGTATCGCGTTCAGTTCTTGTGCAACAGCGGCATTCTTAGTAGTGGCATTGCGCATGCCGGCGATTACGGAGTGACCTGCGTTAGCTAAAGTGATGGCGGTTAGTTTTCCAAAACCGGTACTGGTGCCTGTGATAAAAATTGTTTTTGACATGATTTCTTATTTTTAATGTTTTGTAATGTATCGTTTGAACATTACAAAGGTGCAGCAGCGGAAAATCCTGCACATTGATCTGCAATAAGAAAACAATTGACCTACATCAATCAGGCGCGGTTGCGGGCGGTCTGGGTCCGGATACGGCTAAGGGTTTCCGGTGTCATGCCGAGATAGGATGCGATCATGCTTTGTGGAACGCGCTGGACAAATTCGGGATATTTTTTAATGAAGCTAAGGTACTTTTCTTCAGCGGTTTGGCTAAGGGAGGCATTGATACGGCTTTGCTGGGTAACGAAGCTCTTATTGAGAATACTATCGATCATTTGTTTAAAGGCAGAAATGGTCTGGCACAGCATTTCGAAATTGGAATTGGTAAACATCACCAGTTCGCTATCCTCGATCGCGTCTATATTAAAACGGGTAGGTTCACCAGATAATAAACTTTCGCGGTCGCCGCACCACCAGTTTTCGATGCTAAAGCCGATGATGTGCTCGTTACCTTTTTCATCAACAGAGTACGTGCGTAAGCAGCCGGATGTCACAAAGGCATGGTATTTCCAGCTATCACCCTCCTGCATCAGATATTGTCGTTTGCGCAGTTTTTTGATAACGGCTACCGATCTAACCTGTTCCTTTTCGGCATCGGTCAATGTGGTTCGGTTATTGATATATTGCTGGAAAGTTTCGTACATGCCGCTAAATTAATGAAATGGGGCGGCAATGCATTGTTTTACTAACGAAATGCTTTTGAGATAATGATCACCTGATGTCCGTTTTGGCGAGGATGGCGACAAATGTTCCAGCTTTTTTGTCCTTGCCAGACGACGTTATAAACACGCGCAGGCCGCCGGCGATGAACAGCGAGAAAGCTTTGTGCCCCCCTTAATGGCGTAGCACTGCCGAACAATGCCATGCCGGTGAACAGCATGAGGTGAGTTCAGAACGGGCTAGCACGCGCCTGCTTCATATTTGCTCAGGAAACGTCCGGGGTGAACCGGTTGAGGTCATCTATACCTAAAGCTTTTTCAATAGAGGTCACTTTAGCCACCGCCATCTCAAAGCCATCGCCGCCGAAGCGCTGCTTTTCAATCCGCTCAAAGTCTTCACCCAAAGCATCATATTCATGTTGGGAGATTAGCTGATGTAGGGCCGGAAAGAGCACGGTGTCCTCGCGGGCTTCGTGCGGGCTGTACATCCGGCTAAAGGCTTGCATAT
>Ga0153918_1000424_pt1 | contig 20797 bp, 14 predicted proteins | sample TSFL002MetaG_FD_104687 | JGI IMG/M metagenome (GOLD analysis project Ga0153918, IMG submission 104687) | Attine ant fungus gardens microbial communities from Florida, USA - TSFL002 MetaG | ecosystem: Host-associated > Fungi > Mycelium > Unclassified | place: USA: Florida, Paynes Creek Historic... | reverse complement strand
TAGTACCCTCGGGGTGATTGTCAGTTTCGCTATTCCTCAGCTGTGGCTGGGGTATGGCGTACTCGCCGGACTCGACCAGCCAGCGGGACACGTATTCGTCTGGGTTGTCCTGATCGCCCTTCTGTTCGCTGGCCTTAACGGCGTGACGATGTTTATGATTGGCAAAGGCAGCATGCGGGCCGTGCGGTTACACCTTACGCTGGCGGTGATAAGCCTGGTATTAACGGCAGCCTATCTGCTGGTCGCGCTGAGCGGTAGCGCTTCTCCGGGCGTCAGTCTGACCGCGGCGCTAGTGAGTATCGTCATGCTACTGCTTAGCGGCAGCTGTATCCTTTCCACCGCCTTCTATAAGATGCTGCTGTTTACTCTGCATAATCGTGCCTGGCGCAAGCTTCTCAGCCAAACGCGTGCTAAAACAGCGCGCTAAGCGTTCATCCCGTAAAAAACCCGCCATCGCTGGCGGGATTTTTTATGGTTTTTTATGCCTGTGCAACCAAATTAACTTATACGCCGCTGGAATAATAAACAGTGATAGCAGCGGAGCCGTGATCATCCCGCCAATCATCGGTGCCGCTATCCGGCTCATGACTTCTGACCCGGCACCGGTCCCCCAAAGAATGGGCAGCAGACCGGCAATAATCACCGCGACGGTCATCGCCTTTGGCCGCACGCGCAGCACGGCACCATGATAAAGCGCGTCATCAAGCCCCTGTTCGGTGAACGTTTCCCGATGGGATAACGCAGGTTGCGCTTCAATGGCATGACGCAAATACATCAGCATCACCACGCCAAATTCTGCCGCAACCCCGGCCAGGGCGATAAAACCGGTGCCGGTTGCCACAGACATATGGAAGCCCTGCCAGTAGAGGAACCATATTCCCCCGACCAGGGCGAACGGCAGACTCATCAGGATCAGCAATGCTTCATCCACGCGACGAAACGCCAGATACAGCAGAATGAAGATGATCATCACCGTCATCGGCACCATCAGCTTCAGCTTCTTGTTAGCGTGCTCAAGCAGCTCAAACTGCCCGGAGAATGAGACGCTGGTGCCCGGTCTCAGCTTTACGTTCTGACTGATGGCGGTCTTCATATCGTTCACCACCGACACCATATCCCTGCCGCGAGCGTCAATATAAATCCAGCTCGCAGGTCGGGCATTCTCCGTCTTCAGCATCGTGGGGCCGGAAACCACCTTAATATCCGCAACATCGCCCAGCGTGATCTGCTGTTTCATCGGCGTCAGGATCGGCATCTGCTTCAGCGCGTTCGGGCTGTTCCGGTAGTCATGAGGATAGCGAATATTGATCGGGTACCGGGCGACGCCTTCCACCGTTTCTCCCACCGTCGCCCCGCCGATGGCCGAGGAGACAAAGAGCTGCACATCGCCCACCGTCATCCCGTAGCGGGAGGCTTTCTCCCGGTTGATGACGACATCAATGTAGCGCCCGCCCTCCAGACGTTCAGCCAGGGCCGACACCACGCCAGGCACCGTTTTGGCAACCGCCTCGATGCTTTGCGCCGTCGCGTCGATATCAGACAAAACGGTACCGGACACCTTGATACCAATCGGGCTTTTGATCCCGGTTGAGAGCATATCAATGCGGTTACGAATGGGCGGAACCCATAGGTTAGCCAGGCCGGGCAAACGAACGGTCTTGTCGAGCTCGTCAATAATCTTGTCAATCGTCATGCCGGGCCGCCACTGATCCTCCGGTTTAAGCTGAATAGTGGTTTCCACCATTTCGAGCGGCGCGGAATCCGTAGCCGTTTCGGCCTTGCCCGTTTTACCAAAAACAGAGGCCACTTCAGGGACAGTTTTGATGAGTTTGTCCGTGGTCTGTAACAGTGCGGCCGCTTCTGCCGGAGATACGCCCGGCAATGTTGACGGCATATACAGCAGATCGCCTTCGTTGATCTTCGGCAGGAACTCGCCGCCCACCTGGCTCAGGGGCCAGATCACCGTGAAGATGGATAAGGCCGCAACCAGCAGGGTTGTTTTTGGCCAGTGGAGCACCCTAATCAGAAGCGGGTGGTAGGCTTTAATCAGCAACCTGTTCAACGGGTTACTGGTCTCGGCAGGGATTTTACCCCGGATCCAGAATCCCATCAGGATGGGGATAACGATGATAGCCAACGCGGCCGCGCCCGCCATGGCGTACGTTTTCGTGAAGGCCAGCGGACCAAACAGCCGCCCTTCCTGACCCTCAAGGGTAAAGATGGGTATAAACGATAAAGTAATGATTAACAGGCTGATAAACAGCGCGGGGCCCACCTCGACAGAGGCGTTGGTGATCGCTTTCCAGCGCGTAGCGTTGTCAATCTGCTCTCCCGGATGCTGGCGATCCCACTCTTCCAGCCGTTTGTGCGCGTTTTCAATCATTACGATGGCGGCATCCACCATCGCGCCGACGGCAATGGCAATGCCTCCCAGCGACATGATATTGGCGTTCAGCCCCTGGAAATGCATGACGATAAAGGCAATACACAGGCCAAGCGGCAGAGAGACAATCGCCACCAGCGCGGAGCGGACGTGCCAAAGGAACAAGGCGCAGACGATGGCCACCACGATAAACTCTTCGAGCAGCTTGCTGCTCAAGTTATCAATGGCTCGGTCGATGAGCTGGCTGCGATCGTAGGTCGTGACAATCTCAACGCCTTCCGGCAGGCTGGCCTTCAGCGTCTCCAGTTTCTCTTTCACCGCCGTAATGACTTCACGCGCATTTTTGCCCGAACGCAGGATCACCACGCCGCCCGCAACTTCCCCCTGCCCGTTCAGCTCGGCAATACCGCGGCGCATTTCCGGTCCCGTTTGTACGCGGGCGACATCTCGAAGGTAAATCGGTACCCCGTTCTCGCCGGTTTTCAGGACGATGTTATTGAAATCGTCCATCGTCTGCAGATAGCCGCTGGCCCGGACCATATACTCCGCTTCCGCCATTTCAACTGACGATCCTCCTGCCTCCTGGTTAGACGACTGAAGGGCCTGCTTTACCTCGGGCAGACTAATGCCGTACTGAACCAGTTTTAACGGATTGACCTGGATCTGGTACTGCTTTACCACGCCGCCGACGGAGGCCACTTCGGCCACGTTCGGGATCGTTTTCAGTTCAAATTTCAGGAACCAGTCCTGCAACGAGCGCAACTCGGCGAGATCGTGTTTTCCGCTGCGATCCACCAGCGCATACTCAAATATCCAGCCCACGCCCGTGGCATCAGGACCGATTTCGGAACTGACACCGGCAGGGAGTTTGCCCTGAACCTGGTTCAGATACTCCAGCACGCGCGAACGGGCCCAGTATAAATCGGTGCCGTCTTCAAAAATGACATACACGTACGAATCACCAAACTGCGAAAAACCGCGCACGCTCTTTGCGCCGGGAACCGACAGCATGGTGGTGGTGAGTGGATAGGTGACCTGGTTTTCAACAATCTGCGGAGCCTGGCCGGGATAGCTGGTTTTGATAATCACCTGAACGTCAGAGAGATCGGGCAAGGCATCGACCGGGGTGTTGATAATGGTCCATGTCCCCCAGACGCTGAGAAACAGCGCCCCCATCATGACCAGGAAACGGTTGGCGACCGACCGCCGGATAATCCATTCAATCATCATCGTCTCCTTAATGGCCAGAATGCGCGTCGTCAGCAGCTTCAGCGTGGCGCATGCGCTCCAGCGCGCCGGTAATATTGGCCTCCGAGTCAATCAGGAACAGACCGCTGACCACTACCGACTCCCCCTCTTCCAGTCCGCTACCAATGCCGGACTGCTGCTGAGATTCATGCAGAACGTGGATCCTTTTCGGGACAAAATTCCCTTCCACATCAACGGTAATGACGCGCTGTTCTTTGCCGGTATCGATAACGGCCTGGGAGGGGATCAGCAGCATTTCCTGACTTTGGGTATTCAGCTTCAGGTACGCATTCATGCCCGGTTTCAGCAGCTCATCCCTGTTAGCGACCTGCAGGCGCACCTGCAGCGTACGGGTGGTTTGATCCACGCTCGGCAGAAGACTCCATTTTTCAACCGGGAAGGATTTATCCGGATAAGCCGGTATCGAAACGGCAAACTGCGAGGTGTCTTTAAGCAGATAAGCAATGGACTCAGGCACTGCCGCGCCGATCCAAACCGGATCCATCCCCTGAATTTGCGCCACCACCTTATCTTTGGAAATATTCATGCCGGTACGCAGGTCAAAGGCGGTGATCACCCCGTCGATTGGCGCCCTGATGGTAAACCGGGTCTGGATAGTGCGGGTCGCACGCAGCCGCTGGATATCCTCATCCGGCATACCGGCCAGGCGCAGCCGCTCCAGGACCCCTTTTATCTGCGTGGGCGTACCGCCGGTGCCGGAGAGTAGCAGGAATTCGCTCTGCGCTTCGACCCAGTCCGGGATCGTGATATCAACCAGCGGCGTGCCTTTCTTCACCTTATCGCCGATTGTCAGCGGGTACACTTTCTCTACGAAGCCTTCCGCGCGCGCCTGCACAATCACAAACTGATAGTCGTTATAGCTGACGTTTGCCGGGATCGTCTGGGCATAATTCAGCGTTCCGCGCGTCACCTTTTGCGTTTTTAATCCCAGGTTCTGGACCTGCGTCGGGTCAATACGGATACCGGCACTGCGTTTATTGTCGTTTTCATCCGCATATTTCGCTACCAGATCCATATCCATAAACGGCGATTTACCGGGCTTATCGAATTTAACGTCTGGCTTCATCGGGTCATACCAGAAAAGCACCTTTCTTTCCGGGGCGCTATTTTCCGTTTTTTCAGATGAATGAATCGCCTGCCATGCCGTCACCGATATCAGCCCTCCCGCAATTAGGCTGCTGACTATCATGGCAGCATATTTTATTTTTAATGAGGCCATGCCGTGTCTCGCTATTTAATGCTCTTCAGTAAAGAGATATTGCCCTGCTGAACAAACGAAAAATCAACGTGACTGCCGACTTTTAAGGCCGTGATACTCTCGTCAGCCTGAATAAAGGTGAAACGCATGGTCATCGCGGGCCAGCCAATCGCCGGGATGGCTTCATGAGAGATCGTGACATTTTTATTTGTGAGATCAATGTCCTTCACGATACCGGTCCCGGTGATGAGCTGCTCTGAGGTCCCTTCGCTGGCAGAACTCATCCCCTCGTGCTGATGGACCTCGGCCTGGAGGCCAGCAGAAAACACAATGGAGAACGTACCGAATACAAGGGCCTTAAGTGAATTGCGCATGTTTATTTTCCTGTTTAATTAAATAAGGTTATTCGACCCAACCGCCGCCGAGCGCGGTGAAGAGATTAATTTCATTAACCTGACGGGCATAAATAAGGTCGAGAATGTTTTGCTGCGTAGAAAACAACGAACGTTCCGCGTCTAATACTTCGATATAGCTAACTGCACCGCTGGAATATAACCCTCTGGCGCGCTGCAGGGTGATGCGTAGCGAATCAAGATACCGATGCTGTGCGGCCAGCTGCTGGCTGAGGCTGTCCCGCAGCGCAAGCGCGTCGGCAACCTGTTTGAAGGCGGACTGAATTTTTTGTTCGTAATTCACAACCGACTGCTGCTGGCGAATTTCGGCCAGCTTCAGGTTGGCCTTATTTCTGCCCGCATTAAAAATGGGAATGTCGATTTTAGGAATAAAATTCCACATCCCGCTCCCTGATGTGAACAGGCTGGACAACTCCGTGCTGCTGGTTGAGAGCCCGCTGGTGAGTGATATGGACGGGAAAAAGGCAGCGCGCGCCGCGCCGATATTCGCATTGGCCGCTTTAAGCTGATACTCGGCCTCCATAATATCCGGACGCTGGAGCAGTATTGCCGATGAAAGACGGGGCGGCAGCGTTACCGGCGCAACGTCGCTGGCATTCATGCCGCCGTCACCCGGCAGTGCGCGATACGTGCCGAGGACCAACTGCAGGGCATTATTGGCCTGCGCCAGCTCCCCCTCTCTTTTAGCAATATCTGCCCGCGTACTTTCGATCTGTCCCCGCGCCTGTTCCAGCGCCAGGACGTTCGTACTGCCCGTCACCAGCTGCTGCTCAACGAACGCATAAGACCGCTGGTAATTTGTCAGCGTATCCCGCGCAATGCGCAGCTGTTTATACGCCAGCTGCTGGTTGAAATAGCTCTGCGACACGTTGGAGACAAGCAGAATATGCACCGCGCGACGGGCCTCCTCGCTGGCGAAAAAGTTTTGTCGGTCAGCATCGCTCATGTTCTTCAGCTTGCCGAAAAAGTCGAGGTCATAGCTAAGCGCAAAACCCCCGTCGTACTGCTGCGCGGTGGGTTTGTCACTTTTCAGCCCGCCGCTGTAGGTGATACCCGAGGAGGCATTTAGCTGAGGGTAACGATCCGCATCCGTCACGTTGAACTGCGCCCGGGCTTCTTCAACCTTCAGGGCGGCCATTTTTATATCGCGGTTGTTCTCCAGAGCTTCTGTTATCAGCCCGGCAACCTGAGGATCGACAAAAAAGTGTCGCCAGCCGGTGTCCTGATACCCCGCCACCGCGGGCGTCAGGCCGTTGCGCGAAAGTGAAAACTGCTGGGGCACCGGTGCCGCCGGGCGCTGGTATTCAGGGGCCAGCGAGACGCAGCCTGCCAGAATAAATACCGTACTGATGCTAAGTCGTTTTAACGGGAACATAACGGTTCAAATGAAGTCCAGAGGAGTTTTAGGGCTACTCTACGGAACGCATCCTGTTTGACGGGTGACAGGATAATGACAATGTTGTCATTTATGGCGTAAGTCATTGTTAACGGTCGCAGGCTCACTAGAATGTCATCAGCAGCCATTCTGGGGAGCACGATGAAAATACTGATCGTCGAAGACGAAATTAAAACCGGTGAGTACCTGAGTAAGGGGCTGACTGAGGCGGGGTTCGTTGTGGACCACGCGGATAATGGCCTGAACGGCTACCATCTCGCCATGACTGCGGAATATGACCTGCTGATTCTGGATATCATGCTGCCCGATGTGAACGGCTGGGACATTGTCCGCATGCTCCGCTCTGCCGGTAAAGGGATGCCCATCCTGCTACTGACGGCGCTCGGCACGATTGAGCACCGTGTTAAAGGGCTTGAACTGGGCGCTGATGATTACCTGATTAAGCCTTTCGCCTTTGCTGAGCTGCTCGCCAGGGTAAGGACGCTGTTAAGACGCGGAAATACGGTGATTGCGCAAAGCCAGCTGCAGGTGGCTGACCTGACGGTTGACCTCGTGTCGAGAAAGGTAAGCCGGGCCGGAAGCCGTATCCTGTTAACCAGCAAAGAGTTCAGCCTGCTGGAGTTTCTCATGCGTCATCAGGGAGAGGTGCTTCCCCGCTCCCTGATTGCCTCCCAGGTGTGGGACATGAACTTTGACAGCGACACGAACGCAATTGACGTGGCCGTAAAGCGGCTTCGTGCGAAAATTGACAACGATTTTGAACCGAAGCTGATCCAGACGGTGCGCGGCGTGGGCTATATGCTGGAGGTGCCGGATGCACGTTAAGCTTCCCAGGCGCCCTTTTTCGCTTGCTCTGCGGCTGACCTTTTTTATCAGTCTCTCCACAATTCTGGCTTTTTTCGCCTTTACCTGGTTTATGCTGCATTCCGTTGAAAAACACTTTGCCGAGCAGGATATCAACGATCTGCAGCAAATCAGCACCGCGATGCACCGCATACTGCAATCGCCGGTCGACCCCGATCAAAAGAAAATCAGCAAGATCAAAGAGTCGATCGCCAGCTACCGCAACGTAGCCGTCCTGCTCCTGGATCCGCAGGGAAATACTCTGTTCAGTTCGGCGCAAGGGGCGGCACTGCGCCCTGCAATGAACACGGCGGACTTTAGCGAACACCGTCGCGCGCAGGATGTGTTTCTCTGGGCGGTTGAAGACCCTGCCGAAAGCATGCACGCCGGGTCCTACATGAAAATGGAAACGTACCGGATTATCGCCTCTTCAGGCACGGCAACGCTGCAGGGCAAAACGCAGGGCTACGTCATGCTGATCGGGCTCTCCATTAATTTTCATCTGCACTACCTGGAGGCGCTGAAAAAGAATCTCCTGATGATTGCCGCGGCGATCAGCCTGCTGATTATTCTTGTCATCCGCATCGCGGTTCGTCAGGGACATTTGCCCCTGCGTAACGTCAGCAACGCCATTAAAAATATCACCTCCGAAAATCTGGATGCGCGGCTGGAGCCGTCCCGCGTGCCCGTTGAGCTGGAACAGCTGGTCATCTCCTTCAACCATATGATCGAAAAGATTGAAGACGTCTTTACCCGTCAGGCGAATTTCTCCGCCGATATCGCGCATGAAATCAGAACGCCCATCACCAACCTGGTGACGCAAACGGAAATCGCGCTGAGCCAGAACCGCTCGCAGAAAGAGCTGGAAGATGTTCTGTACTCCAGTCTGGAAGAGTACAACCGGATGACCCGGATGGTCAGCGACATGCTTTTCCTGGCGCAGGCGGATAATAACCAGCTGATCCCTGACCGGGTGATGTTTGATTTAAGTGCCGAGGTCATGAAAGTCTTCGAATTCTTCGAAGCCTGGGCGGAAGAACGCAACATCACGCTGAAATTTAACGGGATGCCCTGCCTGATAGAAGGCGATCCTCAGATGTTCAGAAGAGCAATGAATAATCTGCTCTCCAATGCCCTGCGCTATACGCCACCAGGAAAAGCGGTGACGGTTTCCATCAGAAATCAGGATAACGACGTTGAACTGATGATAGAAAACCCCGGTAAGCCGATCCCTCAGGAACATCTGGCAAAGCTGTTTGACCGTTTCTATCGCGTCGATCCGTCCAGACAGCGCAAAGGCGAAGGCAGCGGGATCGGGCTTGCCATCGTGAAGTCCATCGTCACCGCGCACCACGGAAAAGTCCGCGTGGAATCGGATGCGGTGTCGACACGCTTTATCCTCACCGTGCCGGGAAAAGCGACCTGAGCGTCAGCGCACGGGCCGACACACGTCCAGTACCTTTTCCCTGAGCCAGCGATGTCCCGGGTCCCTTTCCATGCGCGGATGCCACATCTGCGACACCGTAATGGTCCGGGTTTTAAACGGTAGCTCAAAAACGTGTACGCGCTCGTTCATCGGCTGATTGAGCAGGTACAGCGCCGGCACCATGGCAATCAGATCGGACGCCAGCGCCACGGAAAGTGCCGTCGGAAATCCGGGCACCACGCTGGCGATCTTGCGCTTCATCCCCCGTTCCGCCAGCGCGTCATCGACAAACCCGTGTAACGATCCGTCCGGTGAGGCCACCACGTGGCCCCACGCGACATAATCGGCAAGGCTGACATCAGGCCGTAATGACAGCGGATGCCCCTTGCGCACCGCGCCAACAAACCGATCCTGAAAGAGCCTTTGCAGCCGTATTTCAGGCCCCATATTGCTCTGCACGCCGATCTCCAGGTCGACCAGCCCCTCCCGCAAATAGCGCGACGTTTTTTCAGGTTTCGGCGAGAAGCGGATGCACACCTCGGGCGCAACGCTCGCCACCGCCGCAATCAGCAGTGGCCCAAACGCCACCACAAAACCGTCGTTGGCTCTGATGGTGAACAGCCGCTCGAGATTTTCCACCTTCAGCGCGTCGGTGGAGGGCTGTAGCACCGCCCTCGCCTCATGCACGGCGCTTCTGGCGCGGTCCCGCGTGGCTTCGGCCCAGGGCGTCAGCACCATATGACGACCGGCCCGCACCAGAATAGGATCGCCGGTCACCTCCCGCAGCCTGCTCAGGGTGCGGCTCATGGCGGAGGTGCTGAGGTTCAAACGTCGCGCCGCGCCCGCCACGCTGGCTTCGGCCAGCAGAACGTCGAGCGCAACCAGAAGGTTAAAATCAGGATCGGACACGATGGCTCCTCAGATAAGGCGTTATATGCAACGATTAAGTGCAGCTGATGCGTCTTCCGCCCTGTATACCGCATGATTATAGTTTCGTCATCACTATTCTTATCCGGAGTAACGACGATGACGCTATTTTCAAACCAGCCCGGCGATGAAGGTTTGCCCGGGCATGAACGCGCCCGGGTGATGGCCGCCGTCATGACCACCACGCTGATGGGCGTCTTTGACGGCACCATGATCAACATCGCGCTGCCCTCCATGGCAAGGGCGATGCAGGTTCCCGCGAACGTCGCGGTCTGGTTCGCCAACGGTTATCTGCTGGCAGCGGCAATGACGTTAGCCCTCTTCGCGGCGCTGGCGGCACGCGTGGGCTATCGCCCGGTGTTTCTGGCCGGGCTTGCCACCTTTACGCTCACCTCGCTCGGCTGCGCGCTGGCGACCACGCCAGAAATGCTGATCGGCATGCGTATTTTACAAGGCATCGGCGGCGCGGCGACCCTGAGTATCGCCCCGGCTATCCTGCGATCCGTTTTTCCGGGTCGACTGCTTGGCCGCATTCTGGGGCTGCATGCCCTGCTTATCGCCTCCAGCACGGCGATTGCCCCCGTGCTGGGCGGAACCCTACTGGACGCGCTGAGCTGGCAGTGGCTGTTCGCCATTAACATTCTTCCGGGCAGCATCGCCCTGCTGCTGGCGTGGCGGGCCTTGCCGCGGGAATCGGCCGTTAACCGCTCAACCTTTGACGCGCCGGGCGCCGTGCTCTCCGCCGTGCTGTTAGGCTCAGCGATCATGCTGGCTGACAGTCTTCAGAGCGTGACGCAACACATTAACCAGGCGGCCACAGGCTGGGGGCTGCTCACGCTGGTCAGCGCCCTCGCCTTTGTCTGGCGGATTCGGCGCGCGCAAAGTCCCATCCTGCCGCCCGTCATGTTCAAAAACGGACGCTTCACCCTCGCTGCCCTGACCTCGCTGGCCTCGTTTGTGAGCCAGGGCATCACCTTTGTTGCGCTGCCGTTCCTGTTTCAGAGCGTGTATGGCTACAGCCCGGTGGTCTCCGCGCTGCTGTTCACCCCGTGGCCGATTGGCATCGTGCTGATCGCGCCGCACGCCGGGCGCTGGGCCGATACGATTTCCGCGCCGCTGATCTCGACAATCGGGCTGATGATTTTTGTCGATGGACTGGTCCTGCTGGCGACGTTGCCGGAAAGCCCTTCCGCATGGAATATCTGCCTGCGCAGTCTGGTGTGCGGGATTGGGTTTGGCTGCTTCCAGAGCCCCAATAACCGGGAAATGCTCTCTAACGTGGCGCGGGAATATGCCAGCTACGCCTCCGGCGTGTTGTCTATCGTCAGGACATTTGGGCAGTGTCTCGGTGCCGCCGCGGTGGGCGTGCTGCTTGCGACGACCGGATCAGACCATGACCGGGCCGTGCATCTGGCGCTGTGGATAGCCGTCATCGCCTCGACGGGATCGGTGTTGTTTAGCCTGAGCAGGCTGCGCCCTGCGGTTCGGGCATCAGCCTGATTAGCCCGGCGGCGCTGCGCTTGCACGGGCCTACAAGGAAGCGTAGGCCGGGTAAGCGCAGCGCCACCCGGCAAAAAAGGCGACTCGTTCGTTTACTCCAGCGCCAGCAGCGCAAAGCTCGCCAGCCAGTGCCCGCCGCTGTAATGGCTGCCAACCACATGCTCGACGCTCGCCGTCAGGTGTTTCACCACCGCCTCGCGCAGCGCCTGCTGCGCCGGGTGGTCTGCGGGAAGCGCGCGGGCAATATGCTTCATGCACCAGGCGCGGCTGAGGTTTAACCCGTCGAGATGGGCGATTTTCGGGTCGGTACGGTCGCTCACTTCCGCCGGGTTCATCAGCGCCGCAACGGAACCTACCTCCGGGAGAAACGCGTCAAACCAGGCCGGGAAGCCCTCCAACACCTTGCTCATCAGCAGCGCTTCCGTCAGCGCCCCGGAAATGTACTCATCCCCGCCGGGTTCGTAATGCGCCGGATAGCGCGTGTCGGTGAGATAAAACCGCTCAGCCGCCGTCACAATCGCCTGCTCAAGCGCGCTATCTTCTACGACTCGGGCATAGTCCAGCCCCAGCGCGAGGGCAAACGCCGTGTTGTAGTGCGTCCCGACGCGGATCGGATAGGTAAGCTTGCCGAGGTAATCCACCAGCCGATTGCGAATATCCTGGGTTAGCGGCTCAAGCGTCTGGTGCCAGCCCGAAGCCTGCGGCAGCGACGACTGCTTCAGCTCCTGGGCCAGCGCCAGCAGCCAGCCGTAGCCATACGGGCGCTCAAACGAGGCGCGGAACGGCGCGGTGAAATAGGCCAGCTCTTTCGCCACGTTCTCTTCGGTCAGGTGCTCGTCAAAAAGCGCGACGATCGCCTCGCGGCACGGCAGTTCGGGATAAAGACGCACGCAGCGCAGCAGCAGCCAGTAGCCGTGAACCGCAGAATGCCAGTCGAAACAGCCATAGAAAATCGGGTGCAGTTCGCGAGGCGGCAGCACGTCGCCATCATCATTCAGAAGGTGCATGATGTGGTTCGGGTATTCCTGGCGCAAATAGGTCAAAGGCATGCGGGCAAACGCGTCAGCCTGATGTTGCGTTAATTCCATAACAGCTCCTTAGCGAAACACGAGGAAATACATGAGGAACACGTTCACCACCAGCAGGGTTAACGCGGTCGGGATCTGGATCTTGATCACCTGATATTTGTCCTTCAGCTCCAGCAGCGCGGCGGGAACGATATTGAAGTTTGCGGCCATCGGCGTCATCAGCGTGCCGCAATAGCCCGCGTACATGCCAATCGCCAGCAGCGGTGCCGGGTTCCCGTGATGCACGTTGATCAAAAACGGCAAGGCGATACCGGCGCTCAACACCGGGAAGGCCGCAAAGGCATTCCCCATGATCATGGTAAACAGCGCCATTCCCACGCAGTAAATCACCACCAGCATAAAGCGGTTATCCGGGTTCACGAACAGGCTCACCACCTTCTGCACTGAATCACCGGTATTGGCCGCCACGAACACGCCGCCGAGCATGGCCAGCATTTGTGGCAGGATCACCGCCCAGCCGATGGTATCGACAAGACGACGAGACTGACGAACTGCATGCAGCGGGGTACCTTTGGTAAGCCACCAGCCGGTGAAGATCGCCGCGACGCAGGCCACGCACAGCGCCGCGAGGGTGAGCTGTTTTTGATCGAGCAGGAACACGCCGCCAACCGAAACCCCTTTCAGGAACAGGGTGCCGATAACCGTCACCACCGGGATCATCAGCGCGGGCAGGAACAGCCAGTTTTTAAGGCGGTTTGACGACGCGAGACGTTCGTCTTCGGTGGACATTTTATAGTGCCCTTTCCCGACAAGACCAAAGCCCGCCAGCAGCGCGATAGCGATAACGCCCCCGCCGATTATTCGGTACGCCAGCGATTTCCCCAGCTCCTGCACCATCAGGTCACCGAACAGGAAGATCCCACCGAATAAAAACCAGAACAGCGCGGTGGTAAAACGCTTCGGATTGGCGCGATCGCGCAGGGTCATCACAACCAGCAGCATCACGACGAATCCGATCAGGTAGTACACGCGGTTAATGGTGATGAGCGTCATCATTGCGCGGCCCCCTGCGTACCCTGCTCTGCACGCCAGGCCATAACGTCGCGACGGATGCTGGCATCCAGGCGCAACAGGCGCGTCATATGAATAATCAATGCCGCAATGGCGGTCGGGATGGCCCACAGGCCGATATGCAGCGGTTCGATGCCCGGAATACCGTTCTCTTTCAGGAAGGCGTCGATCAGCAGCACCGCACCAAAGGCAATAAAAATATCTTCACCAAAGAAGACCGCGATGTTGTCGCACGCGGCGGCATGGGCTTTGATTTTGTCGCGGATGTGCTGCGGCAGCTCGCCGTATTCGTTCAGCGCCGCCCCTTCGGCCATCGGCGCCAGCAGCGGGCGCACCGTCTGGGCATGACCGCCCAGCGACATCAGCCCCAGCGCGGCGGTGCCTTCACGGGCGACAAAATAGAGCATCAGAATGCGCGCCGAGGTGGCGCTGGCGATCTTCGCCACCCAGGCCTGGGCACGCTCCTTGAGCCCGTAATACTCCAGCAGACCAATCACGGGCAGGATCAGAATGAAGGTCGCCAGCGATCGGCTATTCACGAACTTTTCGCCAAAGGTCTCCAGCAGCATCCCGAAATCCATCCCGACCAGCAGACCCGTCGCCAGCCCCGCCACCACGACCACCAGCAGCGGGTTGAAGCGCAGTGCAAAACCAATAACCACGATCGGTATCCCGATCAGCGGCAACAGCGTAGTACCGTCCATAACGTTTACCCTATCCAAAGTGAGCGTTGCGCGCCGACGGCTATTTTTTTAATTTGCGGCGAGCGATGTTGTGTTTTTCGTCAGGTTTCGGAAAACCTGCGCTAAAAAGCTATATCTGAACCTCAAAAACATGTAAACAAATTATCAATAAAATGTTCTTATTTTATCGATGAGTTTACATTTCTGGCTAAGGAACGTTATGACCTCGAAAAAGAGTGCTTCACCCGATCGCGACGATATCAACGACGGCCGGATCGTCTCTTCCCGCCATCTGGTGTCCGAGCGCTGCGCGGAGCTGTCAGAGCTGGAGTACGCGCTGATCATGACCAGCAACGCGTTCAACAAATGGATGGTGCGCTGCATGGCCGCAGCCGGTGAACCGGATATGGGCGCCTTTGACGTCTCGCTGCTGCATCACGTGAACCACCGTGACCGCAAGAAAAAGCTGGCCGATATCTGTTTCGTTCTCAACGTGGAAGATACCCACGTGGTGACCTATGCCCTGAAAAAGCTGGTCAAAGCGGGCTATGTGACGAGCGAGAAAGCGGGCAAAGAGCTCTTTTTCTCCACCACCGAGGAAGGGAAAGCGTTGTGCATGAAGTACCGGGACGTACGGGAGGCGTGTCTGATCGCTATCCACGCGGAGAGCGGCATTGCCGGGAAGTCGATTGGCGAAACTGCGCAGCTGTTACGCACGATCTCCTCCCTGTATGACACCGCCGCCCGCGCGGCGGCATCACTCTAGGGCTAAGGACGTCTGAAGAGGGTAATACTGCGTCCGGCCAGTTCGTACTCTACGGTGTCGGTGAACGCTGTCCCGGTGGCAGCGTCCTCTGCCGTAGACAGCTCCAGCACCCATCCCCCTTCGCCAAACTGCGGGATCTGGAACGGCACGGTGCCTTCAAACGGATTAAACAGCATCAGCACGTCGTGCCAGATGCCGTCCTCCTGCCTGAGATCCGGCCTGCTGATGGAGACCCCGAGCGTCGAGCCCTCATCCCACTGCTCGTCCTGCTGCGGACCGCCTCCGGCATTAAACCAGCGGATCTCGAGCCCGTCGCGCCAGCTTTCACGGCGCAGCAGCGGCTGCGATGCGCGCAGGGCAATAAGCCGTCGGGTAAACTCGCGCAGCGCGGCGTCGTTTTCGGATAGCCCCTTCCAGTCGATCCACGAAATCTCACTGTCCTGGCAGTAGCCGTTGTTGTTGCCCTTCTGCGTGCGGCCAAACTCGTCCCCCGCCAGCAGCATCGGCGTGCCGTGTGAAAACAGCAGCGTGGTCAGGAAATTACGCTTCTGCCGTTCGCGGGTAGCAATAATATCCGGGTTCTCCGTCGGTCCTTCCTCGCCATAGTTGTACGAGCGATTATCGTTATGCCCGTCGTTATTGTCCTCGCCGTTGTCGGCGTTATGCTTTTCGTTGTACGACACCAGGTCATTCAGCGTAAAGCCGTCGTGAGCGGTGATGAAGTTGACGCTGGCCCACGGACGACGTCCGCGCAGGTCGTAAAGATCCCCGGATCCCAGCAGGCGTGCGGCAAAATCGGTAGAGACGTTATCGCCCTTCCAGTACTCCCGTACGGTATCGCGGTATTTGTCGTTCCACTCCCCCCAGCCCGGCGGGAAACCGCCAACCTGATACCCGCCGGGACCGATATCCCAGGGTTCACCAATCAGCTTCAGTCTCGATAACACCGGATCCTGCGATATGGCGTCGAAGAAACCGCCGCGCGGGTCAAACCCTTCCGGCTCGCGGCCCAGGATCGTCCCCAGATCGAAACGAAAACCGTCGATGTGCATCGACTCCGCCCAGTAGCGCAGCGAATCCATCACCATCTGCAGCACGCGCGGGTGCGAGGTGTTGACCGTGTTTCCCGTCCCGGTGTCGTTGATGTAGTACCGGTGCTGGTCCGGGAGCGTGCGGTAATAGCTGTAGTTATCAATCCCCTTAAACGAGAGCGTCGGGCCAAGCTCGTTCCCTTCCGCCGTGTGGTTGTACACCACGTCAAGAATGACCTCGATGCCCGCGTCATGATACGCGCGCACCATGTCGCGAAAACCCTGGATCCCCGCCGGGCCGTAGTAGCGCGACGCCGGAGCAAAAAAGCCCAGCGTGTTATAGCCCCAGAAGTTCTTCAGACCGCGGTCGAGCAGATGCTGGTCGTCCGGGAACCAGTGAACCGGCAGCAGCTCCACCGAGGTAATGCCCAGGCTTTTGATATAGTCGACCGAGGCTTTATGCCCCATCCCCTCAAACGTGCCGCGCAGCTCGGGCGGGATGGCCGGGTTCATCTGGGTAAAGCCCTTCACGTGGCTCTCATAGACGACGGTATGCGGCCAGGGCACGTTTGGCCGGCTGTTGTCCTGCCAGTCAAAGGCGTCCGGGTCGATGACCTTGCATTTTGGCGTAAACGGCGCGCTGTCGCGCGTATCAAAACTGAGGTCCAGTTCGTCATGTCCCAGCACATAGCCGAAATGCGCGTCGTTCCAGTCGATATCGCCCACCAGTTCGCGGGCGTAGGGATCGATAAGCAGCTTGTGCGGGTTGAAGCGGTGACCGTTTTCCGGATCGTAGGGCCCATAGACGCGATAGCCGTACAGCGCGCCGGGCTTCAGGTCCGGCACATAGCCGTGCCAGACCTCATGGGTATATTCCGGCAGCTCCAGCCGGGCGATTTCGTTTTTCCCGGACGGGTCAAAAAGACAGAGCTCTACCCGCTCGGCGTGAGCGGAGAACAGCGCGAAGTTAACCCCCTTCCCGTCATAATTAGCACCCAACTGCTGGCCATGACCGGCCCGAATTTCAAACGTAGTATCCTTTGCCATTTTCGTTCTCCACGATTATTCGCAGGTAAGCAGAACCAGTACACATCCCTTTTCTGACGTTAAATCCAGCGTCTCTTGCAGAATGCGGCTTTCACCGCTGAACAGGTCCCGATAGCGCTTCCCGACCAGTTCGTCGGGTATCGCTACCGTGGTATTGATCCACAGCTCTTCGTTGCCGTTGACACCAAAAACCAGGCGCGGCACGGCAACAATCAGCGCCTCGTCGTCCTTAACGCGCGCATAGACAATCAGGTTCTCCTCGCGCTCGCCGGAGACCTTAAGCGGCAGCCAGTCACCATAGCGGAAAAGCGCATCGTAATGCGGCCGAAGCCGCAGCAGCGTGGCGGTGACGAACTGCTTAACGCGCCCGTCTCGCCAGCATGCCGGGTCGTCAAACACCGTGGCATCCGCCGCGCTGAGGTTGTGCTCCAGGGCCGGAAAGTCCGGCTCCCGGCGGTTATCCGGGTCGACCAGGCTAAAGTTAAGCGCCTCGCTGCCCTGATAGATGTCCGGCACGCCGGGGGCAGTAAGCTTGATCACCGTCTGGCTGAGGCTGTTCATCAGCCCGGCCCGGATAAAGGGCCGCATCGCCTCGCTGAAATCATGCAGGAACAGGGTGTTGTCCGGGGAAAGCAGGTGCCGCGCGTAGCTCAGCACCACGCTCTCATAGCTCTCGTTGCTGTCGATCCAGTCGGTGCGCTGTTTCGCCTCGCGCAGCGCTTTCTCAAGAAAGCCAAGGAAACGTTCTTCGAGTGATTTCAGCCCGTCGACGTCGTCTGGTGACAACGTGGCGGGCCAGACGCCCGCCAGCGCCTGATAGATCATCCAGGTATCGGCGGCGTTCGGCGCGGTACCGTCATTGAGAAAACGCACCTGGGTCTGGTTCATCTGCCGCCAGCGGGCCAGGTTATTGCCCCATTGTTCCGGCGCCTCCGTCAGGGTGTAAAGACGTGCCCGGGCATCTTCCCCGCGCTTGGTGTCGTGCGTGGAGGTGCCCAGCAGCGCGTCGGGCTGACGGGCGAGGCGAATGCGCATCTCCTGGTGAAAGCGGGATAATGAAAACGCGCGCGGCGTCGGGTCGGCACCCACTTCATTGAGCGCCAGCTCGAGGTTGTGGCGGAAGAACAGCGTGTCCTCCACCGACTTCGCCATCAGCGGCCCGGTAAGCTGCTGGAAGCGGGTTCTGAAAAGCGCGGCGGACTCGCGGCACGCTTCCGGCAGGTCGCCGGTAAGAATGCGCACGATCAGGCTGAGCGCCGCTTCCGACGTCTCCACGCTGGCAACCACGCGGTTAAGCAGCGCCACGTCCGGCGGGGTTAATCCTTCCCGGGTGCCGTAGGTGCGGTAGACCGGAAACGCAATAAGCAGTTCGCGCAGCGCGTGGCGGATTTCCTCGCGCGGCAGAGCAACCTCATTGCGGCGGGCCAGATCGTCAGCAAGGTATAGCAGCGTGGTAAATTCACCCTCAAAATTACGATCGGTCATCAGGCCTTTGGCATCGCGCAGCTCGGCGTGCCGATCGACCGTGATTCCCAGCGTCTCCTCGTGGATGGTCTCCAGGCGCGACAGGTTATCGTCGTCGACCAGCACCTCTGCCAGCGAGGCGATAAACTCGTAGCCGGTGGTGCCGGATACCGGCCAGTCCGCGGGGATCTGTTCTCCCTTCGCGAGAATTTTTTCAACCGTGATGTAACAGTCGGGTCCGGTTGCCTGCCGCAGGCGCTGCAGATAGCCCAGCGGATCGGCCAGGCCGTCGACGTGGTCAATGCGCAGGCCGTCCACCACGCCCGCGTGGACCAGTTCAAGGATCAGCCGGTGCGTATCGTCGAAGACGGCGTCATCTTCAACCCGAACGCCGACCAGCCCGGTAATCTCAAAGAAGCGCCGCCACGAGAGCTGCTTCGGCGCTTCCCGCCAGGACATCAGCCGCCAGCTTTGCGCGTTGTGCAGCTCGGCAATGCTCTTCTCCTCGCTGTACGTGCCGGGGTTGAGCGGATACTCGGCGTCATAGTAAACCAGCGCGGCCTTTTTCGTGACAGGGTCACGTTTTAGCGTGATAGCTCCCTGCTCCAGCTCCGCCTCAAAGGTGTCGCCGAGAAACGGCAGCGTGAGCGGGCGCGACGCGTCGATATCGAAGTAGCGGAAATAGCGGCTCTGCTGGCCGTATTCAATCACGTCCCGCCACCAGGGATTTTCCAGCGAGGTCGACATATGGTTCGGGACAATGTCCAGAATCAGCCCCATGCCGGCCTGCTTAAGCGCTGCGACCATGCGGTCGAAGCCGTCTCGTCCGCCGATTGCGGGGTCAATTTCATTCGGTTTGGTGACGTCATAGCCGTGGGTGGAACCCGCGGTGGCGGTAAACACGGGCGACGCGTAGAGGTGGCTGATACCGAGATCTTTCAGATACGGCACCAGCGCCGCAACGCGGTCAAAGGTCATACCATTACGGAACTGAATTCGGTACGTGGCGGAAGGGATCATAACGATGCTTCTCCATCAGCAAAGCGAACGACAATACCGTTCGGCGGTAAAACGTCAGTGACTTCCGGCCAGGCAAAGCGCGTCTCACCCGCGAGATCGGGCAGCGCGGCGGGCTTATTACCGATATTGAGCGCCAGAGAGAGCGTCCCAGCCGGGAAGCGCCAGCTCACCGCCACCATGCCGGGCGCGGTCTTGATCACCTTGCCCTGAACGGTGCCGCCATGACGCAGAAGCGGAACAATATGACGATGGCGCAGCGTCAGCAGATGGCGCGTGAAGCGCAGCCACGTTTTACCTTCGTCGGTGGCAATCTTATTCCAGTCGAGCTTTGAGCGAACAAAGGTGTTCACGTCATTCGGGTCCGGGACGGTTTCATCGTGTCCGGCATGGCCGGTAAACTCTTTTGCGCGCCCTTCCCGCACCGCCTTTGCCAGATCGCCGTGAAAATCGGTGAAGAACAGGAACGGATGCGTTTCCCCGAACTCCTCGCCCATAAACAGCAGCGGGATGTGGGGGGAAAGCAGCAGCGCGGCTAGCAGCACCCGCGTCTTATCGGCACCGGCCAGGGTGATAAGCCGCTCGCCCTGGGCGCGATTCCCGGTCTGATCGTGGTTCTGAATAAAATCGACGAAGAACTGCGGCGGCTGCGTCTGGCATTCCACCCCGCGGGATTCACCGGTTTGCAGCGAAATTTCGCCCTGGTAGACAAACCCTTCTGCCAGCGCCCGGGCAAACTTTTTCTCCGGCTCAAAGGCAAAATCCTGGTAGTACGCGTGGGTCTCGCCGGTAGCAAACACGTGGGCGGCATTGTGGAAGTCATCATTCCACTCGGCGGTGAACAGCGGCGTGTTGCCCTGCTCATCGTGCGGATGCAGGAAAATCACGTTGCGGCTGTCTTCCGTGGTCAGGTGAACGTGACGGTGCGGAATGGCCTCGCGAATTTTTGCGGCAATCTCCTCGAGAATATGCGTATCCGAGCCGTCTTTAATCTGGTCGATGGCATCAAAGCGCAGACCGTCCAGACGGTACTCCGTCAGCCAGTAGAGCGGCGCGTCGGTCATGTACTGCCTCACCGGCTCGCGCTCGTAGGCGATGCCGTTGCCCCATGGCGTCATCCGCTGTGCATCAAAGAACGCGGGCGACAGCAGCGGCAGATAATTCCCCTCCGGGCCAAAGTGGTTAAGTACGATATCCAGCACCACAGAAAGCCCCAGCCCGTGAGCCGCGTCGATAAACGCGTGGAAATCCTCCGGCGTGCCGTAGGCGGCGTGCGGGGCATACAGCAGCACGCCGTCGTAGCCCCAGCCGCGGGTTCCGCCAAACTGGGAGACG
>Ga0153918_1000422_pt1 | contig 20937 bp, 10 predicted proteins | sample TSFL002MetaG_FD_104687 | JGI IMG/M metagenome (GOLD analysis project Ga0153918, IMG submission 104687) | Attine ant fungus gardens microbial communities from Florida, USA - TSFL002 MetaG | ecosystem: Host-associated > Fungi > Mycelium > Unclassified | place: USA: Florida, Paynes Creek Historic... | reverse complement strand
GGGTGTACTACGTTCTATGCAGGAGGTTGCGATGAGCTCCGAGGAAGCCAGCAAGATGCTGCGCACTTACAATATTGCCTGGTGGGGCAATAACTACTACGACGTCAACGAACTGGGCCACATTAGCGTTTGCCCGGATCCGGACGTCCCTGAAGCGCGCGTGGATCTCGCCAAACTGGTGAAAGCCCGTGAAGCTCAGGGCCAGCGTTTGCCTGCACTGTTCTGCTTCCCGCAGATCCTGCAACATCGCCTGCGTTCGATTAACGCCGCGTTCAAGCGCGCGCGTGAATCCTACGGCTATAAAGGCGACTACTTCCTGGTTTACCCCATCAAGGTAAACCAGCACCGCCGCGTGATCGAATCACTGATCCACTCCGGCGAGCCGCTGGGTCTGGAAGCCGGCTCCAAAGCGGAGCTGATGGCGGTTCTGGCCCATGCGGGCATGACCCGTTCAGTGATCGTCTGTAACGGCTATAAAGACCGTGAATACATTCGTCTGGCGCTGATTGGCGAGAAGATGGGCCACAAGGTCTATCTGGTTATCGAGAAGATGACTGAAATCGCCATCGTGCTGGAAGAGGCCGAGCGTCTGAACGTCGTGCCACGCCTTGGCGTGCGTGCGCGTCTGGCGTCGCAGGGTTCCGGCAAATGGCAGTCCTCCGGCGGCGAAAAATCCAAGTTCGGCCTGGCGGCGAACCAGGTGCTGCAGCTGGTAGAAATTCTGCGCGAGCGCGGGCGTCTGGACAGCATTCAGCTGCTGCACTTCCACCTCGGCTCGCAGATGGCCAACATTCGCGATATCGCGACCGGCGTGCGTGAGTCAGCGCGTTTCTACGTTGAGCTGCACAAGCTTGGCGTGAATATTCAGTGCTTCGACGTGGGCGGCGGCCTGGGCGTGGACTACGAAGGGACCCGCTCGCAGTCTGACTGCTCCGTGAACTACGGCCTGAACGAATACGCGAACAACATTATCTGGGCGATCGGCGATGCCTGTGAAGAGAACGGCCTGCCGCACCCGACGGTGATCACCGAATCCGGTCGCGCGGTCACCGCGCACCATACGGTGCTGGTCTCAAACATCATCGGCGTTGAGCGCAGCGAAACCACCGAAGCGACGCCGCCGGCAGACGATGCGCCGCGTTCCCTGCAGAGCATGTGGGAAACCTGGCAGGAGATGCACGAGCCGGGCACGCGTCGTTCCCTGCGCGAATGGCTGCACGACAGCCAGATGGACCTGCACGACATCCACGTCGGCTACTCTTCAGGCACCTTCAGCCTGCAGGAGCGCGCGTGGGCGGAGCAGCTCTATCTGAACATGTGCCATGAAGTTCAGAAACAGCTCGACCCGAGCAACCGTGCGCACCGTCCGATTATCGACGAGCTGCAGGAGCGAATGGCGGATAAGATCTACGTCAACTTCTCGCTGTTCCAGTCGATGCCGGATGCCTGGGGTATCGATCAGCTGTTCCCGGTTCTGCCGCTGGAAGGGCTGAACCACGCCCCGGAACGTCGCGCGGTGCTGCTGGACATCACCTGTGACTCTGACGGTGCAATCGACCACTACGTTGATGGCGACGGTATCGCAACGACGATGCCAATGCCGGAGTATGACCCGGAGAACCCGCCGATGCTGGGCTTCTTTATGGTCGGCGCGTACCAGGAGATCCTCGGCAACATGCACAACCTGTTCGGTGATACCGAGGCGGTTGACGTGTTTGTCTTCCCTGACGGCAGCGTGGAAGTTGAGCTGTCTGACGAAGGGGATACCGTGGCGGACATGCTGGAATACGTTCAGCTGGATCCGAAAACCCTGCTGACGCAGTTCCGCGATCAGGTGAAAAACACCGGGCTGGACGATGCGCTGCAGCAGCAGTTCCTGGAAGAGTTTGAAGCGGGTCTGTACGGTTATACGTACCTGGAAGACGAATAACGCACGAATGGGGCGTTAAAAAAAGGGTCTGACGAAAGTCAGACCCTTTTGTTTTAGCTGTACTGCTGGTCGGTGAAGGTGATGGTCACCGGGGCATAGATATTAATCGGTCGATCGATTTGCAACGCCTTCCACTGGGGACGCGCGTTCATCGCACCTTTGCTCATGTCGCCGTTCCACTGCTTGTGTTCCGGCGTTTTCGGCATATCCATCCCGGTTTGACCGGTGGACGATCCCGGAGAGAGCTTAACGTCATCGCCTTTAGTGTTGCTGGACGGCGCAACGCCGTTGGTCATGTCGCCATTCCACTGCTTGTGCTCCGGCGTTTTCGGCATATCCATCCCGGTTTGACCGGTGGACGACCCCGGAGAGAGCTTGACGTCATCGCCTTTGGTGTTGCTGGACGGCGCAACGCCGTTGGTCATGTCGCCATTCCACTTCCTGTGGTCCGGTGTTTTCGGCATGTCTTTACCGGTTTTAGCCGTCGCGGAGCCCGGAGAAAGCACCGGATAGTGAGTTTCCGGTACGGCCCATTTCTTCACTGGCGTAACCGTTGCGGCCTCTGGTTTTGCTTTTGGCGTCAACGGCTGAGACGCTGACGGCACGACTTTCGGCACGGCTTCACTGTGTGCTGTTTCAGACGCGACGGCCTCTTTATGCACCACCGAAGAGGCGGACGTGGAGGTCGTTGACGCCGTCGTTTTCTCAACCGTCATGTGCTGAGAATCGGACGTGGTGCGCGTCGTCGTTGTCGTGGTCTGCTGCGCTGAGCCCGGCTTAGTCGGCGTACACTTGTGTGGACAGCCGCCACCGCCCGTATGGCTGTCGTCCGGCACCGCTGGCGTATCGCTGTCTGCATCAGCGCCGTTTTTCTTCTTCTTGCGGATGCCCGGATCGGCGAGCGTGTAGGAGATGTTATTTCCTGCTTCTTTCTCATCACGCGTCACGGTCGACATTGCCTCTTTATCGGCGTTGAGTTCACCGTTTACCGCCGCGCTGGTCGTGTCACCCACTGCGATGGTGGATTTCTGCGTTTCGTTGTAGTGAATTTCATCCACGGTATCGACGTAGATGTTCGCAGACGGCACGACGGCCTTTTTGTCCTTCACGCTCAGGCCGATACCGCCGCCGCCGTACAAACCATCCTGCTCAACGTGGTCTTCCAGCGTTTTCGCATTGATATCGCCTGCAACGTTCACCGAGCCCGTACCGTCCTGAGACACCAGGTTGGCCCCGGTCATGTTCAGGTCGCCGCCGGTTTTGACATTCAGTTCGCCCGTGGTATTGATACCGGACTGCTTCGCTGTTTTAGCCGAATCGTAACTCTCGGAGCCTCCGCCCCCGTTTACGGATACGTTAGGGATAACGCCTGTCGACGTGCCCGATATGCCCACCGAGGCGCCCCAGTTACCGCGGCTGCTTTCGGTGTGCTCGGTATCCTGTACGGAGGTGACAGTCATGTCGCCCGCGACATTCACATCGGCCTTCGCAGCATCGATGTTAGCGCCCTTCATGTGCATATCACCGCCCGCGTTCACCGTCACATTTTCGCCGGTGAGGGTACTGTTCTGGTACGACGTCGAGCTGCCGGAACCGTGCTCCGTACTGCCGTTGTAATCGACCGAAACGCCGCCGCTTATGCCGGTAATATCCACGCCTACGCCTGCGGTAATACCGCCTTTGTGTTTGTCGGTTTCACTGGTGTAAGAGGTCGTTGATTTCGCCGCGTTGATGTCCACATCGCCACCCGCATTGATCTCCGTCTTCTGCGAGTTCACGTTCACGCCGTTGAGCGTGGTATCGTTGGTCGAATTAATGCTGACGTTTTTAGCATTGATATTGGTGATGTTCTCCGTCGTTGCGGTGCTCGTTTCTTTCGTTTTCGTCGTATTACCGCCGAAAGTGACGGAGGCGCCAGCAAGATCGTTCAACAGGATGTTGGACACATCGCCCAGCACTTCCGCCGTCGTGGTTCCGCCGTTAATTGACTGACCTTTCTGCGATTTATCAATCAGATTACCTGTTTTGTCGATCGCGTCAGCTACGGCACTGTGAGCCTCACCTGAAATACCGACAAAGCGGTCTTTGTGTGTGGTGGTGGTTTTGGTTTCATCCTCGTATTTGGTGCTGGCGACATCCTGCGCGTTAATGCTGAGCTTATCGCCGGCTGAAAGGTCAGCGCCGCCAATATCCGCCGTTTTTCCTGCATTCACGGAACCGGAATCGGCAAAATTAATGGACGCATTGGTGTTCTGCTTGCTCTGGGTCGACACGGTATCGGTCGTGTCTTCCATACCCACCCTGAAACCTGCCGTATCGGTGATCGGCGCGCGGCCCGGTTTGTCGCCAACCGCGGAGGTTTCAGAGCTACCGCCCGCGCTGGAGTAGTCGCCAGAGGTGGTATTTTTTGTGGTGCCCTCGTTTTTGCCGTAGGACACCGAGGCGGATTTACCGCCGCCGCTGATTGAGGCATCAGCAATAAACTGGCGAGACTGCGTGGTTTGTTCCTGAACGGACACGTTTTCAGAGGTTTTTATCTCAACATTTTCTGCCGCATTGATGGCGCCGCCGTTGGCGTTAATGCTGCCGCCTTCCATGACCACATTCTTGCTGGCATCAATCTGAACGTTACCGCCAGCCTTGACGGTTGAGCCGATAGCTTCCCCGCTGACCGTTTTGGTGTCGGTGGTGGTATAGCTGGACAGACCGGTGATCTCGGTATTGATGGTACGGGTAGAATCAATCTGATGCAGGTCGTTGAAGGTGACGTCACCTTCGCTTGCCTTCATGGTCACGTCCTGACCTGCCGTAATATCCGCCGCGTTGGAGGTGATAGTTTTCGCCTGCATATTGATACTGCCGCCAGCGGTGACGCCGTCATCGTGCGCATGAATCATCTGCTTGCCGTCTTCGCCGTGGCCGACAGACGCGGTCAGAGTGATGTCGCCTTGTTCAGCCTTTATGTCAATGTCGCCACCGGCGTTCACTGCCGCACCGTTAGAGGCAATGCTGCCCTTTTCCGACGTCATTGAGACGTTATTACCCGCAGAGATGCCGGCATTCGTCGCGTTGCTGATATTTTTGATATCACCCTCGGCCACCAGCGTAACGTCACCCCGGGAGGAGAGGGTACCGTTCACGTTGTTGATGGCGGTGGCATCAACAGACAGGCTATTCCCGGCAGCGATGGACGCTGTGCCATTGCTGATATCACCGGAAGCCAGCTGGCGAAGGGTTTCAGGGCAAAGGTAGACTACCGGTACCAGCACTTCCGTCCCTTTGATGTTTTGGCTCACGAACCAGACGATATCCTGGGTCAGCCCATTGCGCTGCTCTTCGCTCAGAGGCTGGCCCACCACCAGATTCAGATCGCTGTTTTTCGCCGCAATTCCGGCGTTATCCATCAGATTCTGCACCAGCGCATCGCCTTCGAGACCGTCTCGTATCGCAAACATGCTGCCCACGGAGCGGCTGATCTCTCGACGAATCAATTCGGAGATGAAGTAGTTATCCCCAATGACGTTAACGGTCTCGGTGGTGGTGTAATCCACCTTGTCGAAATAGTAGTCAGAGCCGCTGTACTTGCTCTGGTCGATCATTTCCGGGCGCGTTTCGAAAATTGGAATGATGTGGTTGGCCGGGCCGCTGTATTCGGTACCGTTTTTCGCCGCCGCGGAGGCTTTTTTGAATTCGTCTGTGACTTCAAACATCCCCGGCAGGGAGACCAAATCCTTTATGGTCGGCAGCGGGCTAATCCCCATGGCCAGCTCTTCCAGCGTTTTGGTATTGACGGCAACATCATAGCCCGCAATGACCGTATCTACGCTGTAGTCACCCACGTCGATATTCTGAACAGTGGCGTTCTCTCTGATCGTACCCGCGTTCGCCAGGCCGTTATCCAGGGTGCCGCCATTATGCGTGAAGTTACGACCCGCCGTGATTTCGCCTTTTTCAGACGGCACAAAGTAGATCATATTTTTCTTCAGTGAGTTAGTGCTGGCATCACCGTCGTTGAGACTGTGCCATGCTGCGCTCAGGGTACCGTACTCCTGCGCGTTCCAAGTTTCGCCGAACACTTTGCTCATGACATAGCTGAGCTGGGTTGAGGTATTTGCGGCGTCGATCAGGGATTTATAGCTACGATCTCTGTTCGGATCCTCGCTGCCGCTTTTGGTCTCGGGCTCGCCGTCGCCAAAGACGAAATCGAGGTATTGATACAGCGAGCTGAAGGTCAGCGTCGTGTAGTGCTCCGATGCCACCTTCCAGAAGTCGGTCAGCACGATCGGTTCATTGAGCGTGAGGTGCAGATAATCATACATCGATTCCGACGTATATTTTGGCGAGTTCAGAAGATTACCGGTAATGGTGATATCACGTCCCGCCTGGATCAGGCCGCCGGTATTTTTGATCTCTTTGTCCGCGAAGATATCGCGCTGGTTGATATTGATATCTTTGCCCGCGCTGATTTCGCCAAGTTTGTCCATGGCGATATCGGAGCTCAATACCGGAATGTGCAGCACCGTGGTGATGCTGACCTGCGTCATCACGTTATCTACACCGGACCACTGGCCCACTGCGTCCTGCGTTTGGGTTTGCGAAATCGTGCCGCCCGTATAGGTACTTTGGTTTTCCAGATAGGCTGCATCAATATTAATATTTTGCTCGGAACGAATGATCCCGGCGTAGTTAATCAGGCTTTTCGCGATGAGCGACATGTCGCCCATGCTCAGAATGTTGCCCGTAAAGTCATTCACAAAGGTGCCATTGCGGACATCAATATCCATCTGCCCTAGCGACCAAAGCAGGCTGTTACTGTTGTTCGTCATCCCACCGGCATGGATGTGCATATCCCCGCCCGTCACGACAGACTTGCTGTTGACAAATTTACCGTCTGCCTGCAGCGTCAGGTTGCCAATCACTTCCATCATGGTGTTATTGAACAGGGAGCCTTCGGTGCTCAGCGTCATATCATGACCCGCGCGGATATTGCGGGTCATGTCATCCAGGGTGAGGGAATCTTTCACCCTGAGCATTAAATCATGACCCGCTTCGAGGATGCCGCTGGTGTTATTTAGCGTGTCAAGGTTGAGATTCATGTCGTTTCTGGCGACTGTTACGCCAGATTCATGATTATTCAGTTTCGACGCGTTGATCGTGACGTTATTACCGGCGATCAGACCATTTCTTTCGTTGGTGATCGTTCCTCCGGCCACATTAAGGGTGGTGTTATTTGCCCCAGAGATCACTGCCGCGTCAGAGTTGATCACATTGTGAGCGACGTTAATTGACAGATCGTTTTGCGTCGACACAATCACCGCCTGTTCGGTGTTGGCCAGGTTTTGCGCGTTAATCGTGATGTCGCCGCCCGCCACGATAGTGGACACTGACTGCTGTCCATCATCAGCGGTGATACTGCCGAGATTACTCAGCGTGTCGGCAACTATCTCCAGCGGTCCATTAACGGCCTGGATGATGCCCGCCGTGCGGTTTGTCACAACGCCAATGGCGTTCAGGACCGTTTTCATATTGGCGGAGATCACCGCGCTGTCGCTGTTGACGAGGGACTCAACGTCTTCAATCGTCAGATTACGCAGCGCAACCAACACATGATCTTCGCCTTTGTTGGTCAGGTTTTTAACGTTGCGAATGATCAGATCCAGGCCCGCCTGAACCACACCTTCGTTATTCAGGTCGTCAACGTCGTCGATCGCAATGGTCCCGTTACCGATCATCACGGCGCGGTTGTTTAACGTCTTCACGCCGCTGATAGTCAGATCGCCAGCAGAGGCAATCACCGCATCGCTGCTGTTGTTAAGCGTGGTTGCTCCCGCGATGGAGAGAGCGGCATCCGATTTAATCATCGAGGCGCCGCTGTTATTCAGGGTACCTACGTTTCTCAGCGTGGTGTTTTCTGCGCCGAACAGGGTTGCACCTTCAGTGTTATTGAGGGTGTTCACATCGGACAGTGACAGCGTGCCGTCAGAAATCACAAAGCTGCCGGTGTTATTGAGCGTGTTGAGATGGGTCAGTTGCAGCGTCTTGCTGGCATACAGCGTGGCGGCGTTCAGGTTATCGACGACGCTAACGCGATCGAGCGTCAGGCTACCGGCCTGAATCGTTGAGGCGTCGTTAAGCAACGATGTTGCTGAAACGGAGAGGTTTTCTCTTGCCGCGATCAGTGCGTCATGCGTGTTTGCGAGGGTGGAAATTCCGCTGGCATGGACATTTTCACCCTGGATCAGCGCATCGTTATTGTTTACAGCCAGCGCGCCGTCGCCATTTAGGGTTAGATTCTTTCCGGCAACAATGCTGCCTTTTTGACTGTTCAGCAGCGCTTTTTTGACATCAAGCTGCATGTCTGTGCCCGCACTCAGCGTGCCGCCCTGGTTTTCCAGATTCTCGGTGGCGATGGTCAACTTCTCGCTCGCGCTGACGCTGCCGCGGTTACTGACGGTTGCACCGGTCTTACGGGTACTGGCGGAGACATTACGCCCTGCAATACGTCCGGTATTGCTGAGGGTGTCACCGCCGGATGTCAGCGTCACGTCATGCTTGTTGCTGGCAATGGTGCCGTCGTTGACGATATTACCGTCGGCATCAATAAAGATCAGCGCATCGTTACCGCTCAGGGTACCGCTGTTTGACAGATCACCGTTGACGTTAATGCGCACCTCACCGCTATCCGCACCGATATGACCACTGTTGTTAAGGGCGCTGGCGGTCATGACCAGATTTTTATCCGCGTAGAGGCGGCCTGCATTGTCAAGATGACCGACAGACAGCGTCTGGGCGTTGCTGGCATAGAGAATGCCATTGTTCTTCATCGAACCTGATGCAATCCGGATATCCCCTGTGGCGCTGACGGAACCCTTGTTTTCAAACGCGCCGGTCAGGTTGAACTGAAGTGTTCCTCTCTTCGCGAGAATAACGCCTTCATTGTTGGTCATGCTGCCCGCAGTGATGTTGATATCACCACTGTTGCTGACGACCTCCGCGTCGGAGACGAGAGTGCTGAATGGCACCTGCTGGCCATTCTGAATGACGACAAAATCGCCATTTTTTAACGTAACGACGCCACCGGAAATGACGGCTCCGTTAGCATCCAGCGCCTTGAGTTTGCCGGAAAGGGTGTACTGCCCGGCAACATTAATCTGAATCGCGGGAACCGCTGTCGTCGCAGTGTTTTGCGTGAGGATCGCCGCCGTGTTTTGCAGCAGGGTAGACGCATCAATGCGGATGGTACCGGTACGGGAGATCAGGTCGTTATTCACCGTCAGGCCGGAGAGGGCATGCAGGATAATATTATTCTGCGCTTCGGTGCTCCCGGCGCCGCTGCTGTTTTTATTGAGGGCAATATTATTGCCGCTGACGGTGACGTTTTTGTCGCTGCGTATGCCCGTCAGCGTCACGTCGCCGTTAGCGCTGATCTCAATATCATCCGTGGCTATGATACTGCCCTGGTGACGGACGCCTGCGCCGGACTCGGTACTGATAAGCTGAATTTTACCGCCGTACATCGACCCCATTGCCCGACCATCAATCGCGACATCCGGTGCGTGTCCGTCACCCGCATTGCGAACGCTATGCGCGCGGCTGGAGAGGTCGTAGTCGTTCTGGCCCGCAACAACCTTGATGTCGGCCTGACCCGCAATTTCACCTTCCAGTTGAGCGCTGCGGCTGACGATGTCGAAGTAAGTCAGCCCTTCGGTAGAAATACCTTGTCCCGTAACAGAAACGTTACCTTTCTCAACCGCAAGTTTATAGTTGCCGTCCTCTTTCATCTGTACCTTACCGGTACTCAGCGTCAGGCTGTTGGCATTAATGGTGGTGGCGCCGTTAACGCTAATGCCGTTTTCGTTGGCAACGATCACGTCCGCTTTTCTGCCAAAGACTTCCATCGTTCCGTTAATATAGGACGCCTGGGCACCCGTCACTTCACTGATAATGGCTTTTGCTTCATGCTCAAGCTGGGCGTTTTTAACCGTATAGCCCCCGATCTTAGACACGCCATCCTGCATGCTGTTGTTAAAGATCAGACCATTTTTATCAACGTTAAACTGGTCAAATTTATTCAGTGAAACACCTTTCGCATTCGGATCGGTGATATTCACGACTGGCGTGCCGTTAGCCGCCTGGCCCATGGTTGGCCCTTTGCTCTGGCTGGCATCCGGCACCGTCGCGGCTTCGGCATTAGCGGCGAGGATACCCGCTATCGAAATAAAAAGGGGACAAAGGTGTTTATGCAAATTCCCAGCGGTTAGCTTCGTTTTTGAAGTTTTATTATTGCTCATAAAAATTCCTTAAATTAGAAAGTTACTTCCATCTTGTAATAAACGACCGTGTTATCGACGGTATTCTCTTCCAGTGAATCTGGTTTTTTTATAGGCCAGCCCGCGAGGACATATGTTGAGAAATGGCTACCGGTAGCTTTAATTCCGACCGAGCCACCCATCATGAATTGGCTGTCACATACGTTGACACCTTTAGGGCAATTATCTTTGGCAAAGCCCAGGTCATAACCTAAATAGGGAATAAGCTGATAAATACCGCCGATGCCAATATCAAAAGGAAACTGCAGCGTATTGGCGATCCAGCCGCCGCTATCAACCAGCAGGCTATCGTCCTTAAAGCCGCGCACGGTGAATTCATCGCCCAGCGTTAATTTGGCATCGCTGACCAGGACGTGCGGGGTGTACTGGAACCCGGCGTTGAGTTCATAGACGCCACCCAGACGGCCAGCCTGAAAAAGCGGACGCGTCCAACTGGCAATGCCGTTGTACTTGACGTAATCAAGGTCAAATCCTTTGAGGTCGGCATCGTTTTTCCAGGCAGAACCGAACCAGGGAACCGCCGCCGTCACGCCCACATCGCCATAGAACCAGCCGTTCATCAGGGCACCGACCCACGTTGCGCCTGACGACATCGCGGTATAGGTTTTAGAGCTGACGTCTATACGGTGGTTTTCAATGCTGTTGTCGCTGTTACGTCTTTCGACTTTTGCCCACCAGCTGGTTTTACCCGTGGCGTTACGGCCCAGCATGCGGCTGATACGCAGTGAAGCGCGGTCTGAATCTCCGTCAGACGCGTAGCTGGCGTTATTGCCGGCAAGGGTTTTATCGTAGCTGGATTTGTAATAAAGCGCGTCGAATGACCAGTAACCCAGCGGGATGCTGTAACTCGTTGACCACGAGTCCTGATTATCCTGGTTATTTTTCAGGTTATTCCATGAATAATATACGTTGAAAATATCATTGATACCGGCAATGTTTTTAGCGGTTACGCTGCCATAATACTGCTGCCAGCCGTCAGCCTTAATTCCAGAGTTGTTAAGGCCCGCGGCAACGGAAAGGGGGAATTCAGGCTCGTGCAGCAGATTAAGATCGGAATAGCTGTTTACAATCGACGGCTGAATATCAATATTGTCTTTGGGATAAACGCGCAGCAAGTTTTCGACCATCTGATCGATATCCTGCATGTTCAGAATCTTGTCTTTCGCAAAAGGGTAGGCAGTGAACAGGCGCGTGCGTTCACGGAGAGACGGTTCATGCCCGTTAACCTTAAGATTGTTTATTTTTCCCCAGAGCACCCGTAGAGAGAGCGTACCCGTTTTGATATTGCCTGGCTCAATACCAATCAGCGTTGTGGCATAACCGCGAGAAATATAAAAATCGGTCAGCTCTTTAACCAGTTCAAATATTTCTGTTCTGCCGAGCATTTTGCCTTCATAGCGATCGATAATCGCCTGACGCAGTGGCGAACCGTCAAACAGGACATCATCAAGAATAACGATATGATTGATCTGAAAGCGCCAGCTCGAGTCGCTGCTGGTCAGGGTTTCTTCTCCGGCTTCACGCAATTTTTTTTGTTGCTGGATTAACCGTTCGTTCCGCTTGGCTTCTTCTATTAATGCCTGGCTGGTTTGTCTTTCGAGACGATCCAGTTCCTGTTTATTTTGCTGGCCGGGAAGTGCCGCCGCCGTAGCGTGAGCCAAAGGAATGAGCGGCACTAATAAAAGCGCATATTTTGAAAAACGCTGAAGCACGAATCTCTCCTAGAAAATTATTTTATAGCCATGGTGTATTGAATTGCGCCGACTACCCTGCCAGCACTTAATGAATTTGCGCGATTAACTTCTGTAGGAACGTAAATCTGAGCCTGATAGTTTTTCGTTAATCGGGATGAAACCGGGAAAACAATTTCTTTCCCAAGAATAAGAGACGTTGAGACATAAGGACTTGATTTTTCGTAAACCATAATCGCGAAGTTTTGGGCGTAGCCTTCGCCGGTCTCCACCCCCAGAATACCGCTCGATTCTGCGAATTTTGTCCCGAGCATAGAAGAGATAGTTAAGCCAACCTGTTCCTGTTTCGGACAAGTGATGGTAATAGAAAAGTCTTTTTTATCGCCCTGGTAATTTTGCGTGTTCTGGAATGAGGCAATACTGTAGGTCCCTAAATTGACGTTTGTTGACGAGGGATAAATGGAGCATGAACGCGTATTCACTTTAATCGGTACTGATAAATTGATAGTAAGAATACGAAGCTCATCCTCTGGCGTGAGCAAAGGTTTGACTTTTACGTTAACCATTTCACCGGCAGGGATTTCGGTTTCACCCTGATTAATGGTGCCGGTCTGAACAAACTCCAGTAGCACCGTGCTGTTATCGATTGAACAGCTCGGACTACAGGTCACAGGAGAGCCGGAGTTACCCGGCACCCAGGCGTTTCCGGTATTGGCTGGCCATTTCATCCGAATACCAATGCCCGGAATTTCGGTTGCATAGACTTTATCTATCGAGGAAGAGAGATAATTTCGGCTGTATGCAGTGTGCCACTGCGTTTGCGTTGATTCATCACAGCTATATTTGATGTTAGGTGCGGTATAGGTTTTAGACCATAATACCGTTCCTGCGGAGCCTTTATCCGCAGGGTTCAGCGTAATGTTGTCTGTGATATTTAACACTTTTTCCACACCGTCGATTCTGCACGCTGAGGATTTTACTTCAAGGCTAAATATCCATAACAGTGATAATATAAGGAGATAAAGCAGAGTTGTAATGTATTTATTCATTTTCTCTTAAAGGCCTTTGCAGATAATATCTAATGCATCAAAGGAGGTGGCTTTATTCATATTGCGGTTTTTTCTGTTATCAGAAAGGTGATTGACCTCTGCTGAGCACGTATTCATCACCTTATTGCTATTCCATTTAATAACGATCGGCTTGCCAGATTCAGGCAAGGTCAACATTGCCAGGCCACCCTGGCCGACCATACCGAGCGTGGCGTCGCTACCGTCGGTAATGGATGCACCGAAGGGGATCTTCTGCCCGGAGGCATGTGTGAAGCGCACAAAGGTCTGTTGCTTCTGCTGCGTTTCCATTTTGATATGCACGGCGGCACCCGCGGTGGGCACAATGCTCTTACGCGTATCCTCGACGTCGACGCTCATTGATGTACCTTTTGGATCAATGAAGACATCGTTGTATCGGTAAGGCGTCAGATAGCCGACAATGCCATAGCCGTTATCTTTAATGACCGCATTTGAATCAGGGTAAACTCTTGCCCCTTCAGCGCCTTTGGCCTCGATTACGCCAATGGTGTCGCCTAAGGTTGGGGTCAAATTGATGCCGCCACGATGCACAACCACGCCACCGTTCATATTCAGACCACCCATGAAGCTGTGGAGGGACTGGCTGAACGCGACGCCGCCGGAAGCGCTATCGCCCACGTAAGAAAGGTTGGTACCGAAGTTGGTTTCCGGCCTGCTGGACTCGCTGAAGTAGCCGCTGAAGCCATACTGTGAACGCTCGCCAGCCGAGCCGCTGAGCGAGGTGCGGATGGTGGCCTCATCGCTGTTGTAGCTAAAGTTCGCCCCCAGGCGGGCCTGTTTTTCATAACGATGGCCAAGCGGCATGGATACGCTCAGGTAGATCGTATCGTCATGACCACCGTCTTCATTGTTGGTTCGGCCAAGTGAAATACCCCAGGTCGACGTGCCAAACCGGTTGTTGTATCCCAGCGCGTAGTTGGATTTTTCCGTGCGGCCCAGTTCATCGTTCCAGATGTTGCCGATGAAACCACTGACGTAAAAACTTCCCCAGCCCGCAGGCAGCATCTGGTTGATGTTTGCTTCCAGGCGTTCACGGTAGCGCTCGGGTAAATATCGGTCGTTACCGTGCTCCAGCGCCTGCTTCACGCTGACGGCATCCGCCAGCGAGTAGTAATCTTTACTGGAGTAGCGGTAACCTACCAGGCTGAAGTTTGTACCGGTTTCTGAAAGGTTTTTAGCAAGACTGATTCGCAGGGACATGTCACACAGTGAACCGCAGTCATCGCTCCCCATACCTGTGTTAAAGTTCGTATAAGAGCGGGTAACGTCCAGACCTAATGCCCCGAGCGGGGTATTGATGGCCACACCACCCAGCAGGGCGTTGTAATCGCCATCAAACGCGGTTTGCGCACCCACGTACCCCGTCAGATTATTCAGCAGACCGTACTGAAGCGTGCCCTCGGTCATCCATGGCGCATCGGCAAGATACGTATTACGCATTTCCCCCGACGAGAGCGAATAGCGGAAGTAACCTTCGCGCAGCAGCTGCGGAACGCTGGAGTAGGGGACCGTAAAGGTGTTGATGGTGCCATCCGTCTCTTTGACGGTGACCTCCAGATCGCCGTTGTAGCCTGTTGCATAGAGATCGCTGATGGCAAACTCACCCGGCGGCACCACTTTTTCGTAGAGGGTGCTGCCGGACTGCTTGATGGTGACCGTGGCGTTGCTGTTGGCAAAACCCCGTACAACAGGCGCGTAGTAGCGCACGGAGTCCGGCAGCATGCGATCGTCGGTGGCAAGCCTTGCGCCTCGAATGGCCGTTGTATCAAACATCTCCCCGCTGGTATTAAGATCGCCCAACACCACTTCAGACTGCAATGCTGCAATCCCCCGGCTGGCAAATGCCTGCAGATGATCGACCCCCTCATCGTCAATATCGTTGCCGAGGTTCAGGGTGTCATAGGTCACAAAACGCCACGCCCCGAGGGTCATCGCCGTTTGCAGGTTACCAAAGAGATAGTTGCTGGTTTCGCCCAACTCACGGTTGCGCGTGCTTGAACCACTCAGCGCATAGGAGGCCATGAGGGTAGGTTCACCGTCGTCCCATAGCTCAGGGCTGATGTATCCCTCCGGCGTATTAAGCAGCATCGCCTGCGGGACGGTGACGTCCAGACGCTCATCATCCTGGTTGTAGGTCACGGTTGCGCCGGGCACAAGTGTTTCAAGGATCAGGCAGCGGCCCGTCTTCCAGTTTTCCGGCAGTTTGCGGGTATCGACGTCAAAGCGGATAATCATTTCCGGCGTCATGCAGGCATTTACGCCCTGCTTATTTTTTGCCGGAATAAATGAAATGGGCCAGGTGCCTAATTTCCGCAGGTTGCTAAATACTTCCAGTTTGTAATCTCCGGGTTGGATTTTATCTACCCCGTCGAACTGGCTAAGGTCTAACCCACTGTTATAGAAATTCATAAAGCCGCGAGAAAAGTTTACCGCTTTTTTCTCTGCTTCGGCGTTAGCCTGGCCTGAAACGCACAATGCCAGAATAATGATCTGGCCAAGGGTACTTTTCGCTTTTTTGAGAAGCCTGTATTTATTATGGCGTGCGGACATTTAACCTTCCCAAAGGTAGAACGTATAAAATATTAAAAGTTATAAGTGCGCTTAATATATGCGCCTAAATCAGTGATATAGTTGTATTTAAATATGCCGCGTCCGCTCACTGCGCTGACCTGCGGAAAGTGATAAACCAGCGTTCCATAAGGGACAATCATGTCACCCGGGATCTCGATGTCTTTATTGTCGGCATTCGTCAGCCAGACGCTGGTCATGCTCACGTGGAAAGGTGAGTTATTGGTTCCCACCACGTCGTAGCCTTTTGCCGCTTTACGCAATTCCCACTTCAGATCGTCGCCCGCCTGCATGGGATTGCCCTTCAGGCCCGGTGGGCGATAGAAAAATTTGATCATTGTGCGGAACGCCATTTTTATCTGGTTCTGATCCGCCTCTTCAGGCAGTTCTGGTGGAATATCCAGCACGTTTAGCCAGAGCAGCGTTTCGCGATCTTTCGGGTATTTTTCTGCGGCTTCCGCTGTCTGGAAGATACGGAAAACTTTCCCTTTTTGACCGTTAACGCGCGCAGCGGGAGGGTTGATAAAGAACGGAAGGTTTTCCTTCTCTGTTCCATCGGTTTTATCGGTGCTGGAAAGCCATACCTGCACCAGCTCCGGGTTTTTGCTGAGGTTATTCACGCGAACGGTTTGTTCACTCTCGTTTGCATTGAATGCCACGCGAGTCGTTAAAATTTGTATAGTGGCGTTGGCGCAGGGGAACCACGTCAATGTCACCATTAACATCACTTTCAAAATATTACTGACCATCAGGCTCAACGTTCCTATATGTGGCAGGGAAAGCAGTGGGATAAATCCCACTGCTTAGAGGTATTACTGGTACTTAATGGAATAAACGACGTCAGTGGTGACTTTACCGGCCGTCGCCGCACCGCCGGTGGCAACGTATTGCGCCCAGTAGTCGAAGCGAGCGGTATTACCTGTAATGGTCGCTGTTTTCGGGCTGTTGTTTGCGGTGTTCAGGTTCATAACCGCTTTGCTGGAATCTAACAGACCGATTTCAACTTTATCGGCACCGCCCGTCGTGACGGTGTTTCTCAGGTTACCGGTGGTGGCGTTGATATTGGTGCTCTGTGCCAGTTCGAAGAAGACGCTGGCGACTTTGTTGTTGGTGCAATTTGCACCGCTCAGTTTAATGAAGAATGGCGTGTCACCCGCGCGTTGACCAGCTGTTGCCAGCGCGGTGGTGCTGACGCTTGGCAGATGCACGGTGAAATCAGGAGAGGTGGATTCACCCTGTGCATCACCGCCTGTAATAGCACAGGTTGCGTCACTGATAGTACCGTCAAAGGTAATCGTGCCATCTTCTGCCGCTGCTGCAGAACCCGCTCCCGCCAGAATGGTAAAAAGACCTATTTTTAAATATTTGTTCATAAGTAATTCCATTTAGAAATAAATTTTAATAAAGCGGCCGGATTGTAGGGAGTAAAAAAAGAGAAAACTACACGCTATAACTAAATAAAATCCGAATTCGGACTATCTCATGCTGTTTATGTATGTATGAATGTGTTATGGAAAGACTTTACTCTTGAATTATAAGGGATGAGCCCGTAATGGGAGCATTTAAATATTCATTGGGAAAATATTAGGGATGTAAAGATTATAATATTTTTATGGCTATTGTTTTATTCGATGAATGGTAAGGGTTGGCTATATAATTTGTATTTATGAGTCGCTTGAATTTAATGGAGTCAGGCGCTATTCTTAGCGCCATACAGCATTACGATATGAAACGATCCCTTCCTCGTCGGGCTTAACGACGCGGAAGGGATTTTTTTTCACCTTTAGCAACGATCGTCTATCTATGATACGAGGACAGGACATGAGCACTTTAGGTCATCAGTACGATAACTCTCTGGTATCTAACGCGTTTGGTTTTTTACGCCTTCCGATGAACTTCCAGCCGTACGACAGTGACGCGGACTGGGTGATCACTGGCGTGCCGTTCGACATGGCAACGTCAGGCCGTGCGGGTGGGCGTCATGGCCCGGCAGCGATCCGTCAGGTTTCCACTAACCTGGCCTGGGAGCACAACCGTTTCCCGTGGAACTTCGACATGCGCGAGCGCCTGAACGTGGTGGACTGCGGTGACCTGGTGTATGCCTTTGGTGATGCGCGTGAGATGAGCGAAAAGCTGCAGGCCCACGCCGAGAAGTTGCTGGCTGCCGGTAAGCGCATGCTCTCCTTCGGCGGCGACCACTTCGTGACCCTGCCGCTGCTGCGTGCCCACGCGAAGCACTTCGGTAAAATGGCGCTGGTACACTTTGATGCGCATACCGACACCTACGCCAACGGCTGTGAGTTTGACCACGGCACCATGTTCTTTACCGCGCCGAACGAAGGTCTGATCGACCCGAATCATTCCGTGCAGATCGGTATTCGCACTGAGTTCGACAAAGATAACGGCTTCACCGTGCTGGATGCGGGTCAGGTTAACGACCGCGGCGTGGATGACATCCTCGCGCAGGTGAAGCAGATCGTGGGTGATATGCCCGTGTATCTGACCTTCGACATCGACTGCCTGGATCCGGCATTTGCACCGGGTACCGGTACCCCGGTAATTGGCGGCCTGACCTCAGACCGCGCCATCAAGCTGGTGCGCGGCCTGAAGGATCTCAACATTGTCGGGATGGACGTGGTGGAAGTGGCGCCTGCGTATGACCAGTCCGAGATCACTGCGCTGGCCGCAGCGACCCTGGCACTGGAAATGCTCTACATCCAGGCAGCCAAAAAAGGCGAATAAGCCTCTTCTGGTGTAAAAAAACCTCTCCCTGGAGAGGTTTTTTATTGCCTTTAGAACACGTTAAACGGGTATTCCACGTAAGCGCGGATCTCGTCCCCGCCCACGTTATAGTCGCTGGCGTTGCTGGAGACGCGCAACACGGAATAGCGCAGTTTCAGTTTCAGATCCTTCGCCGGGCCATCCTGCACCTGGTACTGGATCTGGTTAAACCACTCGTGCTCTTTGCCGTTGCTGGTTTCCGCGGTTTTGATGTTGTCCCCGCGCACGTAGGCGGTGGTCCAGCTCAGACCCGGCAGGCCAAGGCCGCCAAAGTCCAGACCGTAGGATGCCTGCCAGGAACGTTCATCTTCGCCGTTAAAATCAGACCAGTAGGAGTTTGCCAGCCAGATGGTGTTACCGCCATCACCCACGCCGCCCTGGTCGCGGTAGCCGCCGTAGTTGTAGCCGGTGCTGCCGCTGCTCTGCTGGTACGCCACTTTGAACGTGTGAATATCCCAGATGTAGCTCGCCGCCAGGCTCCAGATAGCGTTGCTGCGGCCCGTATCGAGGCTGTCCGCGTAACTCTGATCGAGACGGGAGTTATAGCCGTTGAAGTCGAGCACCAACTGCTGCCCAGTGCTGAACGGCTGTTTGAAGTTCAGGCCCAGATACTGCTTGTTCATCACCTCTTCATTGTGAGAGGCGTAAAACGCGCCGCTGAACTGATCGTTGAACTGGTAGCTCGCGCCGCCGAAGGAGAGGCTCTTCAGCCCGCTGTCGTGGCGGTCGTCACTTTTACGCTGCTCGTCGGTGAAATAACCGGCGTTAATTTCCAGACCGTCGATCTCTTTTGAGGTCAGCATAGCGCCGGTGTAGCTTTCAAAGAGCAGGCGAGAGCTGTCGGCATTGACGATGGGCAGCTCAGGACGCTGATTCCCGTAGCTCAGTACGGTATTCGATATGCGCATTTTGGCGGTTGCGCCAAACTTTGCCAGATCGGATTTTGCCCGGCCGTCGTCTTCCTGCTTAAAGAAGTCGATGCCGCCTGCGCCGCTCTTGCCGCGACCGCCGTCCAGGCGCACGCCGTATTGAGCAATGCCGTCCACACCAAAGCCCACCAGCCCTTCGGTATAGCCGGATGCAAACGTGGCGATGATCCCCTGACCCCATTCGGCTTTGTCCTGCTGGCCCTGATGATAATCACGGCTGATATACGCATTGCGTAAAAACAGGTCCAGATGGCTGTCGTCAATAAAACCCTGGCTGTCGGATTGCTGGCTTGCAGCGGCAGGTAATGCGGAAAATAAACTTAAAGCAATTAATGATAATTCTTTTTTCACGGAGGGAACGTCTCTGTCTGGATATATTAATTGAATAACTGCAGGGGTGATAATTACCGGAAAAAGTGACCTTTGCAATAATTATGTGACCAGACATTTCAATGTAACAGGGCAGATTTGGCGGGGCTTTCAGAGGTGTTATCGATACGTGCTGTTAAGTTAACAATTCATGCGAAATAAAAAGGAGGCAAAACTGCCTCCTTCTGAAATTATTTAATTCCGTCTGCGGCCATACGGTCGCGAATATGCTGTGCGCGTTCTTCTGAGGCAGGGTGATCGTCAAACATAGAGCTTTGACGTCCTGCTTCCAGTTTGGCCAGTTTTTCAAAGCTGGTGGCTAAACCGGATGGATTAATGCCGCGTTTGCGCAACAGATCGTAGGAGTAGTCATCCGCTTCAGACTCCTGACGCTGGGAGAACTGGGAGTTCACCAGTTTTTCACCCACGTCGCCAAGCTGTGACTGGGACAGGCTGCCAACGATACCGCCCGCTGAGGCCGCCGCTGCGCGGATGGCATTGGTGCCTAAGGCAACCTGCATCCCTTTCTTCACGTGGCCCAGCGCAACGTGGCCCATTTCATGGCCGATGACCGCTTCCACTTCGTTGTCGGTCATCATATCCATGAGGCCGCTGTAAACGCGGATACAGCCGTTCGCCATCGCGAAGGCGTTGACGTCTTTCGCCATGTAAACCTTGTAGTTCACCGGCTGGCCGTTGATGTTATCGCCCAGCGCGGAAGCAATCTTATTCAGACGCTGCGTGTAGGTACTGTTAGCCGGCGCAAGCGTGGCTTTTCCGTCCATATCTTTACAGGCCTGGTCGCTCAGCGCTTTTACCTGCGCATCGCTCAGGGAATAGGCCTGAAAGGCCTCTGCGCCTGAGGTCATCAGGCCGTTAGAATCCATATTCTGACAGCCGCTCAGCAGGAGCGTTGTACCCAGGGCCAGCACTATTGCACGCATTTTCATGAGGTTGCTTCCGTACTCGTTAATCTGAATAAAATCCGAAAAGTGCACCGTCAGCGAAGCCGGTGTCGGGCTAAGTATAAGGAATATCTACAGGGCCGGGCGAGCAGATTGCGCAACATGCGAGCATGATCCAGAGATTTCTTAAGCTGCAAAAGAATGGTCCATGTACATGGCATGCCGCTTGGGTTACATTGTTGGCACTTTTTTCCGGCGTAGCCCAAAACGCGCTGTCGTCAAGGGCATGGCCTTTAACAGTCCGATCTGGAGTTAAAATGTCCTCACGTAAAGAGCTTGCTAATGC
>Ga0153918_1000421_pt1 | contig 20938 bp, 21 predicted proteins | sample TSFL002MetaG_FD_104687 | JGI IMG/M metagenome (GOLD analysis project Ga0153918, IMG submission 104687) | Attine ant fungus gardens microbial communities from Florida, USA - TSFL002 MetaG | ecosystem: Host-associated > Fungi > Mycelium > Unclassified | place: USA: Florida, Paynes Creek Historic... | reverse complement strand
CAAGCCTGGATCGAACAGCAGCGCCTGCGTCCCGGTGCCCGCCTGCCGTCGATCCGCACACTGGCCCGTAACCAGTCAATCAGCGCCTCCTGCGTGATCGAGGCCTACGACCGCCTGGTCGCCAGCGGCTGGCTGGAGGCGCGCCACGGCACTGGCTTCTTCGTTGCCGAGCGCAAAGTCACCCTGGAAAGCGACAATCCGCCGGTCTGGGGCGAGGCAGGCGACGGCAGCTGGCGCCAGTTCCGCGAAGGCCACGACGAACTGCTCAAGCTCGGCTGCGGCTGGCTGCCGAACAGCTGGCGCGCAGACGTCGAACTGGCCCAGGCGATCCGCCAGGTCAGCCGCGGCGCCCCCCAGGACCTGTTCGACTATTGCCCGCCGCTAGGTCTGGCCAGCCTGCGCCAGCACTTGCACAAGCGCCTGGCGCGGCTGGACATCGCTGCCGGCCCCGAGCGCATCCTGACCACCCAGGGTGCCAGTCATGGCCTCGACCTGCTGGTGCGGACCTTGTTGCGGCCTGGCGACACCGTGCTGGTGGAAAACCCTGGCTACTACAACCTCTACAACCTGTTACGCCAGCATCAGGTGCACATGCTGCCGGTACCGCGCACCGCGGCCGGCCCTGACCTGGCGGTGCTCGAGCGCCTCCTGGCCGAGCACCGCCCGCGCTGCCTGTTCACCAATAGCCTGTACCACAACCCCACCGGCACCAGCCTCGCACCCAAGGTTGCCTATCGCCTGCTGGAGCTGGCCCGCGAGCACGACCTGCGCATCATCGAGGACGATATCTACGCCGACTTCCAGGAAGGCCAGGCCACCCGCCTGGCCACGCTCGACAGCGAGCAGCGGGTGATCTACCTGGCGAGCTTTTCCAAGACCCTGAGCAGTTCGCTGCGGGTCGGCTACCTGGTGGCCGATGCGCCGCTGCTGGCGCGTCTGGCCGAACTGAAAATGGTCAGTGGCATTGGCACCTCGCGCTTTGCCGAGCAGGTGGTCGGGCAGATGCTGGCCAACGGCAGCTACCGCAAGAGCGTGCAGCGCCTGCGCGTGCGGCTGGGCCAGCACATGGCCAGATTGCTCGGGCAGCTGGAGCAGTACGGCTGGCAGGTGTTCTGCGAGCCGTATGGCGGCATGTTCGTCTGGGCGCGGGTGCCTGGGCGTGACTTCGCCAGCCTTGAACGCCTGGCGCTGGCGCATGCGGTGTTGCTGACCCCAGGCAGTGCCTTTGATTATCAGGGCGCTGGCAGCGACTGGCTGCGTATCAATGTCGCCTACGGGCAGGACACCCGCGCCCAAGGCTTCCTTCAGCACGCAGGGCGACCTTCAGCTAGCTGATCGCGACACGCTCATAGCCATTTGACACCATTTTTCCGTCACCCCCTTGTGAGCAGGGCAATAACGTTGCCACGCTTGGCCCACGGCAAAACCTTGCACGGTGAAGGGGAATCGGCGATGGCGACGAGCAGGCACGGTGTTCTGGCCAACCTGGGCATGGCCCGTAAACTGGGCCTGGGGTTCGCCTTGGTGTTGCTGCTGACCGTCGCGGTGGCGGCCATCGGTATCGCGGCGCTGCACAGTGTTGGCCAGCGCTTCGACGGCCTGCGCCAGCTGGGCCAGATCAATACCGACCTGCTGCGGCTGCGCCAGCACGAGCAGGCCTTTGCCCTGCGCTCCGACATCAAGGAGGCCGAGGCCTTGCGCAGCGGCCTGCAAAACCTTGCCGAGCGCGCCCGCAGCCTGCCAGCACTGGCGGCCGCCGAGGCTGACCTGGCGGCTTACGGCCAAGCCTTCGAAGCCTTCGTCGAAGCGGTACAGGCCAAAGAGCTGGCGCTGGACATGGCCAGTTGGTCGGTGTCCAGCGTTGCCAACAACCTCGATGTGTTGCAGGCCGGCCTGGCCGACGATGGCACCTACACCCTCAAGCAGTCCCAGGGCCAGCAAGGTGGCGAGTTCCTTGAACAGGCGGGTCAGGTGGCGCAGGTGTCGCGGCTGATGTTGCAGGCCATGGACGAAGCGCGGGTGCGCCTGGACAAGAGCCGCAAGGGCGAGGAGGGGGAGCAGGGCCGCATCGCCCAGACGGTGGAGGCAGCGCAGCTGGTCGAGCAGCTCAAGGCCGCGGTCGGTGATGCGGGCTACCAGAGCGTGCTCGGCGAGGTAGCCGGGCACATTGCCAGCTTCTCCGACAAGCTCAACGAATACACCGACCTGCTGGGCAAGGAGCAAGGCATCAAGGCACAGCTGCAGGCGCGTGCCGAGCAGGTCACCGGCCGGGTCGACCAGGCCTATGCCGTCGATCAGCAAGCCATGCAGGCTGAGCTGGCGCGCAACCGCCTGGCCATCGCCCTGGCCACCGGGCTGGCGTTATTGGTGGGTGTGCTCGCCGCCTGGCTGATCACCCGCGCCGTGGTCGGCCCGCTCAAGCGCGTGATCGGCCGCGCCCAGCGCATTGCCGCCGGCGAGTTGAGCCTGGACAGCGAGGCGCCGCGCAGCGATGAAGTTGGCCAGCTGATGCAGGCCATGCAGCAGATGGCCGCTGGGCTGTCTGGCGTGGTCAGCGGCCTGCAGCAGGGCATTGAGCAACTGGCCGGCAGCGCCCAGGCGTTGTCGGCGGTCACCGAGCAGACCAACCGCGAAGTCGGCAGCCAGAAGGAGGAGACCGAGCAGGTGGCCACGGCCATGCAGCAGATGACGGCCACCGTGCACGATGTGGCACGCAATGCCGAAGAAGCCGCACAGGCGGCGCAGGCCGCGGATGACAAGGTCGACGCCGGCCAGCGTGTGGTGCGCGAGAGCATGCAGCGCATCGAGCAACTGGCCACGGCAGCGGACACCGCCAGCGCTGGCATCGACAGTCTGAGTGCCGAGATCCACACCATTGGTGATGTGCTGGAAGTGATCAAGAGCGTGGCCGAGCAGACCAACCTGCTGGCGCTCAACGCGGCCATCGAGGCGGCCCGGGCGGGTGAGCAAGGCCGTGGTTTTGCAGTGGTGGCTGACGAAGTACGGGCGCTGGCCCGGCGTACCCGGCAGTCGACCGAGGAAATCGAGCGCTTGGTGGCCAGCCTGCGCGGCAATGCCCAGCAGTCGGTGGCGCAGATCCGCGGCAGTACCGAGCTGGTGCGCCTGGCTGTGGCCGATGCGCTGCAGACCGAGAGCGCGCTGGGCAGCATCGCGGTGGCGGTGTCGTTGATCCAGCAGATGAACCAGCAGATTGCGGCGGCGGCCGAGCAGCAGAGCTCGGTGGCCGAAGAGATCAGCCGCAGCGTGACGCAGATCCGTGGCAGTGCCGATCAGGCCGCGCTGGCCATGCAGGACAATGCCCGGTCCAGTATCGAACTGGCGCAGTTGGGTAATGACCTGAAAGGCATGGTTGGGCATTTTAGGCTGTGAGTGCCTGGCGGGGGATTTTTATGGCGTTCGAAATCGAGCGCCGCGCGGGCGGCGCTCGATCTCAACCGCGACACCGAACTACCGCCGAGCACCCCGAGAATTAAGGATCAGCAAGGTCAGCACCCCCGCCACGATCCCCCAGAACGCCGAGCCAATCGAGAACAGCGTCAACCCGGAGGCCGTCACCATGAAGGTGATCAGCGCCGCCTCACGCTCGCGTGCCTCGCTCATGGCCACGGTCAGTCCGTTCATGATCGAACCGAACAGCGCCAGTGCCGCAATCGACAGCACCAGCTCCTTCGGCAGCGCCGCGAACAGTGCCGCCAAGGTGGCGCCGAACGTACCGGCAATGCCATAGAAGATCCCGCACCACACCGCCGCGGTATAGCGCTTGCCCGGGTCTTCATGGGCATGCGGGCCGGTGCAGATCGCCGCACTGATCGCCGCCAGGTTGACCCCGTGCGAGCCGAAGGGGGCCAGCAGCAGCGAAGCCAGACCCGTCGTTGAAATCAGCGGCGAGGCAGGCACCTGGTAGCCGTCGGCGCGCAACACGGCCACGCCAGGCATGTTTTGCGAGGTCATGGCCACCACGAACAGCGGAATGCCGATGCTGATGGTCGCGGCCAGCGAGAAGCTTGGCGTGGTCCACACCGGGGTGGCCACTTCCAGCTTGAAGCCGCTGAAGTCGAGCAGGCCGAGGGCGCCGGACAATGCCGTGCCCACCAGCAAGGCGGCAAGCACGCAGTAGCGCGGCGACAGGCGCTTGACCAGCAGGTAGCTGAAGAACATGCCGAGCACCAGTAGCGTGCGGTGCTGGGCGGCCACGAAGATTTCGCTGCCGATCTTGAACAGGATGCCGGCCAGCAAGGCCGAGGCCAGCGACGCCGGGATGCGCTTGACCAGGCGCTCGAAGCTGCCGGTCAGGCCGCAGATCACCACCAGCACCGCACAGGTGATGTAGGCACCGATGGCCTCGCCGTAGCTGACCCCGCCCAGGCTGGTGATCAGCAGCGCCGCACCGGGGGTCGACCAGGCCACGGTGATCGGTGTGCGGTAGCGCAGCGACAAGCCGATGCTGCACACCGCCATGCCGATCGACAGCGCCCAGATCCACGAAGAAATCTGCGCATTGGTCAGGCCGGCTGCCTGGCCGGCCTGGAACATCAGCACCAGCGAACTGGTGTAGCCAGTCAGCATGGCGATGAAGCCGGCGACGACCGCCGACGGGGAGGAGTCTGCCAGGGGCCGCAGGCGTGCGGAGGTGGCATCGGTCATGGGTTGGGTCCTTGTCCATGTGTAAGCAGTTTTTTCAGACTAACGCGGGCCGAATTGATCCTTGCCATACAGCAGGCATTGCTTTTAGCCGTACAGTCGCCAACTATTGGGCGAGTTTTCGCAACTGCATGGGAGGGGACGGGCGATGTTCAAGGTGTATGGTGATTACCAGTCAGGCAACTGCTACAAGGTCAAGCTGATGCTCAGCCTGCTTGACCGCCCGTATGAATGGCAGTCGGTGGATATCCTCAAGGGCGAGACCGAAACGCCAGAGTTCCTGGCCATGAACCCCAACGGCAAGGTGCCGGTGCTCAAGCTCGAGGACGGTACCTGCCTCTGGGAATCGAACGCCATCCTCAACTACCTGGCCGACGGCAGCGAATTCCTGCCCAGCGAGCCGCGCCTGCGCACCCAGGTGTTGCAGTGGCAGTTCTTCGAGCAGTACAGCCATGAGCCGTACATTGCCGTGGCACGGTTCATCCAGTTCTACCTGGGCTTGCCGGACGAGCGCGTCGAGGAATACCGCAAGCTGCACAAGGGCGGTTACAAGGCGTTGAAGGTGATGGAGCGGCAGTTGCAGATGACACCGTACCTGGTCGGGGACCAGTACTCGATTGCCGATGTGGCGCTGTATGCCTACACCCATGTGGCGCATCAGGGCGGGTTCGACCTGGCTGATTACCCGGCGGTGCGCGCCTGGCTTGAGCGGGTGGCCAGCCATCCGCGGCATGTGCCGATGGTCGAGTAAGGCAGGTCCGGCCTCTGTGGGAGCGGCCTTGCGTCGCGAAAGGGCTGCAAGGCAGCCCCAGCAATAGTGGCACCGCTGCTGAAATCCTGGGGCCGCTCTGCGGCCCTTTCGCGACGCAAGGCCGCTCCCACATGGGGCGCGCAGGGCTTACGCGAAGCGCTTGTCCAGATAGGCAATGATGGCCTTGGATTCATACATCCAGGTCACTTTGCCCGCCTCTTCGATGCGCAGGCATGGCACTTTCACCCGGCCGCCACCTTCGAGCAGCGCCTGGCGATGCACCTCGTCGTTCTTGGCATCACGCAGCGCCACCGGCACATTCAGGCGGTGCAGGGTGCGGCGGGTCTTCACGCAGAACGGGCAGGCATGGAACTGGTACAGCGCGAGGCCCTTGGCCTCTTGCTCGACCCGCGCCTGGGCCGCCGCATCGCGCTTCTGCCTGGCCGGGCGGCTGATCCAGTCGCCGAACACGATGAGCTGGCCGAGGCCGACCCGCAGGGCTTTGACGATCATGGGCTACTCCTGAAATGAAAAAGCCGACCCCTGGGGGCCGGCTCGGGTCGTGCGCCGATCACTTGATCAGGCTGAGAAACTCGCTGCGAGTCGAGGCGTTTTCACGGAACTCACCCAGCATCACCGAGGTGAGCATGGTCGAATTCTGCTTCTCCACGCCGCGCATCATCATGCACATGTGCTTGGCTTCGATGACCACCGCCACGCCTGCGGCACCGGTCACCTGCTGCACGGCCTCGGCGATCTGGCGGCTGAGGTTTTCCTGGATCTGCAGGCGGCGGGCGAACATGTCGACGATGCGCGCCACCTTCGACAGGCCCAGGACCTTGCCCTTGGGCAGGTAGGCGACGTGGGCCTTGCCGATGAAAGGCAGCATGTGGTGTTCGCACATCGAATACAGCTCGATGTCCCGGACCAGCACCATCTCGCTATTGTCGGAAGTGAACAGCGCGCCGTTGGTGACTTCTTCCAGCGTCTGCTCGTAACCGCGGCAAAGGTACTTCATGGCCTTTGCAGCCCGCTTGGGCGTGTCGAGCAGGCCCTCACGGGAGACGTCCTCGCCAAGTTGGCTGAGGATCTCGGTGTAGTTCTGTTCCAGGGACATGTATCTACCTGTGGGTAAAATCGCAAAAATGAAGGGTACGGCGCCGCGCGCGGCGCTGCAAGCACGGCGTTACTCGTCGCGGCCTTCCATCATGGTCCGCTTGAGCATCACATACACCGCGCCGGTGCCGCCATGGCGGGCCTGGCACGAGGTGAAACCGAGCACTTGCGGGTGCTGGCGCAGCCAGGTGTTGACGTGGCTCTTGATCATCGGGCGCTTGCCGTCCAGGCGCGCGGCCTTGCCGTGGGTCACCCGCACGCAGCGCACTTCGAGCTTGGTGGCTTCGGCGATGAAGGCCCACAGGGTTTCACGGGCCTTCTCCACGCTCATGCCATGCAGGTCGAGGCTGCCCTCGAAGGCGATCTGGCCCAGCTTGAGCTTGCGGATCTGGCTTTCCTGCACGCCATCGCGGCGCCACATCAGCTCGTCTTCGGCACCCACGTCGATGACGAACTGGTCAGACAGGCCGTCGATCACCAAGGTCTGGTCACTGCGCACGGTAGCCGCCTGGCGCAGGCCGGCCAGCTGTTTGCGGTCGGTTTTCGGCTTGCCCACGTCAGCGCGGTCGTGCTTGATCGGCTTGACGCCGCGCACTTCGGCGCTGAACAGGGAAAAATCGTCGTCTTGCATGGTGCCTCCACGTGGGCGGCGTAGTTTACGCGATCAGCCTTGTGGCGTCAGTACCGGCCTCTTCGCGGGTAAACCCGCTCCCACAAGTACAGCGCCATGCTCAAGGTTTGCGCGGTCCCTGTAGGAGCGGGTTTACCCGCGAAGAGGCCAGTGGCACCAGCCACTAATCGTGCTTTTTCATCAGGTGCGGCGACAGGTTCAGCTCGCGTCCGCGGCGCAGGCGGATACGGCTGCGTCGCCAGAAGCGCACGCCAAGGTACAGCAGCAACAGCCCGGCCGCAGCGAGGATGCTGGCCAGCGGGCGGTTGGCATTGAGTTCGGCAAGGGCGGGGTAGTTGCCGAGCAGCCCGGCGATGCCGGCCATGGCCAGCAACACGCCGAGCGTGGCGATCAGGGCCGACAGGCCGGCGGCAATACGCGCACCCCAGTTACGCGGCTCACGCGGGCGCAGACGCTTGGCGTCGAAACTGCCTTTGAGCTTCATTCCAGTTTCCTCTGTGGACATCCGGAATTCGACCTGGGCCCGGCCCTCGGGTTCCGCCCGGCTGCCGGGCGGTCATCGCAACGTCAGCTCAGATCAGGCTGGCGGTAGGGGCGACACAGGCGAAGTTGTCGGCCATCACGGCCATTTCGCACGCGTGGATCTGTGCGGCGGGGATCACCTGGTCCTTGAGCGCCAGGTCGCGAGTTGCCGAGGCATCTTCCACCAGGGTGCAACGGTAACCATAGTCCTTGGCGCGGCGTACGGTGGTGCTGACGCTGGAGTGGCTCATGAAGCCGCACACGATCAGGTCCAGGTGCCCCAGCTCCTGCAGGGTGTCGTGCAGCTTGGTGTTCTTGAAGGCGTTGGGCATGCGCTTTTCGATGACGATTTCACCTTCGCGTGGCTCCAGGCCGGGGATGAACTGGCCGGCCGGACCCTGCGGGTCGAAGCGCCCGCCAACGGTACCGAGGTGGCGAACGTGGATGATCGGACGGCCGGCCTTGCGGGCGGCGTCGAGCAACCGGGCGATGTTGGCCACGGCCTCGTCCATGCCCGACAGTTGCAGAGGACCGCTCAGGTATTCCTTCTGCGCATCGATGATGATCAGGCTGGCTTGGCTCAGCTTGGCCGGCGGGTAATCGCGGCCAGTGAGGCGGAACATCGTGGTTGGAACGGACATCAAGGGCTCCTTGGGTCAGGGCTTTTGTATACCTATTCTCCCTTGCCTTGGCGCCAATGGGAATGGTTGACATCGCAAGCGGCATGGTTACTGGCCTGTGGCCTGCCGTCGGCGTATTGCGGGGAACAAATGTGCGGGTGGGGCTGTTAGACTTTTGTACGGTCTGAATTAGGAGTACTCCGTGATCACATCTCGTCTGCGCACGTTGCGCGACCATATACGCTGGGCGGTCAGCCGCTTCCATGAGCACGAGCTGTTCTTCGGCCACGGCGCCGACAATGCCTGGGACGAAGCCCGCCTGCTGGTGCTGGGCGCCGTGCACCTGCCATGGGAAATCGCCGATAGCTACCTGGACTGCCAGCTGGAGGATGACGAGCGGGTACGCCTGCAGCACCTGCTCAAGCGCCGCATCGAAGACCGCGTGCCGACCGCCTACCTGCTGGGCGAAGCCTGGTTCTGTGGTATGTCGTTCATCGTCGACGAGCGCGTACTGGTGCCCCGTTCGCCGATCGGCGAGCTGATCGAAAAGCGCTTCGAGCCGTGGTTGGCGCAGGAGCCGGCGCGCATCCTCGACCTCTGCACCGGCTCCGGCTGCATCGGTATCGTGGCGGCCGAAGTGTTCCCCGAGGCCGAAGTGGTGCTGGCCGACCTGTCGTTCGACGCGCTGGAGGTGGCCAACCAGAACATCGAGCGCCATGGCCTCGACGAGCGTGTTTTCACCGTACAGGGTGACGGCTTTGCCGGCCTGCCCGGGCAGCGTTTCGACCTGATCCTGTCCAACCCGCCGTATGTCGACGCCGAGGACTTCGGCGACATGCCGGCCGAATATCACCACGAGCCGGAAATGGGCCTGGCCTGCGGCAAGGATGGCCTGGACCTGGTGCGAAGGATGCTGGCCGAGGCGGGCGACCACCTGACCGAGAAAGGCTTGCTGATCGTCGAGGTTGGCAACAGCCAGGTACATGTCGAGGCGCTGTACCCGGAAGTCGACTTCGCCTGGCTGGAATTCGAGCGTGGCGGGCATGGTGTGTTCATGCTCACCGCCGAGCAGTGCCGCCAGCATCAGGCACTGTTCAAGTCGCACGTCTGAGGTTGGCCTGCTGGGGCTGCAAAGCGGCCCCGGCTGTTTACCGGGTGGCGATCCAGATCAGCAACCCGGCCTGGAACACGGCGAACGCCACCAGGCAAGTGATGGTGAAGCGCAGCCCGCTGTCTTCGCGACGGTACTTGGCCACCCGTTCATCGCGCTCGCGCAGCTGCCCCTCTTTCTCAAGCAACTGTTGCTCGGCCTGTTGCAGCATCGCCGCCGTATCGAGAACCGCCAGCTGCTGCACCTTCTCGGTATTCCAGCCGCCCTTGAGCTGACTCACCGTGGTGTCGAGGGTGCGACCCTTGAGATGCTGCGGGTCGGCGTATTCCACTTCCAGGCCGCTGGCGGTGATGAAACGGTCGCGGCGCAGGCGAGTGTCTTCGTTCAGCGCATCCTTGTTCGGCAACGCCATGCCTTCGACCCGGTAGTTCGACCAGCGACGCTGCAGCCACTGCACGGCCTGGCCGAGCATGAAGCGGCCGAGGCCACGGTTGAGCGGCTCCAGTTGCAGGCCGCTGTCGCTGCCGAGGGTCACCAGGCGCTCGGCGTGGTCTACCCGCACATCCAGCTGGTTCTGCTCCTTGCGCACTTTCTGCCCCGGCAGGCGGATTTCCATGCGCAGCAGGCTGTGGGCCTGATCATGGCGCTCGGCGTAGGCGAACTCGACGAAGCGCAATGGCCGCGCACCGCTGTTGCGGTCGGTGGGCAAAGGCGCCAGGCGCAGCAGCTGGAAATGTTCGACGGCAAGGTCGGCCCAGGGCAGGGCGGCAGGTTCCGGGGCGTGCGGCTCTTCGGCCGGTTCGACGGCGGCGGGGGCATCGGTCATCTAGGCGTTTCCTCAGATACGGGCGGGTGCCGGAAAGGGCCGCAAAACGGTCCCATTCAGCACCAATACCGCGTTATCGGCAGGTTTTGCCGATGTTTGAGGGTCAGGCCGAAGGCAGCTGGTGAATGAAGCTGACCACCCGCTCGCCAAGCTCCCGCGCCAACGGCAATTCCGGGTTGAGGTAGCTGTCACGCTGCAGGTGCATGTCCTTGGGGCTGATGCGCAGCATGTGGTTCATGCCGTCGATCAGCACCAGCTGGGCATCCGGCTTGGCCGCCTTGAGGCGTTCGGCGTCGGCCACGTCGACTTGCACGTCATTGCGGCCCTGGACGATCAGCGCCGGCATCGGCAGGCGGGCGAAGGCCTGCGCCGGGTCCTGCTGGAGCAGGGTGATCAGGTAGGGCTGCACGCTGGGGCGGAACACCTGGCGCAGCGGTGCTGGCACGTCCAGGCTGGTCTGCCCGGCCTGCAGGCGGTCGAGCAGGGCGCTGCCACCGGCCAGTAAAGCGGGCGACATGCGCTGGGCCAGTTGTTCGCGCAGCACGTCCGCCAGTGGCCGGCCCATGCCGGCCAGGGTGATCACCGCGCTGGCGCCGGCACGTTCGGCGGCCAGGCTGGCGATCAGCGCCCCTTCACTGTGGCCGATCAGGATCAGCGGGCCGAAGCGTGGGTCGGCCTTGAGCTTGCGGCTCCAGGCCACCACGTCGTCGACGTAGCGCTGCACGCTGAGGTCGCGCTCATCCGGCGTAGCCGGCTGGCTGGCGGCCACCCCGCGCTTGTCGTAGCGCACGCTGGCGATGTGCTCGTTGGCCAGCACCAGGGCCAGGCGTTTGAGGTTGTCGATGCGCCCCGAGGCAGGGTTGTTGCCGTCGCGGTCGGTGGGGCCGGAGCCGGCGATGATCAGCACCACCGGCGGTGGCGTGGGCTGTTGCGGCAACAGCAGGCTGCCGTGCAGCACGCCCTGGCCGGTGTCGAGGTCGATGGGGCGTTGCAGCACGGTCGGGGCAGCGGCCTGGGCCAGGCCGCTGCACAGCAGGAGGAAGAAGGCGACGAGGCGCGACATCATGCAGTACTACAGTGGGGAGATGACGGTTTTGACCCAGTGTCTGCGGGAAGGTTCGCCAGCAGTACCTGGCAGGCTTGGCCTCTTCGCGGGTAAACCCGCTCCCAGGCTTTGTGCAGCCCCTGTGCGAGCGGGTTTAGCCGCGAAGAGGCCCGCACAGGCAAGCAATCCATCTGTATACTGCCCGCTTTCGTTCATCTCAGGCAGATTTCGCGGAGCGTCCATGTCCGGCAATACCTACGGCAAGCTGTTCACTGTCACCACCGCTGGCGAAAGCCATGGCCCGGCGTTGGTCGCCATTGTCGATGGTTGCCCTCCTGGCCTGGAAATCTCCCTCGCCGACCTGCAGCATGACCTCGACCGGCGCAAGCCCGGCACCAGCCGGCACACTACCCAGCGCCAGGAAGCCGATGAAGTGGAGATTCTCTCCGGCGTATTCGAGGGCCGTACCACTGGCTGCTCGATCGGCCTGCTGATCCGCAACACCGACCAGAAGTCCAAGGACTACTCGGCGATCAAGGACCTGTTCCGCCCGGCCCACGCCGACTACACCTACCACCACAAGTACGGTATCCGCGACTACCGCGGCGGGGGTCGCAGCTCGGCGCGGGAAACCGCCATGCGCGTGGCCGCCGGTGCCATTGCCAAGAAATACCTGGCTACCCAGGGCATTCAGGTGCGTGGCTACATGAGCCAGCTGGGCCCGATCGAAATCCCGTTCAAGAGCTGGGATTCGGTGGAGGAAAACGCCTTCTTCAGCCCTGACCCGAGCAAAGTGCCGGAGCTCGAGGCCTACATGGACCAGCTGCGTCGTGACCAGGATTCGGTCGGGGCCAAGATCACCGTGGTGGCCGAAGGTGTGATGCCGGGCCTGGGCGAGCCGATCTTCGACCGCCTCGATGCCGAACTGGCCCACGCGCTGATGAGCATCAACGCGGTGAAGGGCGTGGAAATCGGCGCCGGTTTCGCCAGCGTTGCCCAGCGCGGTACCGAACACCGTGACGAACTGACCCCGGAAGGTTTCCTCAGCAACAACGCCGGCGGCATCCTCGGTGGTATCAGCTCGGGCCAGCCGATCGTCGCCCACCTGGCGCTGAAGCCGACGTCCAGCATCACCACCCCGGGGCGTTCCATCGACGTCGACGGCAACCCGGTCGACGTGATCACCAAGGGCCGTCATGACCCGTGCGTCGGCATCCGCGCCACCCCGATCGCCGAAGCGATGATGGCCATCGTGCTGATGGACCACCTGCTGCGCCACCGTGCGCAGAACGCTGACGTGAAGGTCAACACCCCGGTGCTGGGCCAGCTCTGATCAGCCTGCGAGGGCCTCTTCGCGGGTAAACCCGCTTCCACAGGATCACCACGATTTGCAATTTTGTGCGGCCCCTGTGGGGCGGGTTAACCCGCGAAGAGGCCGACGCAGGCACAGCACAAGGCCCGCCCGATGCAACCGATCCCCTACTGGCGCCTGTCCAGCTTCTACCTGTTCTACTTTGCCCTGCTGGGCTCCACCGCCCCGTTCCTGGCCCTGTACTTCGACCACCTGGGTTTCTCCCCGGCCCGCATCGGCGAGCTGGTGGCCATCCCCATGCTGATGCGCTGCGTTGCCCCCAACCTGTGGGGCTGGCTCGGTGACCGTAGCGGCCAGCGGCTGCTGATCGTGCGCTTGGGCGCCTTGTCGACCCTGGCCACCTTCTCGCTGATCTTCTTCGGCAAGAGCTACGCCTGGCTGGCGCTGGTCATGGCGCTGCATGCGTTCTTCTGGCACGCGGTGCTGCCACAGTTCGAAGTCATCACCCTGGCCCACCTGCACGGGCAGACCTCGCGCTACAGCCAGGTGCGCCTGTGGGGTTCGATCGGCTTCATCCTCACCGTGGTCGGCTTGGGGCGGTTGTTCGAATGGCTGAGCCTGGACATCTACCCGGTGGCCCTGGTGACCATCATGGCTGGCATCGTCGCCGCCAGCTTGTGGGTGCCCAACGCTCAGCCGGTGGAGCAGGGCGAGCGACGTGAGGCGGGCGGCTTCCTGCGCCAATTGACCGCGCCGGGGGTGATCGCCTTCTATCTCTGTGTGGCGCTGATGCAGCTCAGCCACGGCCCGTACTACACCTTCCTTACCCTGCACCTCGAACACTTGGGCTATAGCCGCGGTGCCATTGGCTTGCTATGGGCCCTGGGCGTGGTGGCCGAGGTACTGATGTTCATGGTGATGAGCCGCCTGTTTGCCCGCTTCAGTGTGCAGCGGGTGCTGCTGGTCAGCTTCCTGCTGGCGGCGCTGCGCTGGCTGCTGCTGGGCAACCTGGCAAGTGAGCCGGCAGTGCTGGTGTTCGCCCAGTTGCTGCACGCGGCCACTTTCGGTTGCTTTCACGCCGCGTCCATCGCCTTCGTGCAGGCCAGTTTCGGTGCCCGCCAGCAAGGCCAGGGCCAGGCACTGTACGCGGCGCTGTCGGGTACCGGTGGTGCGCTGGGCGCCTTGTATTCAGGCTACAGCTGGAAACTGCTGGGGCCGTCCTTCACCTTTGGTATGGCCAGCGCCGCAGCGTTGGCGGCAGCCGTTATCATTGCCACTCGTTCGAAATCGACCAGGACCAGCAGCCGATGAGCATCCTCTGTGTTTTCCACCCGTCCAGCCCAGGCTTGCCGAACAAGGTGCTGACCCATCACGACGACATTGCCGCGACCCTGGCCGAGCAGGGCGTGCGCTTCAGCCACAGCCCGCTGGCGCTGCGCGTGCGCCCGGGCAGTACCGAGGCTGAAGTGCTCGAAGCCTGCCGTGAACACCTCGACCAATTGATGACGGCCCACGGCAGTGCGGCGTTCACGCTGCTCAACCGTGATGGCCTCGACCCGGCCCAGGTGGATGTGCGTGACGAGCATGTGCACGCCAGCGACGAAGTGTTCAGCGTGGTAAGCGGCCGCGCGCAAGTCGGCCTGCGCCTGGGCGAAAACGTGTATGCGTTATTGTGCGAGAAGGGTGATCAACTGGTGGTGCCGGCGGGGACGCGGCGCTGGGTGGAGCTGGGGGACAATCCGTTCTGCCTGGCGTTGCGCCTGTTTGGCAGTGAGCAGGGCGTGGAGCCTCGGTTTACCGGCGATGTGACTGCTCGGGCGTTTCTTGGGATAGACGAGCTTTAGTGTCTGACCGGACCTCATCGCGGATGAATCCGCTCCTACAGACAGGTACCCCGCCATCCCTAGGGGCAATGCAATACCTGGGCAGGAGCGGATTTATCCGCGAGAGGCCGGTACAGACAAAACTCAGCGGTAGGTCGGCAGCGCAAACCGCTGCTGACTCTGCAGCATGGAAATCACAGGCAGGTCACTGGCCTGCTCGGCCAGGTCACGGCGGATGGCACTGATGGCCCAAGAGAGCTGCTCGGCACTGTGCAGTTGGCCGTAGGTCAGCACGCGGCGGGTCACTTTGCCATCGGCGGCGCGCAGGGTCAGCAGAACGCCACCGTCAGGGCGGGGCTGGGTAGCCACCTGGTAGGCCGGGAATACCGAGACGAATTTTTCCTGAATGAGGTCCATATCAACTCCTGACTGTTTGGGGGTGCAGACGTGAGTTGATTGTTGCAGTGACCGTGCCAGAACTCGGGAATGGGGAAAAGCCAGTAAATACAGGGGGTTAGGGAAGTTTTTCGCCAACGGTATCGTGCAGGCTGCAAGGTCGTGCATTTTGCACAGTGCATTTTGCACGGCGCGGGTTGTTCCTATCGGCCCAATAGAATCTGAACCTTTGACCGCAATGGCATGCCTGACAAAGACTTGGGCAATCATTTATGCCAGGAGGTTCCCGATGTCCGCTCAACCCACCGCCACCGCCACCGTCATGACCGAGGACGAGACCGCCGCATTTGCCGAGCAGGTCTTCGAGCGTGCCCGCCAAGGCGACGCCGAGATGCTTGGTCGCCTGTTGGCCAGTGGCCTGCCGGCCAACCTGCGCAATCACAAGGGCGATACCTTGCTGATGCTGGCCAGCTACCACGGCCATCATGAAGCGGTGCGGGTGCTGTTGGCCCAGGGGGCCGACCCGTTGATCGCCAACGACAACGGCCAGTTGCCCATCGCCGGTGCGGCATTCAAGGGTGACCTGGCGATGATTCGCCTGTTACTGGAAAGCGGCGTCCCGGTGGATGCTGCTGCGCAGGATGGGCGCACCGCACTGATGCTGGCGGCGATGTTCAACCGCACAGAGATTGTCGACTACCTGCTCGCCCAGGGCGCCGACCCGGCGCACCAGGACGCCCGTGGCGCCACGGCGCTGATGGCGGCGCAGACCATGGGCGCGGTTGACGCTGCCGCACGCCTGCAAGCGCTGGCCGGCTAACCGCCCGGGGGCATTTGCGGCTATCCTTGGCGACTTTTCACCCGTCGCAGGCCCCCTTTCATGAAAAACCAGTTGCTCGAATTCATCAGCCTCGTCGGCGCCGGCTGCATGCGCGATGAGGATATCGAGCGCATCGCCGACGAGGCCGCCCAGGCCTACGCCGACCCCGCTGCCTTCCTCGCCGTCAACCCGGACATCAACTACGACGACAGCTTCCCGATCCCGCTGGGTGAGTGGGTCGTGCTCGGCAGCCTGCCCGATACCGTGGTGTTCCAGGCCGACAGCTACCAGGAGCTGTTCCAGCGCATCAGCGATTCGTTCGACCAGAGCGTGCCGTTTACCCTCAAGCCCAAGCAGCTGGCACGTACCGAGCCGCTGACTGCACTCAACCGCATCCAGGTGCAGATGGGGGCTTTGAACAAGGAAGCCGGGGGCTATGTGCTGCTCAACTTCAGCCAATTGCTCGATGATGAGCTGCAGATGGTGATGGTTGGCCAGCAGGACCTGGAGCGGGTGCTGGAACTCGGGGCAGCGCTGGGGATCAAGGTCGAGCCGGCGCTGGAGGCCTTGAAGGTCGCGGTTCACGTTTGATTGGCAGCGCCTGGGGGATCGAGCGCCGCTCGCGCGGCGCATCGCGGATGAATCCGCTCCTACAGCGAACCCATCTAACCCAACGCGGTATCGAGAAACATCATCACCGCAAACCCACCCATCAGCCCCAGGGTCGCCGACGTCTGGTGACCATTACGGTGGGTTTCGGGAATCACTTCGTGGGACACCACGAAGATCATCGCCCCCGCCGCCAGCCCCATGCTGATCGGATAGGCCAGGGCAAAGCCGGTGGAGATGCCCAGGCCGATCACCGCGCCCAAGGGCTCCATCAGCCCCGAACCAATCGCCACCAGCGCAGCTTTGAGGTTCGACAGCCCGGTCGCCCGCAAGGCCAGGGCCACGGCCAGGCCCTCGGGGATGTCCTGGATGGCGATCGCGCTGGTCAGTGGCAGGCCGATGTTCATGTCGCCATTGGCGAAGCTCACCCCGATCGCCATGCCTTCGGGCAGGTTGTGCAAGGTGATTGCCAGCACGAACAGCCAGACCCGGCTGATGCGCTCGGCCTCCGGCCCGCAAGGGCCGGTGCTCTCATGCTCGTGCGGGGTGAAGCGGTCGAGGCCGAGCATCAGCAGCACGCCCAGGCCCATGCCCAGCACCACGGTGAACGCCGCTGCCGGGCCATTGCCGGTGATTGCGCGGGCAGCATCCAGGCCCGGCAGGATCAGCGAGAACGAACTGGCAGCGAGCATCATGCCGGCGGCAAAGCCGAGCATCACATCCTGGCTGCGTGCGCTGACATCGCGCAGTACTACCGCCAGCACCGCACCCAAGGCAGTTGCGGCAAAACCGGAAAGCCCGCCGAGCGCAGCCAGGTGCAGGTTGTCGGCGTGGTCGCCGTTGATGGCGTTCCAGAAGCTGGCCACCAGCAGCACGACGACCGCCAGCAGGCTCACGCCCAGGCCCGCGCTGAGCCATGGGCTGCCGAGCAATTGCTCGCGCCAGGCGTTCAGCAAGGAGGGCGGGGTGGCGCTTTGGCTGTGAGCAGGGGGCATAGGAACCTCGAATGCAGGAATGCTTGCAGTGTAGGTAGTGACCTGCGCGGCAGGCCAAGGATTCACTTCTATCGCTCCAATAGAGGACTATGCTGAGCAACAGCCTCTCAAGGAGAACGTGGCATGGGCTCTACCTTCAATGGCCTGGTCGGCCTGATTATCCTCGCCCTCGACATCTGGGCAATCCTCAACGTGATCAAGAGCGGCAGCGAGGTAGGGATCAAGGTGTTGTGGATTCTGCTGATAGCCCTGCTGCCGGTGATCGGCCTGGTGATCTGGGCGATTGCCGGGCCGCGTGGAAATGTCCGTCTGTGAAAGCTGCGGCCCAGACAAAATCAGCAATAGTGACGTGACAAAATTTTCACATTGGATTAAACAGAATCCGCTCCCGCATAATGCTTGCGTTGGGCCAGCCCCAACGCCACCTCCGCAAACCGCAATCCTAGGACCTTCCCATTCATGGCTAACACGGATGCCTTGAGGCAACAGGGCGCGCGAGCGTTCACGCCGACCTTGAAATCGCACCTGGCCTATACGCTGCTCAGCGGCCTGGTGATCATGTTGATGCTCAGCCTGGTGCGCCTGGCGCTGCTGGTCTACAACAGCGACATGATCGGCGACACCCCTTACTCGACTGTCGCCGAAGGCTTCTTCAACGGATTGCGCTTCGACCTGCGGGTGGTGGTGTACCTGAGCATTCCTCTGCTGCTGGCGATGCTGAGCCCTTGGCTGATGGCCCGGCGCGGGCTGTTCCGTTTCTGGCTGACCCTCGCCTCGAGTGTGGTGATGTTCCTCGGCTTGATGGAGATGGACTTCTACCGTGAGTTCCACCAGCGCCTCAACGGCCTGGTCTTCCAGTACATCAAGGAAGACCCGAAGACCGTTCTGAGCATGCTCTGGTACGGCTTCCCGGTGGTTCGCTACCTGCTGGCCTGGGCCTTCGGCACCTGGCTGCTGAGCCTGCTGTTCAAGGGCATCGACCGCCTGACCCGGGGTAATGGCGAACAGCGTGTGGCGCCATGGTACGCCCGCGTGGCGGTGTTCATGGTGGTCCTGCTGGTGGCGGTGGTCGCCGCCCGTGGCACCCTGCGCCAAGGCCCGCCGATGCGTTGGGGTGATGCCTTCACCACCGACTCCAACTTCGTCAACCAGTTGGGCCTGAACGGCACCCTGACCTTGATCGACGCCGCCAAGAGCCGCTTCGGCGAAGACCGCGCCAATATCTGGAAGCCGGTGCTCAAGCAAGAGCTGGCCACCGAGACCGTGCGCAAGCAGCTGCTGACCGCCAACGACACCCTGGTCGATGCCGACGAGGCCGCCGTGCGCCGCGATTTCGTCCCGCCGGCCGACCGCACCCTGCCGATCAAGAACGTCGTGGTGATCCTCATGGAAAGCTTCGCCGGCCATTCGGTCGGTGCGCTGGGCAGCCCGAACAACATCACCCCGTACTTCGACAAGCTGGCCAAGGAAGGCCTGCTGTTCGACCGCTTCTTCTCCAATGGCACCCATACCCACCAGGGCATGTTCGCCACCATGGCCTGCTTCCCCAACCTGCCAGGCTTCGAATACCTGATGCAGACCCCTGAGGGTGGCCATAAGCTGTCGGGCCTGCCGGCACTGCTCAGTGCCCGCGACTACGACGACGTCTATGTCTACAACGGCGACTTCGCCTGGGACAACCAGTCCGGGTTCTTTGGCAACCAGGGCATGACCACCTTCATCGGCCGTAACGACTTCGTCAATCCGGTGTTCTCCGACCCGACCTGGGGTGTGTCCGACCAGGACATGTTCGACCGCGGTAACGAGGAACTGGCCAAGCACGACCAGAAGAAGCCGATCTACGCGCTGCTGCAGACCCTGTCCAACCACACGCCGTACGCGTTGCCGAGCAACCTGCCGGTGGAGAAGGTCACCGGCCAGGGTCGCCTGGACGAGCACCTGACCGCCATGCGCTACTCCGACTGGGCGTTGGGCCAGTTCTTCGAGAAGGCGCGTAAAGAGCCGTACTTCAAGGACACCCTGTTCGTGATCGTCGGCGACCACGGCTTCGGCAACCAGCAGCAGGTCACCGAGCTTGACCTGGGCCGCTTCAACGTGCCGCTGCTGCTGATCGCGCCGGGCATCCAGGAGAAGTTCGGTGCGGTCAACCACACCGTGGGTACCCAGGTCGACATCGTGCCGACCATCATGGGTCGCCTGGGTGGCGAAACGCGTCACCAGTGCTGGGGCCGCGACCTGCTCAACCTGCCTGAGGGTGACCCGGGCATCGGCATGATCAAGCCATCGGGCAGCGAGCAGATCGTCGGCCTGGTCAAGGGCGATCACCTGCTCATCGAGTCCAAGGACATGAGCCCGCGCATGTACCGCTACCAGCTGGGCAGCGAGTTCAAGGCCGAACTGATCGAAAGCCCGGAGCAGCCGCAGATGCTGCAGCAGCTCGAGGCCTTCATCCAGACGGCGACCAAGAGCTTGCTGGACAACACCGCCGGTGTTGTCCACGGTACGCCGAAGAAATAAGATCAGGCAGCAGTCAGTGAACACAAAGGGGGCCGCAATGCGGCCCTTTTTGTTGCCGGAACGAATGCCTGAGGCCAAGGTCTGCATCTACAGGCGTCACTCACCGGGTGTTCTTTGATTGAGAGGGCTAGTCAATGAAAGAGTGGGAAGTCATCTTTGCCGATCAGAAAGGCGAGCCAACCACCTTGCTGCTGCACGGTGAACAGTGCCCCAGCGAAGAGGAGGCGGCCCGCGCCATCCGTTCGCATCTGTTTCCGGTCATGGATGAGCTGGACCTCAACGACTTCCAGGACCGCGCCCCATCCCCCACTGCACGCTGGCTCAAGGAGCAGACCGGCGTGATTATCACCAGCATCCACGAAGCGCCCTGAATCACCGGTTGGCGTGGTGCCGGTGCAGGCACTACGCTGGTGGAAGGTGCCGGCCTTTTCTGCGGGCCTGTACCCATTCAATTCGCGTCTTGCATCAGCTCGATCTGTTGGCAGTGCCGGCAGGTGCGTAGTGCACGGAAAGTCTATCCATCGCATTATTCGGGAGGACGATTCATGAGCAGCCTGAACGACGATATCAGCAGCAATGTCCTGCGCCAGATGAAAGCTGGCGGTTTCGACTTTACCCGCATCCACCCCATCGAGTTCTACGCGGTATTTCCAGATGAAGCCGGCGCGCGACGGGCAGCCGGGCAGTTTCGTGGCGAATCGTTGAATGCTCAGGTGCGTGAACTGGACGATGGCGCTTGGCACCTGGAACTGAGCAAGGTCATGTATGCCACCTATGGCGGGATTGGTGATTTCGAAGAGGCCTTCGAGCAGGTGGTTTCACCCTGTGGCGGCGAAGTCGAAGGGTGGGGCGTCAAGCAGGAAAGGCCGATTGCCTGAACGAAATGTGTTGCCTTCTTCGCGGGAAACCCGCTCCCCCAGGGATGTCACTGCCCTCAGGCCTGGTGGTATCCCTGTAGGAACGGGTTTACCCGCGATGAAGGCCCCCGATGTCAGGGCCGGCGCCCGGCCATATGCCGCAGATAAGCCAGCAACGCATCCAGCTCCTGCTCACTCAACGCACTCTCGGCAAACCCCGGCATCCGCGCCTGCGGCCATTGCCGCAAGCTCTGCGGGTCACGAATGTACCTGCGTAGATACTCAGGCCGGAAATACTCGGTCGGGTTGTGCGGCACATTCAGGT
>Ga0153918_1000414_pt1 | contig 21096 bp, 17 predicted proteins | sample TSFL002MetaG_FD_104687 | JGI IMG/M metagenome (GOLD analysis project Ga0153918, IMG submission 104687) | Attine ant fungus gardens microbial communities from Florida, USA - TSFL002 MetaG | ecosystem: Host-associated > Fungi > Mycelium > Unclassified | place: USA: Florida, Paynes Creek Historic... | reverse complement strand
TGGTCGTTGCGGTTGATGATCCAGCCGGGGTAATAGCGCCGCACTTCCGCCAGCACCTGGCTCAACGGGCAGTTCTCGAACACCAGGCGGCCGTCGACCCAGGCCAGGTCCTTGTGCATGTCCGGGCGCTGGCGCTGGCCGAAACCGTGCGGGCCGACACTGATGCTGTCGCCGGCACTGAGGCGAATGCGCTGGTCGCTGGCGGCTTGCAGGTCGACGTCGCCGCGCTGCACGCGAACCTGAGCCTCGCCGTCGAGGTAGCGCACGGCGAAATCGGTGTCGCGCACGTGCGCACGCACGGGCCCCGCCTGCACTTCCAGCGGCACCTTGGCGCCACCGGGCACCTGGAAGTACGCCTCGCCTTGCAGCAGGCGTGCGACCTGATGGCCGCCCTGCTGGTCGCTGGCAAAGGCGGAGTTGGTGTTGAGCAGGACCTTGGCACCGCCCTCCAGCTCCAGGCGCTGGCGCTCGCCGACCACGGTCAGGTGGTCCGCCTGCAGGCGCACCGGCAGGTTGCCGAACGTGAACAGCCCGACCAGCAGCACGGCGGCGGTCGCCAGTGGCTTCCAGTGCGCACGCAGGCGCCCGCGCAGCGAGCGGCGTTGATGCTGGTGCAGGTGCTGGGCGGCCTGACGCAGCGGGGTGCCGTTCCACAAGGCTTCGGCCTCGACGTAGGCTTCGGCGTTTTCCGGTGCTGCGCTGAGCCATTGTTCGAAGGCGAGAGTGTCGGCCTCGCTGGCGCATTGCAGGCGCACGAGCCAGTCCAGCGCCTCGTCCAGCGCACGGGCGCGGGCGTCGGGCCCGGTAGCTGACGAGCGAGTGACGGGGCTGTCGGTCACGGTGGGTCCTTGCAGCAAGTTTTGCGAATGATCAAGGCTGGGGCGAAGCATGGCAAGGATTACGCCACATTCTGCACGCCTGCGGTCGGCTCATTTGAGCCGATCGGCCACGCCTATGCAGATCGCCATGATCAGTTTCAGTTCCTTCTGTACGGTGCTGGCCGAGACGTTCAGTTGCTCGGCAATCTCCAGGTAGCTGGCGCCGTGCAGGCGGCTGAGGATGAAGATGCGCTGCTGGCGCTCAGTCAGTTGGTTGAGGCTGACGCTCAGGTGCTTGAGCAGTTGTTCGGCGTGGGCGGCGTCTTCGCTGCTGCCGTGCGCAGACGCGACATTGTGCAGTACCTCGTCGGGCACATCGTCGACCAGCATGCGCGACCGCACCCGCCGCGTGCGCAGGTGGTCCAGCGCGAGGTTGCGGGCGGTCTGGAACACAAAGGGCTCGAGATGTTCGATCGGGCGCTCGCCCAAGGCACGGGATACCCGCAGGTAGGTTTCCTGCAGCAGGTCCTCGGCGGTGCTGGGGTTGCCCACCATGCGCTGCAGGGTGCGCAGCAGGGAAAGACGCTGGACGAGGAAGACGGAGTTGAACCGGGACTGACTCACGGGGGGACCTGGCCGACGAAAGGTGAAATGATAATGCTTATCATCTGTCAGTCAGGTCAAGCTTGGAATTGTTAGGAAAAGGTAAAGATTGTCATCGGCGCTTTCGCCGCCTCTGTGGGAGCGGCCTTGCGTCGCGAAAGGGCCGCAAAGCGGCCCCCGGGCAGCTGCGGTGACGCAAATATTGTGGGGCTGCTTTGCAGCCCTTTCGCGACGCAAGGCCGCTCCCACAAAGGCCGCACTTACCTGGCAGCATCAGCGCGCGCTTGCCAACGCCAGACAGTTATCCAGCATGCGGTTGGAGAACCCCCACTCGTTGTCATACCAGGCCAGCACCTTGAGCATCCGCCCGTTGGCCCGGGTATGGTTGGCATCGAAGATCGACGACAGCGGGTTATGGTTGAAGTCGCACGACACCAGCGGCAGCGCGTTGTAGCCGAGCACCTTGGAGTGCCGGCTGGCTTCAAGGAACAGTTGGTTGACCTGCTCGACGGTGGCTTCGCGCTTGAGGTTTACGGTCAGGTCGACCAGCGACACATTGATCACCGGTACCCGCACGGCCATGCCGGTGAGCTTGCCGGCCAGCTCCGGCAGCACCAGGCCCACGGCCTCGGCGGCGCCGGTCTTGCTCGGGATCATCGACTGGGTGGCCGAACGGGCACGGTAGGGGTCGCTGTGATAGACGTCGGTCAACACCTGATCGTTGGTGTAGGCGTGAATGGTGGTCATCAGCCCCTGTTCGATACCGAACTCGCGGTGCAGCACCTGGGCGACCGGCGCCAGGCAGTTGGTGGTGCACGAGGCGTTGGAGATGACCTGGTGCGAAGCCCGCAGGATATCGTGGTTGACCCCGTAGACCACGGTGGCATCGACGCCCTTGCCCGGCGCCGAGACGATCACCTTGCCGGCGCCCGCAGCCAGGTGTGCGGCGGCCTTGGCGCGGTCGGTGAACAGCCCGGTGCACTCGAACACCACGTCGATCGCTTCGGCCTTCCAGGGCAGTTCGGCCGGGTTGCGGATGGCACTGACCGCGATACGGTCACCATTGACCGTCAGGCTTTCATGGTCGGCCTCGACCTCTGCATCGAATGTGCCGTGTACGCTGTCATATTTGAGCAGGTGGGCGTTCATCGCGCTGTCACCCAGGTCGTTGATGGCGACGACCTGCAGGTCCTGGCGGTAGCCTTGGGTATACAGTGCGCGCAGGATATTGCGCCCGATGCGGCCGAATCCGTTGATGGCGATACGTAGGGTCATGGCAGTACCTCTGGCGGTCCGAGTGAAACCTGTGGCAAAAAGGAGCTTCACTGAAACGGTTTTGTTGTTGGAATTACAAGATTATTCACTGGGCGATAGAAAACAAGCCCTTTTGATGGCAGTATTTTGTTTAAACATACAACGAGTGGTTGTGCGCAGTGCCTCCCCGATATCGCGAGCCCCTCTGCCTTGAGCCTAGGCCGCAATCGTTTGGAGGGGAAACGCCCGGTAAACCGCCCTTACAATTAGCCTGGAGTCCAGTACATGCATCCGCGCATCCTTGAGGTCACCCAGCGGCTGATCGAACGCAGCCGTGCCACCCGCGAACGCTACTTGCAGCTGATTCGTGGCGCGGCCAGTGACGGGCCCATGCGTGCCAGCCTGCAATGCGCCAACTTCGCCCATGGCGTGGCCGGTTGCGGTGCCGAGGACAAGCAGACCCTGCGGTTGATGAATGCGGCCAACGTCGCCATCGTTTCGTCGTACAACGACATGCTCTCGGCGCACCAGCCGTATCTGCATTTCCCTGATCAGATCAAGCAGGCCCTGCGCGAGGTCGGCTCGGTCGGCCAGTTCGCCGGCGGCGTGCCGGCCATGTGCGATGGCGTGACCCAGGGCGAGCCGGGTATGGAACTGGCGATCGCCAGCCGCGAAGTCATCGCCATGTCCACGGCGGTAGCGCTGTCGCACAACATGTTCGACGCGGCACTGATGCTCGGCATCTGCGACAAGATCGTCCCTGGCCTGATGATGGGGGCGCTGCGCTTCGGCCACCTGCCCACCATCTTCGTCCCGGGTGGGCCGATGGTTTCCGGTATTTCCAATAAAGAGAAGGCCGACGTACGTCAGCGCTATGCCGAAGGCAAGGCCAGCCGCGAGGAGCTGCTGGAGTCGGAAATGAAGTCCTACCACGGCCCCGGCACCTGTACCTTCTATGGCACCGCCAACACCAACCAGCTGGTGATGGAGGTCATGGGCCTGCACCTGCCCGGCGCCTCGTTCGTCAACCCGTACACACCGCTGCGCGATGCCCTGACCGCCGAGGCGGCGCAACAGGTCACGCGCATGACCAAGGCCAGCGGCAGCTTCATGCCATTGGGCGAGATCGTCGACGAGAAGGCCCTGGTCAACTCGATCGTGGCCCTTCACGCCACCGGTGGCTCGACCAACCACACCCTGCACATACCGGCTATCGCCCAGGCGGCGGGCATCCAGCTGACCTGGCAGGACATGGCCGACCTTTCCGAGGTGGTGCCGACGCTGTCCCACGTCTACCCCAACGGCAAGGCCGACATCAACCACTTCCAGGCCGCTGGCGGCATGGCCTTCCTGATTCGTGAGCTGCTCGACGCCGGCCTGCTGCACGAGGATGTCAATACCGTGGCTGGCCACGGTCTGCGCCGCTACACCCAGGAACCGTTCCTCGACGACGGCAGGCTGGTATGGCGCGAAGGGCCGCAGCAGAGCCTGGACGAGAGCATCCTGCGCCCGGTGGCTCGGCCTTTCTCGGCTGAAGGTGGCCTGCGGGTGATGGAAGGTAACCTCGGCCGTGGCGTGATGAAGGTGTCGGCCGTTGCGCCTGAGCATCGGGTAGTCGAAGCACCGGCGCGAGTGTTCCATGACCAGCAATCGCTGGCCGATGCCTTCAAGGCCGGTGAACTGGAGTGCGATTTCGTTGCCGTGGTGCGCTTCCAGGGCCCGCGTTGCAACGGCATGCCCGAACTGCACAAGCTGACGCCGTTCCTCGGCGTGCTGCAGGACCGTGGTTACAAGGTCGCGCTGGTGACCGACGGGCGCATGTCGGGGGCCTCGGGCAAGATCCCTGCGGCCATTCACGTCTGCCCCGAAGCGTTCGATGGCGGCCCGCTGGCACGCGTGCAAGACGGTGATATCGTGCGGGTCGATGGCGTCGAAGGCACGTTGCGGGTGATGGTGTCGGCAGAAGAACTGGCCAGCCGTGACCTGCCGCCCGCGCCCCAGGGCAACGACCTGGGCTGCGGCCGTGAGCTGTTCGGCTTCATGCGCATGGCGTTCAGCCCGGCAGAGCAGGGCGCGAGTGCCTTCACCTCGGCCCTGGAGAACCTTAAATGAAAGACCTGCTGGTTGGCGACATCGGTGGCACCAATGCCCGTTTTGCGTTGTGGCGTGACAACCAGCTGTGCCAGGTGAAGGTCTTCGCCGCGGCCGACTACACCAGCCCGGAGCAGGCCATCGAGGCGTACCTCGAAGGCCACGGCATCGCCCGTGGCGGCCTGGCAGCGGTGTGCCTGGCGGTGGCTGGGCCGGTCGATGGCGATGAATTCCGCTTCACCAACAACCATTGGCGGCTCAGCCACAAGGCGTTTTGCCAGGCCTTGCAGGTCGAGCGGCTGCTGCTGATCAACGACTTTTCGGCTCAGGCGTTGGGCATGACCCGCCTGCAACCCGGTGAGTACCGTGAGGTCTGCGCAGGCCGGGCGGACCCGCTGCGGCCGGCGCTGGTGATCGGCCCGGGCACTGGCCTTGGCGTCGGCAGCCTGTTGCGCCTGGGCGAGCAGCACTGGCAAGCGCTGCCGGGTGAGGGCGGGCATGTCGACCTGCCGGTGGGCAATGCGCGGGAGGCGGCGATCCATCAGCAGATACACAGCCAGATCGGCCACGTCAGCGCCGAGACCGTACTCAGCGGCGGTGGCCTGGTGCGGTTGTATCAGGCCATGTGCGCGCTGGACGGCGACACGCCCCGACACACATCCCCGGCGCAGATCACCGATGCTGCGTTGAGCGGCGAGCCACGGGCGCTGGCGGTAATCGAGCAGTTCTGCCGGTTCCTCGGGCGCGTGGCTGGTAACAATGTGCTGACCCTGGGCGCGCGTGGCGGGGTCTATATTGTCGGCGGCGTGATACCGCGATTTGCCGAGCTGTTCCTGCGCAGCGGGTTTGCCGCCAGCTTTGCCGACAAGGGCTGCATGAGTGGCTACTTCGCGGGTGTGCCGGTGTGGCTGGTGACAGCCGAGTTTTCTGGCCTGATCGGTGCCGGGGTGGCACTGCAGCAAACGCTGGACCACTGATACTCTCGATCGGGCTGCACCGCGACAGCAGGCGAGAAGACCTGCGACAACCATGAGGGCGGGATACCTTGAGCACTGCCGGAAAATCAATCCTGATGGTCGACGACGATCAGGAAATTCGTGAACTGCTGCAAACCTACCTGAGCCGCGCCGGCTTCCAGGTCCACGCCGAGGCTGACGGCCAGGGCTTTCGCCGCGCCCTGGAAAACACCCCCTGCGACCTGGTGATCCTCGACGTCATGCTGCCCGACGAAGACGGCTTCAGCCTGTGCCGCTGGGTGCGCCAACACCCGCGCCAGTCGCGGGTACCGATCATCATGCTGACCGCCAGCTCCGATGAAGCCGACCGCGTCATCGGCCTGGAACTGGGCGCCGACGATTACCTGGGCAAGCCGTTCAGCCCCCGTGAACTGCAGGCGCGCATCAAGGCCCTGCTGCGCCGCAGCGAGTTCGGCCTGGCGGCGCCAGCCAGTGCCGTGCTGGCCTTCGATGACTGGCGTCTGGATACGATCAGCCACCGCTTGTTCCACCGCGATGGTGAAGAGGTGATGCTGTCGGGTGCCGACTTCGCCCTGCTCAAGCTGTTTCTCGATCATCCGCAGCAGATTCTGGACCGCGACACCATCGGCAACGCCACCCGAGGCCGCGAGCCGATGCCGCTGGACCGCATCGTCGACATGGCCGTCAGTCGCCTGCGCCAGCGCTTGCGCGACACCGGCAAGCCGCCGCGGCTGATCCGTACCGTGCGTGGCAGCGGTTACCTGCTGGCGGCTCATGTCTGCTGCGCTTCCTGAGCGGCGCTGGCGCCTGCTGCCGCGCTCGCTGCTGGGGCGCATGCTGCTGCTGACCCTGCTCGTGGTGCTGTTGGCACAGGGCCTGTCGAGCCTGATCTGGGTCGCCCAGTTGCGTGCCAGCCAGTTGCAGGGCCTGCGCGCCAGTGCCTCGAGCCTGGCCCACTCCATGAGCGCCAGCGTCAGCTACTTCCGCTCGCTGCCGGTGGCCTATCGGCCAATGGTGCTCGATCAACTGCGCAGCATGGGGGGGACGCGCTTTTTCGTGTCGCTCAACGACAAGCCACTGGATATGCCGGTATTGCCCATCACGCCGCGCAAGCAGGTGGTGATCGACGTGTTCCGGCAAGTGCTGCACGAACGCCTCGGCGAGCAGATGGAGATTTCTGTCGAGTTCGTCGCCCCCGATGACCTGCGCATCTTCAACAGCGGCCTGAAGCTCGATGAACTGCCGCGCTCGTGGGCACATTACTCGCTGACCCTGGAGCCGCTCAACCCGCCGGTGCTGGTGACCCAGATCCGCCTGGGCCAGGGCGAATGGCTGTACATCGCCTCCTTGCTGCCCGAGCCCTATACCAGCCTCGAAACCGAACGCCTGCCGCGTCAGCAGATTGGCTTCATCGTCCTGACCACCGCCTTGCTGCTGCTGTTCATCGGTTTGCTGGTGCACTGGCAGAGCTGGCCGCTCAAGCGCCTGGCACGTGCTGCACGTGAGTTGTCACTGGGCGCCGATGTGGCGCCGGTAGCCGAGGGCGGCGGCAGCGAGGTGGTCGAAGTGGGGCGGGCTTTCAATAGCATGCGCGAGCGCATCAGCCGTTACCTGACCGAGCGTTCCCAGTTGTTCAGCGCCATTTCCCACGACCTGCGCACACCGATCACCCGATTGCGCCTGCGCGTGGAGCTGCTCGAGGACGAGCGCCTGCAGGCCAAGTTCAGCCAGGACCTCGACGAGCTGGAACTGCTGGTCAAAGGGGCGCTGCAGTGTGTGAAGGACACCGACATCCACGAGAACATCGAGCCGATCGACCTCAATCAGGTGCTGGAGATGCTCGCCGAGCCGTACCTGGGGGACGGCCGGATCACCCTCGAAGGGCGAGCCGTGTTGCCGTACCCTGGCAAGCCACTGGCCCTGCGCCGCTGCATCGGCAACCTGATCGACAATGCCATCAAGTATGGCGAGCGGGCACGCCTGCGCATCATCGACAGCGCCGAGGGTTTCGTCCTGCAGGTGGATGACCAGGGCCCAGGTGTGCCACAGCAGCAGATGGAGCAGGTGTTCGAGCCGCATTTTCGCCTGGCCGGCAAGCAGCAGGGTTATGGGCTGGGCCTGGGTATCGCACGCAATATCGCCCACAGCCATGGCGGCGAGGTGAGCCTGCTCAACCTGCGCGAAGGTGGCTTGCGGGTGACACTCTACCTGCCAAGAGGTGTGGACTGACTTCTGTCACAAGCCGGTGACACAACCGCCGCCCTTCGTGACATCCCGGCCCGGACGGCTGGCTAGACTTCACCGACGACACGCAAGGAACGCGCTACCCCATGATTACCCCCGATCTGGCCCCTGGCAGTTGGCTGGGTTCCAACGTACATGCCGCCTGGCTGCAAGCAGAAGGGCAACGCCTGCTGGCGTTCGCCAGGGCTTCGCGGCTGCCAGATGGCTTCGGTTGCCTCGATACACAGGGCCGCCTGCCGCCCGAGGCCGGCAGCGAAACCCTGCAGACCACCCGTATGACCCACAGCTTTGCCCTGGCTCATCTTCAGGGCGTGCCCGGCTGCCTGCCGTTGGTCGAGCATGGCATCAGCGCCTTGCGTGGCGCCCTGCACGACAACCGCCATGGCGGCTGGTTCGCGCATCCCCAAGGGCAGGGCGACAGCACCAAGGCGGCCTACCTGCATGCTTTCGTCGCCCTGGCCGCGAGCTCCGCAGTGGTCGCCGGCGCCGAAGGGGCTCAGCGCTTGCTGGCGGATGCCATCCATACCCTTGAGGCGCGGTTCTGGAGCGAGGCGCAGGGCGCCCTGCGTGAGTCGTTCTCCAGCGACTGGCAGCAGGCGGAGGCCTATCGCGGCGCCAACAGCAACATGCACGCCACCGAGGCGTTCCTGGCCCTGGCCGATGTCTCCGGCGATACGCTGTGGCTCGATCGCGCCCTGCGTATCGCCGAACGCATCATCCACACCCACGCCGCTGCCAATGGCTATCGCGTGGTCGAGCATTTCGACGCCGACTGGCAACCGCTGCCGCACTACAACCGCGATAAGCCCGCCGACCCCTTTCGGCCGTTTGGCACCACGCCTGGCCATGCCTTCGAGTGGGCACGGCTGCTGCTGCACCTGGAAGCCGCTCGCGAGCAGGCCGGGCTGCATGCCCCGCAATGGCTGCTGGGTTGTGCCCGTGGTCTGTTCGACAGCGCCTGCCACGATGCCTGGAACGTCGATGGCGGCAAAGGCATCGTCTACACCCTGGACTGGGACCATCGTCCGGTGGTGCGCGAGCGCCTGCACTGGGTGCATGCCGAGGCCTGCGCCAGTGCGGCAGCGCTGCTGCGCCGCACCGGCGAGGCGCAGTATGAGCGTTGGTACCGTTGCTTCTGGGACTTCATCGACAGCCATTTCATCGACCGCGCCGCCGGCAGTTGGCATCACCAACTCGACCCGGGCAACCGGCCTGCCGCAACCCTCTGGGCAGGTAAGCCGGACCTCTATCATGCCTATCAGGCGGTGCTGCTGCCGGGTTTGCCATTGGCCCCGAGCCTGGCGACGGCCATTTCACGTTATGTAACCAAATGATGACATTTGCGCATCGCTTCGTTACCTGACGAAGTGGGCGCGCTGATTAGACTCCATGCAATGCAAGCGACCGACTTGCCCGGCATAACAACAAGAAAGGTACTCCGATGAATTCGACCCTCCGCCTCGCAACCGCGATCTCCCTCGCTTCGCTCCTGCCGCTCAGTGCCCTTGCCGCCGACTCCAAAGGCAGCGTCGAAGTGGTGCACTGGTGGACCTCCGGTGGTGAAAAAGCTGCTGTCGATGTGCTCAGGGCCCAGGTCGAGAAGGATGGCTTCACCTGGAAGGATGGCGCCGTCGCCGGTGGCGGAGGTGCCACGGCCATGACCGTGCTCAAAAGCCGCGCAGTGGCGGGCAACCCCCCTGGCGTCGCGCAGATCAAGGGGCCGGACATCCAGGACTGGGCCGCTACCGGGCTGCTGGATACTGACGTTCTCAAGGATGTCGCCAAGGAAGAACAGTGGGACTCGCTGCTCGACAAGAAGGTCGCCGACACCGTGAAGTACGAAGGCGACTATGTGGCCGTGCCGGTCAATATCCACCGCATCAACTGGCTGTGGATCAACCCTGAGGTCTTCAAGAAGGCCGGCATCGACCAGGCGCCGACCACCCTCGACGAATTCTACGCCGCTGCCGACAAGCTCAAGGCTGCCGGTTTCATCCCGCTCGCCCATGGCGGTCAGCCATGGCAGGACAGCACCGTGTTCGAGAGCGTGGTGCTGGCGGTCATGGGGCCTGAGGGCTACAAGAAGGCCCTGGTCGACCTGGATGCTTCGGCGCTGACCGGCCCCGAGATGGTCAAGGCGCTCACCGAGCTGAAGAAGGTCGCCACCTACATGGACCCTGACGGCAAGGGCCAGGACTGGAACCTGGAGGCGGCCAAGGTCATCAACGGCAAGGCCGGCATGCAGATCATGGGCGACTGGGCCAAGAGCGAGTGGACCCTGGCCAAGAAGACGGCCGGCAAGGATTACCAGTGCGTGCCGTTCCCCGGGACTGACAAGGCATTCCTCTACAACATCGATTCGCTGGTGGTGTTCAAGCAGAACGACAAGGGTACTGCTGCCGGCCAGCAGGACATCGCCAAGCAGGTTTTGGGCGAGAACTTCCAGAAGGTCTTCAGCATCAACAAGGGCTCGATCCCGGTGCGCAACGACATGCTCGCCGACATGGGCAAGCATGGCTTCGACGCCTGCGCCCAGACGTCCGCCAAGGACTTCCTGGCCGACGCCAAGACCGGCGGCCTGCAGCCGAGCATGGCGCACAACATGGCCACCACGCTGGCCGTGCAGGGCGCATTCTTCGATGTGGTGACCAACTACATCAACGACCCCAAGGCCGACCCGGCTGACGCAGCGAAGAAGCTGGCGGCGGCAATCAAGGCTGCCAAGTAGCCATCTCGAGGCTGGCGAAATCCCTGTGGGAGCGGGTTTACCCGCGAAGAGCACACTGCGGTGCCGGGCACCGGCTATGCCGGTGTTTCGCGGGTAAACCCGCTCCCACAGGTGATGTGTTGACTCTAACCTGGTGGCTGACATGACTATACTGACCGCCCAATTGCGGGCCTCCCCCCTGGACGCGCTGCAGCGCTGGTTACCGAAACTGGTGCTGGCCCCCAGCATGTTCATCGTCCTGGTGGGCTTCTACGGCTACATCCTCTGGACCTTCGTCCTGTCCTTCACCACTTCGACCTTCCTGCCAACCTACAAGTGGGCGGGGCTGGCGCAGTACGCCCGGCTGTTCGACAACGACCGCTGGTGGGTGGCGAGCAAGAACCTGATGCTGTTCGGTGGCCTGTTCATTGCGATCAGCCTGGCCATCGGCGTGCTGCTGGCCGTGCTGCTGGACCAGCGCATCCGCCGCGAAGGCTTCATCCGCACCATCTACCTGTACCCCATGGCGCTGTCGATGATCGTCACCGGTACCGCCTGGAAGTGGCTGCTCAACCCCGGCATGGGCTTGGACAAGCTGCTGCGTGACTGGGGCTGGGAGGGTTTTCGCCTGGACTGGCTGATCGACCCTGACCGGGTGGTTTACTGCCTGGTGATCGCCGCCGTGTGGCAGGCCTCGGGCTTCATCATGGCGATGTTCCTCGCCGGCCTGCGCGGGGTCGACCAGTCGATCATTCGCGCCGCACAAATCGACGGTGCCAGCCTGCCGCGCATCTACTGGACCGTGGTGCTGCCGAGCCTGCGCCCGGTGTTCTTCAGCTCGCTGATGATCCTGGCGCACATTGCCATCAAGAGCTTCGACCTGGTGGCGGCCATGACCGCCGGTGGCCCGGGTTACTCCTCCGACCTGCCGGCGATGTTCATGTATTCCTTCACCTTCAGCCGCGGCCAGATGGGCATGGGCTCGGCCAGTGCCATCCTGATGCTCGGGGCGATCCTGGCGATACTCGTGCCGTACCTGTACTCGGAACTGCGGAGCAAGCGCCATGCATAGCCTTTCGGAAAAACCAGCGCTCAGCCTGAGCCGCGTCGCGATCCATGCGGTACTGCTGATCGCCGTGCTGTTGTACCTGGTGCCGTTGGTGGTGATGCTGCTCACCAGCTTCAAATCGCCAGAAGACATCAGCACCGGCAACCTGCTGAGCTGGCCCGCCATGATCACCGGTATCGGCTGGGTCAAGGCCTGGGGTACGGTCAGTGGCTACTTCTGGAACTCGATCATGATCACCGTCCCGGCGGTGCTGATCTCCACCACCATCGGCGCGCTGAATGGCTATGTGCTGTCGATGTGGCGCTTCCGCGGCTCGCAGCTGTTCTTCGGCCTGCTGCTGTTCGGCTGCTTCCTGCCGTTCCAGACCGTGCTGTTGCCGGCCTCGTTCACCCTCGGCAAGCTGGGCCTGGCCAGTACTACCACCGGCCTGGTGCTGGTGCACGTGGTCTACGGCCTGGCTTTCACCACGCTGTTCTTTCGCAATTTCTACGTGAGCATTCCCGATGCGCTGGTCAAGGCTGCACGCCTGGATGGCGCCGGCTTCTTCACCATCTTCCGCCGCATCATCCTGCCGATGTCGACACCGATCATCATGGTCTGCCTGATCTGGCAGTTCACCCAGATCTGGAACGACTTCCTGTTCGGCGTGGTGTTTTCCAGTGGCGACTCGCAACCGATCACCGTGGCCCTGAACAACCTGGTCAACACCAGCACCGGGGCGAAGGAATACAACGTCGACATGGCAGCGGCGATGATCGCCGGCTTGCCAACCCTGCTGGTCTACGTGGTGGCAGGCAAATATTTCGTCCGCGGGCTCACTGCCGGCGCGGTCAAGGGGTAAGTCATGGCAACGCTTGAACTTCGCAATGTGAACAAGACCTACGGCAGCGGCCTGCCAGACACACTCAAGGACATCCAGCTGTCGATCAAGGACGGTGAGTTCCTGATCCTGGTCGGCCCGTCTGGCTGCGGCAAGTCGACCCTGATGAACTGCATTGCCGGCCTGGAGAGCATCAGCGGCGGTGCAATCCTCATCGACGAACAGGACGTCAGCGGCATGAGCCCCAAGGATCGTGACATCGCGATGGTGTTCCAGTCCTATGCGCTGTACCCGACCATGAGCGTGCGCGAGAACATCGAATTTGGCCTAAAGATTCGCAAGATGCCGCAGGCCGCCATCGACGAGGAGGTAGCGCGGGTGGCCAAGTTGCTGCAGATCGAGCACCTGCTCGCGCGCAAGCCGGCGCAGCTGTCCGGCGGCCAGCAACAGCGTGTGGCCATGGGCCGGGCGCTGGCGCGGCGACCGAAGATCTACCTGTTCGACGAACCGCTGTCCAACCTCGATGCCAAGCTGCGGGTCGAGATGCGCACTGAAATGAAACTGATGCACCAGCGCCTGAAGACCACCACGGTGTATGTCACCCACGACCAGATCGAGGCCATGACCCTGGGCGACAAGGTGGCGGTGATGAAGGACGGCATCATCCAGCAGTTCGGGACGCCACAGCAGATCTACAACGACCCGGCCAACCAGTTCGTCGCCAGCTTCATCGGTTCGCCGCCGATGAACTTCATTCCGGTACGCCTGACCAAACAGGACGGGCGCCTGTTGGCGGTGCTCGACAGCGGCCAGGCCCGCTGCGAACTGCCGTTGGGGCCGGCCAATGATGACCTCGACGGTCGCGAGATCATCCTCGGCATTCGCCCCGAACAGATTGCTCTGGGCGCAGGCGAGGGCAATGGCCTGCCGGGTATCCGCGCCGAAGTGCAGGTGACCGAGCCCACCGGGCCGGACCTGCTGGTGTTCGTTACCTTCAACCAGACCAAGGTCTGCTGTCGGCTGGCGCCGGACATTGCCTGCCGGGTAGGCGACAGCCTGGATCTGCAGTTCGACCCGGCTCGGGTGCTGCTGTTCGACGCCGAGAGCGGCGAGCGTTTGCACCTGGCCAGCAGTCATACCGCCGTAAAGGACAACGTGGCTCACTTCAAGGGCCGATAACTCGTCTACACCGTCAATAAGAAAAAAGAGGACGCAAAGGGATGGAACAGCGCAATCGCATCAGGACATTGGGTTCACTGGCCCTGCTCGCCGTGGTTGGCAGCAGCGGGGTGCAGGCTGCCGAGGCATTCTCCAGCGAGTCGAAATGGATGACCGGCGACTGGGGCGGCGCCCGCACCGAGCTGCTGGACAAGGGCTATGACTTCACCCTCGACTATGTCGGCGAGGTGGCCGGCAACCTGCACGGCGGCTACAACGACGACAAGACCGCGCGCTACAGCGACCAGTTCGCCCTTGGCGCGCACCTGGACCTGCAGAAGATCCTCGGCTGGCACGATGCCGAGTTCAAGCTGGCGATCACTGAGCGCAGTGGCCGCAACCTGTCCAACGACCGCATCAGCGACCCGCGTGCCGGGCAGTTCAGCTCGGTGCAGGAAGTGTGGGGCCGTGGCCAGACCTGGCGGCTGACACAGATGTGGGTCAAGCAGAAGTACTTCGACGGCGCGCTGGACGTGAAAGTTGGCCGTTTCGGTGAAGGCGAGGACTTCAACAGCTTCCCTTGCGACTTCCAGAACCTGGCCTTCTGCGGTTCGCAAGTGGGCAACTGGGTAGGCGGTATCTGGTACAACTGGCCAGTCAGCCAGTGGGCGCTGCGGGTGAAGTACAACATCACCCCGGAATTTTTCGTCCAGGTCGGTGCCTTCGAACAGAACCCGTCCAACCTGGAGACCGGCAACGGCTTCAAGCTCAGCGGCAGCGGCACCAAAGGCGCGATCCTGCCGGTGGAGATGGTCTGGTCACCCAAGGTCAATGGCCTGCCGGGCGAGTACCGCCTGGGCTATTACTACAGCACGGCCAAGGCCGACGACGTGTTCGAAGACGTCAACGGTAACCCGCAGGCGGTTACCGGCGAGGCCTTCAAGTCGCACTCGAGCAAGCATGGCTGGTGGGTAGTGGCGCAGCAGCAGGTTACCGCCCATGGCGGCGACATCAACCGTGGCCTGAGCCTGTTCGCCAACTTCACCGTGCATGACAAGGCCACCAACGTGGTCGACAACTACCAGCAGGTCGGCCTGGTCTACAAAGGTGCCTTCGACGCCCGGCCCAAGGACGATATCGGTTTCGGCGTGGCGCGTATCCATGTAAATGACGACGTCAAGAAGCGCGCCGAACTGCTCAACGCCCAGAGCGGTATCGATGATTACGACAACCCAGGCTTCGTGCCGCTGCAGCGCACCGAATACAACGCCGAGCTCTACTACGGCTTCCATGTCACCAACTGGCTGACCGTACGGCCCAACCTGCAGTACATCAAGAGCCCGGGCGGTGTGGACGAAGTGGACAACGCGCTGGTCGCAGGTTTGAAGATTCAGTCGTCTTTCTAAGCACACTTGTTGTAAATTTACGCCAATCCAATTTCGGCTCCCGGCACCCACTGGCTTGCAGTGGTTGTCGGGAACAGGCCGAGACAGCGCTATCTCAAACAACAAGAGCTTGGAACCATGCCCGAACATCCGCTACATCGCTTCTTTTCCTCGCAGCGGCCCCGGCCGACATTCGAGTGGGAGCGTTACCAGCAGCGCGATGTGCTGATCATCGACCATCCCCGTTGCCAGGCGGTGTTCAGCCGCCAGGGCGCGCAACTGCTGCACTTCCAGCCGACTGGCGAGCGGCCCTGGCTGTGGTGCGCCGAGCAATGGCCGCAAGTGGGCGCGATTCGCGGTGGCGTGCCGGTGTGCTGGCCCTGGTATGGCCGCCACCCCAGTGAAGACCTGTGGCCGGCCCATGGCTGGGCGCGTTTGTTGGACTGGAAGCTGGTAGACAGCCGCGAAGACGAGGAGGGCGTCAGCCTGAAATGGCGGCTGGACCTGTGCGATTGGCAGGTCGACCTGCACGCCAGGCTTGGCAGCCGCATGGAACTGAGCCTGAGCACCGAGCATCAGGACAGCGAACCTTGCCAACTGAGCCATGCGCTGCTGGCCTATTGGCGCATCAGTGACGTTTCCGAGATAGCGCTGTCCGGGCTTGAGGATATCGAAGGCTATGACCGCCTGAGTCGCCAGGCCTGCCGTGAAGACGGCGCGCTCAAGCTCAAGGGCGGCTGCCAGAAGGTTTACCCGGGTACGCCACGGGTGCAGTTGCAGGACCCGGCCTGGGAGCGTGAACTGTGCATTGATACGGGCGACAGCGACGACACCGTGGTCTGGCACCCGGGCAACCGGCCGCTGATGGGCGTCAGTGGCCGTGAATGCCAGGGCTTCGTCTGTGTCGAGGCGGCCAGCGGCAGTGGTGAGGGCCTGAGCCTGGCACCGGGGCAGCGTGCCCACCTGCGGTTGCAGGCGCACCGGCTCAGTTGAGTTCGTCGTCCTCGATCGGGTAGCGGCTGGCGTTGAGGCTTTCCTTGATCTTGCGCAGGTGCGGCTGGAAGTCCACACCGCGGCGCAGGGTCATGCCGGTAGCCAGCACGTCGAGCACGGTCAGCTGGATGATCCGCGAGGTCATTGGCATGTAGATGTCAGTGTCCTCCGGCAGCGGAATGTGCAGGCTCAGGCTGCAGGCCTGGGCCAGCGGCGAGCCGGCAGCCGTGAGGCCGAGCACCGAGGCGCCGTTTTCCCGGGCCAGGCGTGCCACATCGACCAGTTCGCGGGTGCGCCCGGTGTAGGAGATGATCACGAACAGGTCGCCGGTGTGTGCCACCGAGGCCAGCATGCGTTGCATCAGTACATCGGCATGGGCCGATACCGCGAGGTTGAAGCGGAAGAACTTGTGCTGGGCATCGAGCGCCACCGGTGCCGAGGCGCCGAGGCCGAAGAAGTGGATCTGCCGGGCCTGGATCATCATGTCCACGGCACGGCTGACCTGTTGCGGGTCCAGTTGCTGGCAGGCGCTGTCAAGCGAGGCGATGGCACTGCCGAAGATCTTCTGGGTGTAGGCTGCCGGGTCATCGTCGGCTTCCACTGCGCGGCTCACGTAAGCTGCACCGCTGGCCAGGCTCTGCGCCAGTTGCAGCTTGAGCTCCGGGTAGCCGCTGACGCCGAACGAACGGCAGAAGCGGTTGACGGTCGGTTCGCTGACCTTGGCCGCCTGGGCCAGCGCGGCGATGCTGAAGCGGGTGGCTTGTTGCGGGTTGAGCAGGATGACTTCGGCGACTTTGCGTTCGGCCTTGTTCAGCTCGTCGAGGCGTCCCTGGATCTGTTCCAGGAGGTTTCGCACGCGGTCCATGGGTGTGTCCTTGGGTCGGGAAGACAGCCGGCTGTGGGAGCAGCAGGCTTTTTGCACGGTCGTCTATCGTACTGTCGGCGCGATTGACGTACCACTTGTCTGTAACGTTTGAGTGTAATGTTGTGGTTTTTACTACATTATCCCTTGAAAACCGTGTGTGAAAGCGGTATTCCTAGACCAACTTTAGGAAAGAACCAACATCATGGCTGCGATCAGTGTCGAACCTTGCACCTTTGCCCTGTTTGGCGCACTCGGCGACCTGGCCTTGCGCAAGCTGTTTCCTGCGCTCTACCAGCTCGACCGTGCCAACCTCCTGCACGCCGACACCCGTCTGTTGGCGCTGGCCCGCGAGGCCGGAAGTGCCGAAGATCACCTGAACACCATCGAAGCGCACCTGCGCCGGCATGTGGCCGAGGCTGACATCGAGCCCGCTGCATTGGGGCGCTTCCTTGGCCGCCTGCGCTACCAACACCTGGACTTCCTGCAGCCCGAGGGCTACCAGGCGCTGGCCGAACAACTGACCGGCGAGCAGCCGCTGATCGCCTATTTCGCCACCGCGGCGGCCGTCTACGGTGCAATCTGCGAGAACCTCGACAAGGCCGGCCTGGCGCCGCGCACGCGAGTGGTGCTGGAAAAACCCATCGGCCATGACCTGGAGTCGTCGCGGCGGGTCAACGATGCCGTGGCGCGCTTCTTCCCGGAAAGCCGCGTCTACCGCATCGACCACTACCTGGGCAAGGAGACCGTGCAGAACCTGATCGCACTGCGTTTTGCCAACAGTCTGTTCGAAACCCAGTGGAACCAGAACTCCATCTCCCACGTGGAGATTACCGTGGCCGAGAAGGTCGGCATCGAGGGCCGCTGGGGCTACTTCGACAAGGCCGGCCAGCTGCGCGACATGATCCAGAACCACTTGCTGCAGCTGCTGTGTCTGATCGCCATGGACCCGCCCAGCGAGTTGTCGGCCGACAGCATCCGTGACGAAAAGGTCAAGGTGCTCAAGGCGCTGGCGCCCATCACCGGGGAAGGGTTGAGCACCCGCGTGGTGCGCGGCCAGTACATCGCCGGCTACAGCGATGGCAAGCCGGTGCCAGGCTACCTGGAAGAAGACAACTCCAACGCGCAGAGCGACACCGAAACCTTCGTCGCCCTGCGCGCCGACATCCGCAACTGGCGCTGGTCGGGTGTGCCGTTCTACCTGCGCACCGGCAAGCGCATGCCGCAGAAGCTGTCGCAGATCGTCATCCACTTCAAGGAAACCCCGCACTACATCTTCGCCCCGGAACAGCGTTTGCAGATCGGTAACAAGCTGATCATCCGCCTGCAACCGGACGAAGGCATATCCTTGCGGGTGATGACCAAGGAGCAGGGCCTGGACAAGGGCATGCAACTGCGCAGTGGCCCGCTGCAACTGAATTTTTCCGATACCTGGCGCAGTTCGCGGATCCCGGATGCCTACGAGCGCTTGCTGCTCGAAGTGATGCGCGGCAACCAGAACCTGTTCGTGCGCAAGGACGAGATCGAGTATGCCTGGAAGTGGTGTGACCAGTTGATCGCCGGCTGGCGTAACGCGGGCGATGCGCCCAAGCCTTACGCGGCAGGTTCCTGGGGGCCGATGAGCTCGATTGCATTGATCACGCGTGATGGGAGGGCGTGGTATGGCGATATCTGAATTGAAACTGCCTGCGGCGGTGCGGGCGCACGACCTGCCTGATGCCAAGGCGCTGTCCGCAACCCTGGCCCATGACGTGGCCGAACGTCTGCGTGCAGCCATTGCCGCCAAGGGGCAGGCCTGCGTGGTGTTGTCTGGCGGTCGCAGCCCGGTGCCCTTCCTCGAAAGGCTGGCCGGCGAGTCGCTGGACTGGTCCAAGGTCACCGTCAGCCTGGCCGATGAGCGTTGGGTGCCGGTGGAGCACGCCGACAGCAATGCCGGGCTGCTGGCCCGCCATCTGTTCGAGGGCGCTGCCGCCAAGGCCCGCTTCGTCGGGCTCTATCAGCAGGCCGGTAACCTCGAGGCGGCCGCGGCCAGCGCCGACCAGGCCCTGGCGGAGTTGCCGCCGATCGATGTGCTGGTGCTGGGCATGGGTGACGATGGCCATACCGCCTCGCTGTTCCCCGATAGCCCCAACCTTGCCGAAGGCCTGGCGCTGAACAGCACGCGCCGTTGCCTGCCGATGCTGGCCCCGAGTGTGCCGCACCAGCGCCTGTCGATGACCCGCTCGCTGCTGGCCAGTGCTGCATTCATCGCGCTGTCCGTGCAAGGCCCGGGCAAACTCGCTACCCTGCGCGCCGCGCTGGCGGGCAACGACCTTTCCGAAATGCCGATTCGCGCCTTTCTTCACGACCCCCTGGACATCTACTGGTGCCCATGAGCCAAGGATCCACAGTCATGACCACCCTTGAACGCCCACAGCCCAAGCTTTCGATGGCGGATAAAGCCGCCCGGATCGATGCCATTTGCGAAAAAGCGCGCATCCTGCCGGTAATCACCATCGCCCGTGAGCAAGACATCCTGCCGTTGGCTGACGCCCTGGCTGCTGGCGGTATCCGCACCCTGGAAGTGACCTTGCGTTCGCAGCATGGCCTGAAGGCTATCCAGGTGCTGCGCGAGCAACGCCCGGAGCTGTGCGTCGGCGCCGGCACTGTGCTCGATCGCAGCATGTTCGCGGCGGTGGAGGCCGCTGGCGCACAGTTCGTCGTCACGCCGGGAATCACCCAGGATCTTCTCGAAGCGGGTGTAGACAGTGAAATCCCGCTGCTGCCAGGCATCAGCACGCCCTCCGAGATCATGATGGGTTATGCCCTGGGCTATCGCCGCTTCAAGCTGTTCCCGGCGGAAATCAGCGGCGGTGTGGCGGCGATCAAGGCCTTTGCCGGCCCGTTCGGTGACATTCGTTTCTGCCCGACTGGCGGTGTGAACCCGGCCAACGTGCGCAATTACATGGCACTGGGCAACGTGATGTGTGTGGGGGGCACCTGGATGCTCGACAGCAGCTGGATCAAGAACGGCGACTGGGCGCGTATCGAGGCGTGCAGCGCCGAGGCGATGGCACTGCTGGACGCCAACTGAATCTGTTGTGTGCTTTACGGCTTATGGGGCGCTTGGTCGGCGCCCCTTTTTTTGCCTGCAGATTGTGCACTGACCTTACCGGCCTCTTCGCGGGTAAACCCGCTCCCACAGGGATGCCACAGGTTTTGAAAACTGTACAGTACCTGTAGGAGCGGGTTTACCCGCGAAGAGGCCGGCACAGGCCAATAAAAAGCCCGCATCAAACGATGCGGGCTTTCGTCTATTGCGGTGCGGCTCAGGCCGCCTTGGCTTCCTGCTGGCTCAGCGAGCGGTTAAGCGCGCTGAACAGGGCCTTGAAGCTGGCAGTGGTGATGTTCTCATCGATACCCACACCATGCACCGGACGACCGCCGGCCACGCGCAGCTCGATGTAGGCCGCTGCCTTGGCATTGGTGCCGGCACCGATGGCGTGCTCGTTGTAGTCCATGATCTCCACCGATACTGGCAGGCCAGCGACCAGGGCTTCCAGGGCGCCATTGCCCTTGCCGCGCCAATGCAGGGTGGTTTCGCCTTCGCCGGCCACTTCCACTTCCACGGAACTGCTGCCGTTTTCTTCCGTCAGACGGTGGCTGACCAGTGCATAGGGCGCGTTGGCCTGGAGGTATTCCTTGTGCAGCAGGCTGTAGATCTGCTGGGCGGTCATTTCCAGGCCCAGGCGGTCGGTTTCACCTTGCACCACCTGGCTGAACTCGATCTGCATGCGACGTGGCAGGCTGATGCCATATTCCTGCTCGAGCAGGTAGGTGATGCCGCCTTTGCCCGACTGGCTGTTGACGCGGATCACCGCCTCGTAGCTGCGGCCGATGTCGGCCGGGTCGATCGGCAGGTATGGCACTTCCCACAGCTCGCCTTCCTGCTGCTTGGCGAAGCCTTTGCGGATGGCGTCCTGGTGCGAGCCAGAGAACGCGGTGTGGACCAGGTCGCCGACGTATGGGTGACGTGGGTGTACTGGCAGCTGGTTGCATTCTTCGACCACCTTGCGCACGCCGTCGATGTCGGAGAAGTCCAGCAGCGGGTCGATGCCTTGGGTGTAGAGGTTCAG
>Ga0153918_1000411_pt1 | contig 21174 bp, 22 predicted proteins | sample TSFL002MetaG_FD_104687 | JGI IMG/M metagenome (GOLD analysis project Ga0153918, IMG submission 104687) | Attine ant fungus gardens microbial communities from Florida, USA - TSFL002 MetaG | ecosystem: Host-associated > Fungi > Mycelium > Unclassified | place: USA: Florida, Paynes Creek Historic... | reverse complement strand
TAGTTCTGATTACTCTCGATGGCTTGTTTAATAACCGTGATATCCGGATGCGGTGCGCTGTATACCAGCAGGATTTTTTGGCGGGCATCCAGCACTTCCACATAAATGGTCTCGGTGTTGTTTTGCGTAGAGATCTCGTTCTTCACCGGTGCAATGCTGAACGTAAATTTGTGTATGCCTTTTTTATCGGCATTCAGTTTCACCGTTAACGCTTTGCGGAAGGCATTATCAGTCACGGCAATTTGCTGACTCCCTACTGGTCGACCGTCTTCGGTAATACTCAAATGCATCTGCTCGCCCTTACTTTGGTTAGCAGCGGTGAGCACTTCCACATCAAAATCATTCCCTAGAAAGGCGGTCTTGTTATAATTAATGTTTGCAATCAGTAAATCACGGCGGGCAATGGTATCGCCCAGGGCAATGGTGTAAATGCTGGTTTTAAGATTACGGGCCTCATATTGGGGGTCGGCGCCATGATTGTAAAGGCCGTCGGTAGCCAACACCAGCGCGCCAATATTCTGGTTCACAAAACGATCATTCAGTTGATGGATGGCAGCGGCAATATCGGTCTGCCTGCCAGTGTACGTAGTCGATAGATCATCATGCAGGGATCCGTCAAAATTGAACGTGCGCACATCGTAGTCATCTCCCAATTCTTTTTTTAAGGCTGACAGTTGTTGCACCATTTGCTGCGGATCAAACCCTTGCGCCCTGAAATCTTTGATGGACGATGAATTATCCTGCGCAATCAGCACCAGCGGTTTCTGGGGCTCATAATTTACTGCCTTAATCATAGGCGATACCAGTAACCATGCAATAATGGCCACTGCAAAGCCGCGCAGCACGGCCAATACATTACGTATATGCCGGGTAAGATTTACCGGATGACGATAGAGCACCCAGGCATATAACACGCCCAACAGCAGGCAGACCGGCGTCCACCAACCAGAAACTGAACCCCACGTAATGGCAAATAATAGCGGCATAGGATTATGGCACTGCGGTTGGCGCAAGGCGTTAGGCAGTGCCCCTGCAAAATGCGAAAAATTTGTCTGAACTGGGATTTTTTCGTGAGTTGATTATTCTTAATAGCCACTCAAGAGGGCTTTGCCGTTTTTTGAATTTAAAAGATTAGAGGGATTATTAGTAAAAGCGCAGGATGTCATGTTGAGCTCCGTCAAAACACGCGCGGTGGGTTAGGCGAGTAAGGTCTTCATGCCCCCTTCGACGGAGCGCAGGATGACACCCTGCCAGCATCATTGAGCCACAAATATGTGGCTCTACATTTATCATCCTGTTAATCTTTTAAACCTTATTAAAATCTTGGTTCAGGTTCAGAACTTCTGCATCCAGCCCTGCAACAATATCGTGGCCGATACCGTATCTACCAGCCCCTTATCCTGTCGCTGACTTTTTTTGGCGCCACTTTGCAATATGGCTGCGGTGGCCATCTTGGAGGTGAAACGCTCATCAAACATTTCGATAGGGATATCCGGGAAGGTCTTTTTCAATAAGTTCACAAAACCACGCACGTGCTGGGCCGATTGCGATGGCGTGTTATCCATCTGCTTTGGTTCGCCTACAATGAAACGCTCTACGGGTTCGGTTTGCATATATTTTTTCAGGTACTCAATGATCTGATTGGGGTGAACCGTATCCAGTCCGGTAGCAATAATTTGCAGGGGGTCGGTCACCGCAATGCCAATGCGTTTGGTGCCATAATCAAAGGCCATGATCCTCATGGAGATGTGAGATTTGAGATTTGAGATATGAGACAACCGCATGATAGTCTCGTGACTAATCCTTGCAAAGATATGACCTGTGTCTCACATCTCATATCTCACATCTCAAATCTATTCATTACCTTGCACCAATGCAGTTTAAACAAATAGTTGGTCAGCATGATGTTAAACAACGTCTGCTTAACTCGGTGAAAGAGAACCGGGTGAGCCATGCCCAGCTGTTTTTAGGTCCGGAGGGATCGGGTAGTTTATCGCTGGCCGTGGCTTATGCACAGTATGTTAGCTGCGAAAACCGCCTGCCGGATGACTCATGTGGCGAGTGCCCATCGTGTCGTAAATACCAGAAACTGGCACATCCCGATCTGCATTTTTCATATCCATTCTTTGCCAAGCACAAGGATGATACTGCGCTCACATTTATTGAACAATGGCGCGGGGCCCTGCTGGCTAACCCGTATCTGAGCCTTGATATTTGGCGCGGTTACCTGGATGCCGAGAACAAGCAGGCCAACATCAACATAGCCGAGTGCCACCAGGTGATCAAAAAACTGAGTTTGAAACCGTTTGAATCGGCCTATAAAATTCTGATCATGTGGTTGCCTGAGTTTTTGGATAAAGAGGGTAACGCATTGCTGAAGATCATTGAAGAGCCGCAGCCGAATACGTTGTTTTTACTGGTAGCTCAAAATCAGGATCAGATCTTAAATACCATCCTTTCCCGCACACAATTGGTTAAAATACCGCCGCCGGGTTATGAGGAAATTAAATCATTCCTGATGTCGGCCCATCACCAGACCGAGCATGCCTCCGGCGAGATTGCCTACCTGAGCAACGGCAATCTGACCGAAGCGCTCAACATGCTGCAGCAGGAAGACAACGGCTATCACCAGCAATTTGTGCAATGGCTGCGCCTGTGCGTAACCAACAAAGGGCAGGAGGTAATTGGCTTTACAGACGGATTGGCCAAACTGGGTCGCGAGAATCAGAAGAACTTTTTGCGGTATGGCATTAGTTTTATTCGTGAGATCTGTTTGATCGTATCGGGTGCCGGCAGCCTGGTAAAACTACCGCAAGCCGAGTTGGAAACGGCCGAAAAAATGGCAAAATTAATTACCGCCCGCATGGCCGAAGCCATTGGCGATAAATTGGAGAAAGCGCATTATCATGTGGAGAGAAACGCTAATCCCAAAATATTATTTTTAGATGTATCTTTACAGCTTATCAAAATACTGTATTTTAAAACGTTCCCCACAGGGGCTCAATATATACCAAGTTAATTATGGGATGTGGTAGTTGCTCAACAGGCGGCGGATGTACGCCTGCAGGCTGCAAAAGCAATGGTTCATGCCTTACAAATGGCTGCAGCAAATTAGATGTTTACGACTGGCTGTCGCATATGGACATGCCTGCAAATTATAAGCCTTTCCAGATCATTGAAATAAAATTCAAGGGGTCGCGCAAAGATTTTTATGTTAATCCGGATAACCTTTACCTGGAAGCAGGTGAGCTGGTGGCGGTAGAAACCAACACCGGTGGTTATGATATCGGTCACGTATCGCTCACTGGCGAACTGGTGCGCATGCAAATGCAGAAGCGCCACGTTAAAGAGGCTGATGTCACCAAAAAAATCTACCGTAAGGCTACGCCTGCCGATGTAGATAAGTGGAAAGCCGCCAAGGGCCTGGAGTGGGAAACCATGCACAAAGCCCGCACGCTGGCGCTCAACCTTAACCTGAGTATGAAGCTGAGCGATGTGGATTATCAGGGCGATAAAACAAAAGCTACGTTTTATTATACAGCCGAAGGTAGGGTGGATTTTCGTGAGCTGATCAAGAAGATGGCCGAGCAGTTCCGTATCCGTATTGAGATGCGTCAGATTGGTATGCGCCAGGAAGCGAGCCGTTTGGGCGGTATCGGTTCATGTGGGCGCGAATTATGCTGTTCTACCTGGTTAACAGATTTCAAAACGGTGTCAACCGCTGCGGCGCGTTACCAGAATCTTTCGCTGAATACGCTTAAACTGGCCGGACAGTGCGGCAAGCTGAAATGCTGCCTCAACTACGAACTCGATACTTATATGGACGCCCTCAAACACATCCCAGACAACGTGAATGTGTTAAAGACTGAAAAAGGCGACGCCCGTTTACAAAAAACCGACATCTTTAAACGGATGATGTGGTTCAGCTTCCCACAGGCCGAAAGCTGGATTCCGCTGCATGTAAATCGCGTGAAAGAAATCCAACGGATGAACAAAGATGGCGTGTTGCCACCAGACCTGGGCGAGGTACAGGAAGAGAAACCGGTAATGCCGGCCAAAGTACTGGATTACGAAAACGTAGTTGGTCAGGACAGCCTGACCCGCTTAGATGAGCGCAACCGCAACAAAAAGAAAAACAAGAACAAAAACAAAGGTGGCCAGCCGCAGCAACAGCAACAAGGCCGGCCAAACAACCAGCCGCAAAACGCACAGGCCAAGCCCGAGCAACAGCAGCAGCCAAAACAAAATAACCAGGGCCGCAACGGTGAGGGTGAAAATCAAAACCAAAACCGCAACAGGCAAAACAATCAGCCTAAACAGCAGCAGCAAAACAGGCCAAAACAACAGCCTAACCAGCAAAATAATCCTAACGCCCAGCAGCAACCCAGAACCGAGCGTCCGCCACGCGAGTCAAACGAAGCAGCCTCAGCAGAAAGCGCTACAGAAGTGCAAGGCGGCGGCGAAGGTCAGAATCGTAACCGGCGCAACAACCGTAACCGCGGCAACCGAAATAAAAACCGTAATAACAAAGAGGGCGGTAACACCGGCAATAGCAGCAATGAAAACAGCCAGGCTTAAATTTATTTTATCCGCGCTGTTATTATGCATACTGATGACGGTCGCCTGTAATGATCCTAACCGGGTAATTGATGACAATACCGAGATTGCCAACCGCAATTGGTCATATGCCAACCAAATCAGGTTTGAGCCCATTATTGATGATCCTTCGACGGCCTACAATTTGTATTTTAATGTCCGCGTAACCGGCGATTACAAATACTCTAATCTATACTTGTTACTGCATACATCGGGGCCTAACATGAAAGCCGGCGTAATGCGCTATCAGCTTAAACTAGCCAACGCAGAAGGCGCCTGGCTTGGCAGCGGTACGGGTAACCTGTACAGCTTCCGCATACCTTTTAAAACCAACTATCATTTTCCTGCTAAAGGCACTTACCATTTTTCTATTGAACAAAACATGCGCGATAATCCGCTGCGCGAGGTAAGCGACGTAGGGATCAGGGTAGAGAAAGTTAAGTAATCCCTAATAACATTATTAACTTACAAGCTGCCCCATCAAGCGTCCACGCTTGACCGAAACAAAAGCATTCAGCGTCCACGCTTGATGGGGTGAAGGAAACTCCTCTTTAAAATTATTGTCATTCCGAACGAACTTGAATAGGTTGAGTGTTGGCGTGAGGAGGAATCTGATACGCGAGGCTAGGGACACTACTTAAAATTTCACTTTGTAACTGTATAAGATATCTCCCGTTGGTCGATATGACAAGTTAGGTATGATGCCAAATCTTTATTAAATTAGGGTTTCCGCATCATGAAGAAATTATACCTCCTTATATTATCACTTTTTTGTTTCGGTGCTGTTCAGGCGCAAAAGCTGCAATCGCCGGCCGAGTTTCTGGGCTATAGGCTGGGGGAGCATTTTACCTTTCATTCGCGCATTGCTGATTACTTTAGATACGTAGCGCAGGTATCAAAAAACGTTAAGCTACAACAATATGGCACCACTAATGAGGGGCGCCCGCTGCTGGCGGTTTTTATCGGCTCTGAGCAAAATGTTAACCGGCTGGAGGCGATCCGCAAGTATAATTTGTCGCTTACCGGGTTAGAGAATGGCGCGGCAATCAGCAATCCGCCGGTAATTGTGTGGCTGAGTTATAACGTGCATGGCAATGAGCCATCGTCAAGCGAAGCCGCCATGTGGACGCTGTATGATGTGGCCAACCCTGATAATGCCAAAACACAGGCCTGGCTTAAAAATACGTTGGTCATCATTGACCCCTGTGTTAACCCTGACGGCCGTGACCGCTACGTAAATTATTACAACGTGGTGGGTAACCGCATCCCCGACGCCAACCCTGCCTCGCGCGAGCATACAGAACCCTGGCCCGGTGGTAGGGTAAATCACTACTACTTTGACCTCAACCGCGATTGGGCCTGGCAAACCCAGAAAGAAACCCAGGCGCGCGTAAGCTTATTCAATAAGTGGCTGCCGCAGATCCATGTCGATTTCCATGAGCAGGGCTACAACAGTCCATACTATTTTGCGCCTGCTGCCGAGCCTTTTCATAAAGTGATCACACCATGGCAGCGCGAGTTTCAGACCGTTATTGGTAAGAACAATGCCAGGGTGTTTGACCAAAACGGCTGGATGTATTTTACGCATGAGGAGTTTGACTTGCTGTATCCATCCTACGGCGATACCTATCCGTTGTACAACGGCTCTATCGGCATGACTTATGAGCAGGGCGGTATCAGCGGTGGCTTGGCCGTAGTAACGGCCGGTAATGATACGCTTACGCTGGCAGATCGCATTGCTCATCATCATGCCAATAGTTTGAGTACGATCGAGACTGCCTCCAAATACGCCCAGAAAGCGCTGGATGAATTTAAAAAATTCTACGATAGCAGTCGCAGTAATCCCCCAGGTGATTATAAGACTTATGTGATTAAGAATGATAATCAGGATAAGGTCAATGCCTTGGGGCAGTTGCTCGGCCGTAATGGCATTCAATATGGCTTCGGGGTTAGTCGGCCTGCAAATGGCTTCAATTATTTTAGTTTGAAGACGGAGAATTTTAACATAGGCCCTAATGATATGGTGATTGATGCTTATCAACCCAAATCTGTTTTAGCCAGCGTACTGCTGGAGCCTAAAACCTTTGTGGCCGATAGCAATACTTATGACATTACTGCCTGGTCATTACCTTATGCCTATGGTTTAAAAGCTTACGGATTGAAAGAAGAGGTAAAAGCAGCCGATGGCAAACAAACCATTGCCGAATTGAAAGCTAATGTGCCAGCGCCGGCATCACCGGTTTATGCTTATGTGTGTGCGTGGCAGTCGGTAGAAGACGTAAAGTTTATGGCTGCACTGATGAAAAAGAATATCCGGGTGCGCTATGCCGAAATGCCATTTCAGGCTGCAGGTAAAAAGTTTAATCGTGGTTCTATCATTATTACCCGTGCAGGAAACAGTCGCCCGGATTTTGAGCAGGTAGTGAACGGTGCAGCTAAAGAATTTAAGCGCGAGCTGACGGCATTGTCATCAGGATTTGTAGATAAGGGTGCCGATATTGGTTCTAAAGAAGTGCATTTGATAGCCAAACCCAAAGTAATGCTGTTAAGCAACGAAGGCACATCATCATCAAACGTAGGCGAGATCTGGCATTTTTTTGAGCAACAAATTAATTACCCGCTCACACTGGTGCGTTATCAGGATTTGAATAAAGTAAAACTATCAGACTTTGATGTACTTATTTTACCTGATGGCAACTACAGTGATCTGCCCGCCGATAAATTGCAGGCCTGGGTGCGTGATGGCGGTAAATTAATTGCGCTGGGTGATGGTGCGGCTGCTCTTGAGGATAAAAAAGGCTTCCATATCAGCCAGAAAGACTCGGATAAAGATAATAAGGACGACAAGAATACCAAAGAAGATAAAGACCAGAGCAAAAAGAAAAAGCCGGTTGATGACACCCGCGTTTACGGCGAACGTGAGCGACAATCGCTCAAAACCAGCGTGCCGGGCGCCATTTACAAAATGCGGCTGGACAATACACATCCGTTGGCTTACGGCCTGCCTGATTACTATTACACACTAAAACTAGACGATAAGATCTATGCCCCCCTCGGCGATGACGGCTGGAGTGTAGGCACCTTAAAAAAGGATGGCTTTGTGGCCGGTTTTGTTGGGCAAACCAGTAAGAACAAAATAATGGACGGTATGCTGCTGGGCGTGCAGCCTCTTGGCCGCGGCACAGTAGTTTATATGGTAGATGACCCGCTGTTCCGAGAGTTGTGGGAGAATGGTAAGCTGCTGTTTAGCAACGCGGTGTTTATGGTAGGAAATTGAGGCGAGCACTAAGAGATTGATTGTTTTTATGGATTTATGCGCTGGCCAATTTTATCAATATAAAACCAACTGTTGCTTTGCCAGGTCTTATGCTCTGCGTCGGTATTTGATGTATTGCAACTGTTGCTCACTTTAGCGCGCCCATTTTCAAATGGAAAAGCACAAGCAAATTGCGGCTTGATAATTATCCTGCCAAAGGTATCTGCATAACCAATTTATAATTGTCGGTAATGCGCATCAAACCGTCAGAAACATAGTCAGGCCCGTTATCAAAAACAAAAGGTTTAAATAGTACTTTCTCCTGCCGGTCTATCGCAACAATCTCGTGCTGGTAGTTTACCACAATGGCAAATTTTCTAAAAGTGTCAGTATAGCAAAAGGAGTACTTACCGTATGGAATGATTGTGTCGTTTTTACTATTAACGTAAGCAAATTTGCCCGAGACAGAATCTTCCACCAATCGCAAATAACCAACTTTTTTACCCTGGCAGGCTGTTAATAACAATATGACCGCCAGAAGTTTATTCATTCTTAAAACGCTTCAAGGGCGGCTTTTACCTGCTGCATTAACCACATTGGGGTAGATGTTGCACCCGCTATGCCAATGGTATCGCCCGGGGCAAACAGGTGCTTGTCCAGTTCATCAACAGATGATACGAAATAAGTGTCGGGGTTATGTTTGCGGCATACCTCGTAGAGCACCTTGCCGTTAGATGACTTTTTACCCGATACAAAAACAATCTTGTTGAAGCGGTTGGCAAACTTAGGCAGGTCTTTATCGCGGTTAGATACCTGGCGGCAAATGGTATCGTTAGCCTTAACTTCATAGCCTTTAGCCAGCAAATGTTCTTTGATCTGGTAAAACTTCTCGGTGCTTTTGGTAGTCTGGCTGTATAGAGTAAAGTTTTGTGGCAGCGGTAGTGCATCCAGTTCGGTAATGTCCTGAAAAACCAGGGCCTCACCATTGGTTTGACCTTGCAGGCCAATCACCTCGGCATGGCCGTGCTTACCGAAGATGACGATCTGCTCGTCATTATCGTGCGATGTTTTGATACGGTTCTGCAGTTTTAGCACTACTGGACATGAGGCGTCAATCAGCATAATGTTGTGTTCCATAGCCAGGCGGTAGGTCTCTGGTGCTTCGCCGTGGGCACGGATGAGAACTTTCTCGTTATACAGATCCTTTAGCTGACTATGGTCTATAATACGCAGGCCTTTTGCTTTAAGGCGTTCTACCTCTTCATCGTTATGCACAATATCGCCCAGGCAATAAAGGTAGCCGTCTTCGGCCAGGATATCTTCTGCCATATCAATGGCATACACCACCCCGAAACAAAAGCCTGAATCCTGATCTATCGTAACCTGTAAATTATACTCGCCCATGGTGATGCAAAGTTAGCTAGAAAATGGATTAGTAGTATATAGGAAGATGTCAGACTGCAATCACCTTGTCTTTTAGTACTCCGAAGATGCGATCAGTTTCCCGATGGCGCAAGGCCACCTTCCCGGTAAACTTACCAAATGATGGCAAAATAGCCTGCCGGTCCCCGAAAGCAAAACAGGGCAAGGTAACGCTTTGCCGTGCGCGACCGCTCAGGCAAACACCCGGGTGGATATGCCCACAGAAAATGTAGCCCTGGGTTTGTTCCAGTTTCTCCTCGGTCAACGGATGGTGTAACATCAAAAACGGGCCGACTAGTAACTCATTGTGTAATTCCACATCCAGCTGTATGTAATGCCTGTCATGGATGATGTCGTGATTACCACGAATAAGGATCATCTGCAAATGCGAAAAGTGACGGCGCCAGAGGGCAAACCACTCCCAATCGCTGTTCATGTCGCTATGGAAAAGATCGCCCAGGAATATGATTTTTTCAGGGCGATATTTTTCGATGAGATCAGACAGGCAAGCCAGATCATCCTGCTCCATATCGCGCGGTACGGCAATGCCTGCTTTACGAAAGTGACCAACTTTACCCAGGTGCACGTCGGCGGCAATCAGTGCGCGTTCTTGTTGCCAGTAAATAGCTTTTTGCGGTAAAAGTGATAGTGTATGTCCCAATAATTCAATCTCCAGCCCTGCAGCAATCGTCATAAGGGCAAAGATAACTATTAGTCAGTTGTGAATGGTGAGGTGTGAGTGGTTTTTGCCGGGTCTAATACCCATGGTAATCGATATAAAGAACTTTAAGTAGCAATGTGCCCTATACAACCACTCACAATTGACTATTCACAACTCACTACAAATCCCTACCTTGCATCTGCAAAACCATAATGTTATGAAAAGAATCCTGCTGGCAATGGCGCTTTTATCGGCCGTGCCTGTTTTTGCCCAGAAAAAGCCCAAAGATAACACTCCAAAATCATTCGACCTGCTCATCGGCACCTATACCACCGGCGAAAGTAAAGGCATTTATGTTTATCGTTTTTATACCGAGACCGGTGCTACCGCTTATTTAAATGAGGTGGATGGCATTGATAACCCATCGTATCTATGCGTTGCCGCCAATAATCATTTTGTTTACTCGGTAAACGAGGTGGGCACCGAGCGTAAGGGCAGCGTAAGCTCGTTTTCTTTTGACCCGAAAGAAGGGCGCATTGTCTTGTTGAACAAGCAACCATCTACCGGTACCGGTCCGTGCTATATCTCTATTGATAAAGCGCAGAAGCATGTTTTTGTAGCCAACTATGCCAGCGGTGCACTTTCTGTATTGCCGGTTGCTAAAGATGGTACGCTGTTACCCGTGGTGCAAACCATTCAGGATGCAGGTACCGGCCCTAACAAGGCTCGTCAGGAAGGCCCGCATGTGCATACGGCGGTGTTATCGCCTGATGAAAAATATTTGTTGTATACCGACCTGGGTACCGATAAGCTGAACATCTATCGTTACAAGCCATCGCAGCCACAGCCATTAATCCCTGCAGATCCTTCGGTGGTTAAAGTAGTGGGTGGCCACGGCCCGCGACATTTAGATTTTACGCCTGATCATAAATTTATGTACCTGATTACCGAGATGGGCGGCGTGATTTATGTTTATGATTACAACAAAGGAGAGCCTAAACAACTCGAGGCGATTAGTCTGGTAGCCGATGGTTTTAAAGGCGCCGTTGGTGCGGCTGATATTCACGTATCGCCTGACGGAAAGTTTCTATACGCTACCAATCGCGGAGATGCTAATGAGATTGTGGTTTTCGCCATTAACCCGGATACCGGCAGCCTGACGTTTGTAGAGCGCAAGCCGAGTATGGGCAAAACCCCGCGCAACTTTGTGATTGATCCAACAGGTAATTTCCTGCTGGTAGCCAACCAGATGAGCGATGATATTTATGTTTACAAACGCGATAAAGCAACCGGTAAACTGACCCTGACCCGTAATAAGATTACTGTGGGCAATCCGTCTTGTTTGAAGTTTACGCCTGCGGAGTAAATAGATTGATCAATATTTTGATATCGATGGGTTCCAATCCATCGATATCAAAATAAAAAGTTTGTTCATTTCGAACGAAGGAAGGGCTAGAGTGGGAGGGCGACGAGAAATCTTGTACAAGCGAAAGTGTACGTGGGATAGCATGGGGGCTAAGATTTTTTCACTTCGTTCAAGAGAGTAGTTCTCCCGTTGGTCGAAATGACAACCAAGGAAGAAGCAAAACGATATAAAAAGCGAAAGGCTGCCCAACCGAGCAGCCTTTCGCTTTTTATATCGTTAAAAAAATTATTCAATCATTGTCAACGCCTCATCAACAGAAATACCGCCGTGCGACTGATCCAGGATACACTCACCGTCTTTAATCAGCAACAATTGCGGCGACTCGTGGTGTACGGCAAAGTCTGAGGATATCTGATTGGAGATCTCGCGGAATTTGATCAGGTCGAGAAAATAAAGTGGGATTTCTTTAGGCAATATATCGCCATCCATCTCAAAACGACGCTTTGCCATCATACTGATAGAGCAACGTGTGCTGTGCTTAAAAATAATGCTGTAACCGTTATGCGCCTTAATATCCTGCAGCTGCACGGTGTTATCTAGTTGGGTCCAGTTCATAAAATTATTGGTTGCAAAAATACAGCCACTGGACCACATTAATTTCAGCGCAAGGTAAAAAAGACTTTACCATCGATGTGATTAGCGACGACGACTATTACCGTATGCCGGGCACAATTTGTTTGAGCAAGATGATAATACGGCAGTACCTAAGGTAAGCACAGCCAGGGCTATGTATAGCGTTCTTTTCATTGTCCTGTAACGTTAAATTTCTATTAATCTTGCAACTGGCGTGCCAGGTCGGCCATTTTAATGGCGGTAATGGCGGCTTCGTCGCCTTTGTTGCCATGTTTACCCCCGGCACGATCAATCGCCTGCTGCTGGTTATCAGTGGTCAACACACCAAATATAACAGGTTTAGCGTATTTTATAGCTACGTTGCTCACGCCGTTGGCCACCGCATCACAAATAAAATCAAAATGGCGGGTTTCGCCCTGGATCACACAGCCTAAGCAAATCACGGCGTCCAGGTTTTTATTTTTTAGCAACAGGTCAGCACCCGAGGTCAATTCAAAGCTACCTGGCACCGGATGAGTAAAAATATCCCCTTCGGCCGCCCCATATTTAAGCAGGCTTTGGTAAGCGCCCTGGTATAAAGCGTTGGTAATCTCCGCATTCCACTCGGCCACCACAATGCCAAAACGGAAACCCGCAGCAGACGGAACGGTGGTATTAGAGAAATCTGAAAGGTTTTTTAAATGTGTAGCCATGTTTTATTTCGGAATTCGGGTGTTCGATTTCGGATTTTTTGTTTGAGGGCAATATTACGTAAAAACATTGGGGCATTAAACAATGGGTTGTCAGATTTCATTGGGCTTGCTGCATCGTCCAAACACATCACGTCATTGCTGAGGACGTGATGTAGATAATAACTTTTAGCTTGGTCCAACAAAAAAAGCCTGATGTTGATACATCAGGCTTCATAATTTCTAAATCCGAAATCGAAAATTCGATATCCGAAATCAATTAATTCTGTTTCGCTTCAGCGCGGGCCACATACTCGTCGATTGACTGTGCCTCTACACTTTCAGGATATTCAGATTTGATCTGCTTGTAAGCATCAGCAGCAGATTTGTAATCATTTTTAGCTTCGTAAACCAAACCCATTTTTTTCAGATAAAAAGGGGTAAGAAATTTATTGGCACCTTTATCAGCAGCTTTCTGGAAGTAGCTGGCAGCTTTATCATAGTCTTTCAGTTCTACGTAAGCATCACCTGTGCCGCCCAGTGCTTCTGCAGCAACCATGCTATCATCACCATGGTAGTTGGTAAACGCATCAACAGCTTTCTGAAACTCACCTTTGTTCAGGTAAGCAGTACCCAGGTAGAAGTAGGCCAGGTTAGCAGCTTTGGTATTACCGTAATCAGCAACAATTTTTTCAAAACCAGGGAAACCGGCATCACCTTTAATGGCTTTATCCCAATCTTTTTTCTCCCAGTTGTCTTGCGCAACGTGCATCTGATCTGCCGCTTCAATTTCGCGCGGGCCTAAATACATCTTCTGATAGATGAAGTAAATGGCCACAATAGCAACAATGGCTATTGCAATAAATAACAAGCTTTTCTGGTTCTCGCGCACAAAATTACCTGTCTTCGCAATTTCTTTTTCCTTTGTCGGGGTCGCAGCCTTCGCCTCGGTTTTTGACATTCGTTCTAAAATTAAGTTTGCAAAAATACGGTTTTCAAAATCTTTAGCAATACCTTTTAACTTAAATTGTTACAGTTAATTTTTGATGCCCCTGTAAACGCAAAACCGCGGGCAAAGCCTTACCTTTATGGCCCGTTATGTATTTGCAGCAAATATCCGTCATTAACTTTAAGAATTACGCCGAAGCCGGGCTAAGCTTTAGCAATGGTGTTAATGCACTTACGGGTAACAACGGTGCGGGCAAAACCAACCTTTTGGACGCCATACACTATCTTTCGCTCTGCAAAAGCTATTTTAACCCAATAGACAGTCAGCAGATTAAACAAGGCACTGATTTTTTTATGATCAGCGGCGTTTTTGACAAAGGCGATCAACACGACACCGTAGCCTGCGGCGTTAAACGCAATCAGAAAAAACAGTTTAAACGCAACAAAAAAGACTACCAGCGTCTGGCCGATCATATTGGGTTGTACCCGCTGGTAATGATCTCGCCATACGATATCAGCATTATTATTGAAGGAAGCGAGGAGCGGCGCAAGTTTATAGATAACGTGATTTCGCAAACCGATAACCGGTATCTGGATGAGTTGATTATCTACAACAAGATCCTCACCAATCGTAACGCGCTGCTTAAAAAGATTGCGGAAACCGGCAGATACGATGCCGGCCTGCTCGAAGTTTTAGACGAGCAACTGGTGGCCTCCGGCAATCGCATATTTGAGAAGCGCCGCGCTTTTATGGACGAGTTTACCGCCATATTTGCCGAACTTTATAAATACCTGACCGACGAGGCCGAACAGGTGGGCCTGGTGTATGAATCGCAACTATTGCAAACACGCTTTGCTGAGTTATTGATAAAAACAACCGAGAAGGACCGCGTGCTGGAACGCACCACAGCGGGCATCCACCGGGATGATCTGGCGTTTATAATTCATGGCATGCCAATGAAAAAATTTGGCTCGCAAGGGCAGCAAAAATCTTTTCTGATTGCTTTGAAGCTGGCACAGTACACTTTTCTGCACCGGCATACCGGCTTTAAACCATTGCTGTTGCTGGATGATATTTTTGATAAGCTAGATGAACACCGCATCACCAAACTGATGCAAATGGTATCCAACCATGATTTTGGTCAGGTATTCATCACCGATACCAGTACCGCGCGGGTGCGACAAATATTTGAAAAAATTAACGTGGATGTTAAGTTATTTGAAGTAGAAGGAGGACAGATAAATGCGTAAACCCAACGATAAAACACTGAAAGAAGCGATAGAGCAGATGTTTCAGGTCTACAAGATCAAACGCCGGTTTGATGAAACAAATGTAATTGCCAGCTGGCCTGACATGGTAGGCAAAGCTGTGGCTAACCGCACCAAAGAGATCTTCATCCGCGAGCGGAAACTGTTTTTACGTATAGAATCATCCGTTATTAAAAACGAACTAATGCTGATGCGTAACCAGATCATACAGAAAATTAACAGCGAAGCGCAGAGCGAACTGATAGAAGAAATTATCTTCCTCTAAAACCTGCACGGATAAAGGTAATATTGTTCCTTTTGTAAATATCGTCACGTATTACAGAATACGTCAGTATAAAAAGGCCTGGCATCAAAAAGGCAAATTGCACCTCAGGGTGGTTCTTGAAGATAAAAAGACAACCAGATACCAAGCCCACAATAGCTACAGAATATAATAGGTATTTAAATACTACAAACATTTTTTGGTCTCCTTTCGTCTGTTATCTTGACAAAGCCTGTGCCACCGGGTGGCCTAATTGCCTCTAAAACAACGTAAAGATACAACGCATAAGTGTAAGAAGCAAAAAAAGCTGTTTGCCCAGGTTATAAAATCTTACAACCAGGACAAACAGCTTTTTTTATATCAATTAAGCTTTGAGCTTAGAAACGCTCGAAAGCAGAGAAGAAGAAGTTGCCTTCAATCTCAGCGTTCTCGTCAGAGTCTGAACCGTGCACTGCGTTAGCTTCAATAGATTTAGCAAACAGCTGACGGATGGTACCGGCTTCAGCTTTAGACGGGTCGGTAGCACCAATCAGGGTACGGAACTCGGCTACTGCGTTTTCTTTTTCCAAAATAGCGGCAACAATTGGTCCTGATGACATGAATTTTACCAGGTCAGCATAGAACGGACGCTCTTTGTGCACTTCGTAAAATTTGCCGGCCAGCTCTGGAGTTAGGTAAGTATATTTCAAAGCAACGGGGGTAAAGCCGTTTTTAATGATCTGATCAAGGATGGCGCCCATATGTCCGTTAGCAACGGCATCAGGTTTAATCATTGTAAAAGTTCTGTTGGTTTTCATCGTGTTACTGAGCTTTCTAAATTTTTGCGCAAAGGTAAGGTTATTAATTAAAAGCGTGGAGAGTAAATTCAAAAGTTAAATTGGGGGTAATATAAGTTCTTGCCGAACTTGTTTCGGGAGCCCACATATTTCGTTAGTGCTACCATGATTTTACGTACTGAAATTGATGGACAGTACAATTTTGTTCTGTCGTCCGCTCATGGCCGCGGAGGCCTAGTCACTTTTTCCTTGATGAAAAAGTAACCAAAAAATCAAGTCAAAACGATTCCTTCCACCCGCCCTGCACAAATTTGACGCGCACAGCGCAGTCAAATTTCGTGACATTCCCGCCAACGCCCGGCCCGGCGTTTTGACAGCCCTACGCTTCTTTGTGTTACTATAATTTGTAAAATCTTCGAAATGAGTTTAAAACACAATGGTGCGGTGGCCGACAGCGGGCAGCTTCTGGCCGAAATCAGGCAGAACAAGTTGGGGTGTGCGGTTGTAGAGGGCATTCATCTTCAACGCATGAAGCGACCGGGTTGTGCGTAGCGCAAGCGGGGCGTTGAAGTGGCGCCCTGTGGTTCTGACTGATTTGCAGGGCAAAGGCCTTTTGCGGCAAAAGAAGCATTTCCGCTGTCTTGATTTTTTGGTTACTTTTTCATCAAGAAAAAAATAACAGCCTCCGCGGCAATAAGCGGGCAACAGAACCAAATTTTACTGACACTTAATTTCAGCTCAAGCCTAACATCAACACACAGATCCATCCAAACAAGCCCACTCTCCCCCTAAAAATACCTGCCACATTATCATTATGTTAAGTTAAAGCACGCGCTTTGCAATCACTTTAAATTGGCCATTTGTATTTAATTAATTTATTTAGCTTTGCAACTCTTTTTTTAAAAGCACAGCATGTTAGAGATAGCCTCGCTTAAACAATTATTAACGCAACCGCAAAAGATAGTCATTACCACTCACCACAAACCAGATGGTGATGCTATGGGCTCGTCTTTGGGTTTGTACAACTATTTAATACAGCAGGGGCACCACGTAAAAGTGATTACTCCGACGGACTATCCCGACTTTTTGGCATGGATGCCCGGCAACGGCGAGGTATTAATTTATACCAGTAATACCGCCCTGGCAGCCAAATATGTAGAAGAAGCCAGCCTGGTTTTCTGTCTCGATTTTAACACCCTGAGCCGCATCAATGAGCTGGGCGAGGTAATCCGTGCGGCTAAGGCTTATAAGGTGATGATAGACCACCACCTGGAGCCGGAAGATTTTGATGATTACCGCTACTGGGACATTAATGCCTGTGCCACCGCACAGCTGATCTACAGCTTTATTACGGAAGAACTGCATGGCGAGAAATACGTCAACAAAGATGTGGCCGAGTGTCTTTATACCGGTATCATGACAGATTCGGGCTCGTTCCGCTTCCCTGGCACCACGGCTGCAGTACACCGCATTGTGGCTGGTTTGATTGATGCCGGCGCGGTTAATTGGCGCATCCATGAGCTGGTTTACAGCAACTCTTCCGAAGAGCGTCTGCGCTTTTTGGGCCATTGCCTGAGCGAAAAGCTGGAAGTACTGCATGAGTTTAACACCGCCGTTATCACCGTAACCAGCGAAGAACTGGGCCGGTACCATGTAAAAACCGGCGATACCGAGGGTGTGGTAAATTATGCGCTTTCTATAACAGGCGTACGTTTAGCGGCGTTTATAGTAGAACGTCCAGACAGGGTAAAGCTATCACTTCGCTCAAAAGGCGAGTTTCCGGCAAACGAGATTTGCAAAAAATACTTTAACGGGGGCGGTCATCGCAATGCAGCAGGCGGCCATTCTGAGTTAAACCTACAACAAGTAACTGATCAATTTAAATCCATATTACCTGAGTACAAAACACTATTAATTCAATAACAAGCAATGAAAAAAAACTTAATGTTTCTTTTTACCGTGGCGGTAGCACTGGCTGCCTGTAACGGTGGTTTCAAAAAAGGTCCGGGTGGCCTGCTCTACAACATTCACGAGGACAAATCTGGCCCGAACATGAAAGAGGGCGATTTTATATATCTCAACATGATCATCAAGAACGATGCCGATTCTGTGATGATGAGTACTTATAACACCGGCCGCGCTGTTCCAACCCTGCTGCCAAAACCACAAAACCCTGGCGATATTTATGCAGGTTTAGCATTATTGAGCGAAGGCGACAGCGCAACCGTTAAAATCAACGCTGATTCTATTTTCAAAGCGGGTCAGCCAAAGCCACCGGGCTTCAAAGGCAAATACCTGGTTTACCAGATCAAAGTTGAAAAAGTAATTGCCAAAGGCAAACTGGACGATGTAGTGTTCCGCAACCGTATCAATGAGTTCTTTAAAGGCCTGGCAGATCAGGCTAAAAAAGAAGAACCTGGTAAAATTGCCAAATACGTTGCCGATAACAAACTGGACGTTAAAAAAACTGCTTCAGGTTTGAACTACGTAATCACCAAACCAGGTAACGGCCCAACTCCGGTTCCTGGCGACACCGTAGAAGTAAGCTATGTAGGCAAATTAACCTCAGGCAAAGCCTTTGAAACCAACATCAAAGCTGAGGCCGATAAAGACAAAAGCCTGTTTAACCCAATGAACCCTTACAAACCGTTCAAGTTTGCCATCGGCCAGCACCAGGTAGTACAAGGTTGGGATGAAGGCTTATCGCTGATGAACAAGGGAGCTAAAGCTACGCTGATCTTCCCATCATCCCTGGGTTATGGCGAGCAAGGTAACGGCCCAATCGGCCCATTCACCCCGCTGGTATTTGAGGTTGAACTGGTAAACATCATCAAACCAGATCCAAACGCAAAACCGGCTACGCCTCCAGCGCCACCTGTAGCAGCACAGTTACAAGCAGCCCCACCGGTTAAAAAATAATTTTCACATATTTGCAGACGCCTCCCGGAATGTTTCCGGGGGGCGTTTTGTTGTAATAAGATAATGATGAAAAAAATAGCTTTTTTAGCGCTCCTGGCCTTGCCGGCATTTTGCGAAGCGCAAACGCCTGCTGCCTGGCAAAAAACGCCACAGGGTGCACAGTACCAGGTATACACCCATAGTACAGGACCCAAAATCAAGGTTGAAGATGTGATCACCTTCAACGTGATCCAGAAAACAGAGAAAGATTCGGTGCTGTTCAATTCATTCACCGTGGGCCATCCTATTAAATTGCAGGTACAACCCAGCCAGAACATTGGCGATTTAATGCAGGTGTTCCCGATGCTGGCCGAGGCCGATAGCGCCTTGGTGCGCGTACCAACAGACTCGGTATTTGCCGGTCATGATGAGGCCCGCCCGCCGTTTTTACCAAAAGGCAGCAACATGATCTTTGTACTAAAGATTGTAAAAGTACAATCGCTTAATGACGCCATTGCAGAGCGCAACGCCGCCATGGCTAAAATGAAAAGTGCCGAAACCACCGCTGCTGATAAATACATTGCTGCGCACAAACTTACCTTGAAAAGCACGCCATCAGGCCTGAAATATGTAGTCACCAGGGCATCGGTTAAACGCAAAGTGCAGGCTGGTGATACCGTGTTGGTAAATTATGCTGGCCGCACCACTGCAGACAAGGTTTTTGATACCAGCCTTGAACCAATTGCCAAAGCCGCCGGATTGGTACAGCCGGGACGCACCTACGAGCCTATTAAAGTAGTAGTTGGCCAGGGCGCCGTAATTCGCGGTTGGGATGAAGGTCTGTTACTGCTCAATGAGGGTTCGAAAGCCACATTCGTTATCCCGTCTGACTTAGCTTACGGGGAGCAAGGTGCGGGTGATGACATCGCGCCTTTCAGTACCCTTGTGTTTGATGTGGAGGTGGTAAAAGCCATTCCGCCAAAAGCAAAAGCCCACCCAAAAACACCGGTGAAAAAAGCCGGAGCTAAGCCTGCCGCTAAAACCGCAGCCAAAACGCCGGTAAAAAAAGCCGCCGCCCCGGTAAAAAAGAAAAATTGACAAAAAGCCTGCTGCTAACAACAGCGGGCTTTTTACTTTTGCAAAATGGTATTAACCGATACACATACCCACCTCTACTACGAAACAGACCCCGTAAAACGTGCAGAGCTGATGAACGCCTGCTTTGCTAATAAGGTTGATCGTCTTTTTCTACCCAATGTTGATGTGGCCTCCATGCCCATGGTTTTTAACCTGGCAGATGCTTATCCACAAAACTGCTTTGCCATGCTGGGCCTGCATCCCTGCGATGTGAAAGACGATTGGCGCAAGCAACTGGAAACCATCAGCGCGGCCATCCCTCAGCGTAAAATTTATGCCATAGGCGAGATTGGTATTGACCTGCATTGGGACAAGACCACGCTGGCCAACCAGATTGAGGCTTTTAAAATTCAGATAGGCTGGGCAAAAGAAAACGGCCTTCCCATCGTTATACATTGCAGGGAGGCCTTTGACGAGGTATTCCAGGTGCTGGAAGAAGAGCAGGATGAAAAGCTGCGCGGCATCTTCCACTGCTTTACCGGCACGCTGGAGCAGGCGCAGAAAGTAATAGGATTAAATTTTTACCTGGGTATTGGCGGGGTAGTTACCTACAAAAACTCAGGCTTAGACAAAGTAGTAGAACAAATTGATCTAAAGCATATCGTATTGGAAACTGATTCACCGTATCTTACCCCTGTTCCCTTTCGCGGCAAGCAGCGAAACCAGAGCGCGTATATTACCTACGTAGCAGATAAGGTGGCCCAACTGCACAACACCAGCATTGAGGCCATTGCCGAAGCCACCACCACTAACTCAGTGAAAATTTTCGGTATTTAAGCGATTGCAAAACAATTTGTTATATTTAAATCTTAACCTCAAATTTCCATGAACCAGATACTGATCATTTACACCGGTGGCACCATAGGCATGATGACTGACCCACGCACCGGTGCGCTCAAACCTATCAACTTTGAGCAGATCATGGAAAACGTACCTGAGCTGGAAAGGCTGAACTGCCGCATCCGCGTACACTCTTTTGCCGAGATCATTGATTCATCGAACATGAACCCGAAGATTTGGTGCGAACTGGCTGAGTTGATTGAGAAGAACTATGATAAGGTAGATGGCTTTGTGATTTTACACGGATCTGATACCATGGCCTTCACCGCATCGGCGTTGAGCTTTATGCTGGAGAACCTAGCCAAGCCGGTCATCTTCACAGGCTCTCAGTTGCCTATCAGCGCCATCCGTACGGACGCAAAAGAGAATCTGATGACGGCCATAGAGATTGCCAAATCCAAAAAACACGATCGCTCCCGCGTACCGGAAGTTTGTATCTATT
>Ga0153918_1000410_pt1 | contig 21193 bp, 16 predicted proteins | sample TSFL002MetaG_FD_104687 | JGI IMG/M metagenome (GOLD analysis project Ga0153918, IMG submission 104687) | Attine ant fungus gardens microbial communities from Florida, USA - TSFL002 MetaG | ecosystem: Host-associated > Fungi > Mycelium > Unclassified | place: USA: Florida, Paynes Creek Historic... | reverse complement strand
TACACGAAGCGCGTATTTATCGGCCACGCCCGGCGTGACCGGGAAGCTTACGCTACTGCCCGATGCCTGCGTAAAGCGGACAACTTTTTTACCACCAACGGTATCACGTACGGCTGCATTTTTAAGATCGGCCAGGTCGGCACTATAGCTGGCCGTTTTGCGCAGATCGCTGGCTGGCTCAATACTGCTTACCGGCTGTACAATTACAAAATAGTTACTGCCCGCATCGCCCAGGTTACCTTTCTCGCCTTTTTTCACACGTTTGCGGTAAAGCGGGATACGGGTACCACCGTTGGCATCGGTTTCAATATTTAAACCGGTTACCTCAAAACCTTTTAACCAGGTTGGGCGGTTGGCCGCATCGCCGGGAAGTGCCACATACAGGTCGACATCTCTATCGGCGGCCCCGTCTGCTACAGGTCCGTGCGCAGGACGCTGCATCCAGCACGCACCGTACAATGCAGGCGGGATCTGGCTAAACTTCACTTCACTTTGATCATCAATCCGCTGACCGATATCCAACCACGCATTTTCCACCTCTTTTTTAGCTGAAGTTACCATCGGCGCAGCCTTATCTGTAGAGCTGATAGCAATAGCCGAGATGACGGCCTCACCGGCTTTCACGTCAGGGAACGAAATATTAATACCGTCTTTACCGGCAACTACATCAACCGTTTTCTTCAGGGCATGGTTGTAGCCTGCTTCTTTAAAAATGTCGAGGTCTTTAATAACTGTTGCACCGTTAACCGCAACGCTGAATATGCGCCAACCGGTAGCGTTTAAGCTGCCGCCGGTACCGTACCAAGGCTCGTTAAAAAACAGATCAACCTTGTATTTACCAGGAGGAACGGCTACATGGAATTTCAACTTATCTTCTCCATAACGGAAGTCCTGGAACAGCTGGCTATCGCCCGTGCCCGCAACTGGATCGAACGTGCGCTGCTGGCTGCCAAAATACTCTGGCATACCAGGAAAGGCGTTAGTCCATGAGGACGATTGATAAGCCTGATCATTATTCAGCTCCTGATCTGCAGCCCATCTTTGGCCATAGCTATCGGTATAAGCCGGGCCACCACAGTTGATCAGCGCTTTATAATAATAGCCTTTTGCAGGTTGCAACAGGGTCGATGCCTGTGGTTTTTCCAGGTGCGGTGCCTGCGGCAGGTGGTTCAGCACAACTTCATCATGCGCTACTTCTTTGCCATTTACATACCCCACGGCATATAGCACATTGTACTTGATATCAACCTTGTTCCACTGGAAGTGAGTACCAATGCCTCCACGTTTTTTTCGACCGAGCGATGCACTGCGCACATCATTAAAAAGCTCTACCTCATCGCAATTTGAGTAGATATTGATGCTATCTTTTACGCCCGGTTTGGTCCAGCGGTTGGGCCAGGTATGTGATACGATGTACACCATAGGCTCTTTATCTTTCGACGCGTAATTAGCACGATACATGTAAAACACATCAAGCGGCTGCCCCCATGGGGTAAACAAGCCTTTGTAGTTAATTGGGCCAACACGATCCAGTTCGCGCAAACCCTCGCCTCCTTGGGTACGACCCGGATTTTCATGCGAATACAGCAGCCACTGGAACTGACCGGCCGCTTTATCTTTCACGGCCTCGCCCAGGCGCACTTTGGTTTCCATTAGCTGGGTCATGCGGTCTTCGCTGTATGGCCCGTTTTGGTTAAAGCCGCCCTCGGTGTGCAGGTCCAGGCTGCGCCATGCGCCGTACTCGCCTACCAGCAGTTCTTTCTTCAGGTCTTCGCTGTACGTTTGCGGGTTGCCGCCATAGGTACCGGTCCAGTTTTGGGGTACATCCCAATCGGTACCCTTACCACCGTTACAGGTAGTAATTTTGCGTTGCGACGAAGCTGTTGGGTCTAACTTGCGGATCAGATCGCAGCACTCTTTGGCAAACGCCTCGGGCAGGCGGCTCTCATTCTGTAATCCCCATAAAATATTTGACGGACTGTTGCGGCGCTCTTTCACCCAATCCACCAGCAGTTTTTTAAAGTTCTCACGAAACTCCGGCGTATCATACCAGATGTGTGCCGTGTACTGCGGCCACCACAAAATGCCCAGCTTATCCCAATACTCCTGATACTCCAAATTGTGCGGCTGATGTGCATCGCGGAAGGCATTGAAACCCGCAGCTTTTACCTGCATTACACGCGCACGGATCTCCTCGCTGTCAAAAGCCTGGCTCTTGCCCATCAGGTGTTCGTACTCGGCAATACCGTTAATAAACACCGGTTTACCGTTCAGATAAAAACGACCATCGTTGCCCGGGCGACCGATTGGCCAACTGATCCAGCGGATACCATAAGGTGTTTCGGTCTGATCGGTCAGCACGCCATTTTTCCAAACCTGCGTAACTACTTTGTACAGATACGGGTTCTCCAGCGTCCATAAGTGCACATTCTTCACCTGTGTAAACTGCTGTGCAACGGTAGCCGTGGTATTTTTATCTAAACTTTTATTTGTTTTTGCTTGCGCGATGATTTTCCCCTGTACATCTACCAACTGGTTCACCACGCTGACAGTTGATGTGGCAGCGCTGTAATTTTTCACCTCAGTTTCCAGATTCAGGGTCGCCGATTTTTCGGTTACCGTGGTATCGTTCCAAATGTGTACACCGAAAGGTTCTACACGTACCGGGTTAGTCACCAGCAAATGCACCGGGCGATAGATCCCCATCGGCTGTGAACCTTCCGAGAAACCCGGATCATCCGAACAACCGCCACATACCCACGGCAGATCTTTGATAAACGAAGGATGATCTGCACGTACCGCCAGCAGGTTATCTTTTCCGGCTTTAATTACATCCGTTACATCAATAGTAAACGTGGTACGGCCACCGGCATGATAGCCCACTTTCTGCCCGTTAAGCCAAACCGTAGCGTAAGACCCCACACCTTCAAAATACAAGAAATAACGTTTACCCGGCTGCTTAACCGTCAACGGAAATGTTTTGCGGTACCAGGCATAACCATGCAGATTGCCGTGTTTTAAACGACGGTAACCATAATACTGATCCCAGTTATGCGGAACGCTTACGCTTTGCCAATTCTCCCTATAATCCGGTTTCTCAAAGCCATTAAAAGCGGTGCTGCTTTTCTCATCGTCATTGGTATGCCAGCCGTAGTTGAGGCTGATATCCTGACGGGTGCTTTTCTGCGCAAAGGCAACGGTAGAAAACAGCAAAGCAGCGCTGATGGTCAGCGCCGCTTTAAATCCTTTATGCTGGTTTAGCTTCAGCCCGAATCCCTTTTTCTGAAGGGATTTTTTTTCTTGTATCATTATCTATGTTTTAACAAATAGCGATGGGTTTAAACCCATCGCTATGGTTATAATGTTTTCTTATATAAAGCTAGGCCTTGTGCGATTCCCCTCTTGAGAGGGGTGGAGGGGAGTGTCCTTTATACGTGCGGAATGACACACCCCTGCAGCCACACTTTCTATCGCGCCCCCTCTCAAGAGGGGAGTTATTATCTCAATTAAACAGCCAGCGCAAATCTTTAATATTTCCCTCGTTGCTCAGGCCTGCATCATAAACAGGTACGTTCGCACTGTCATCAACAAAGCCCAATACCAGCGCGGCGCCTTTGCCAAGCGTGAGTGTGTTGGTGCCTGCTTTAAAGCTAAAGGTGTGCACGTTTACCGGTGGCATGCCTTCAATCTGTACGCCGCTGGTTATTTTGCTATCGGCCTGACCGTAGTCGTTAGCCGTGCCGTCAGTTTCTAACTGTGGTTCTGACAAGAACTTGGTTTGACCTTTACGGATAAAATAGCCCACCAGCACTTTAACTGGCTTGTTATTGGTAAAGGTAATGGTAGTACCATCAGCCATTTGTTTAGCACGATCCAGCTTGATGCCTTGCAGACCTTTCAGCTCTGGTGCAATAGCTTTCAATGTAGCAGTGGTATCGGTGAACATGTTGGCACCCTCAGTCAGGGTATAAGTTGGCAGGTTGCCCTGAACGTTCACCTGAGTGTTGGTGAGTACAATCTTTTCTTCTTTTTTACCCCCTGCTTTTAGCTGCGCGATGTTCTTTCTGAAGTTGTCAAGCTCGCGCTCGTACACCGGCAACAGTTCTACCCAGGTCTTCATTTTACCGTTGTTACCCCCTACAGGAATTTTGCGCTGTTGGGTTTGCATGCTGTTAGCATAGAGGTAGGTATCTTTAGTCAGATCGGTCAGCTTGCGGAAGTATTGCAGACTTTGTTCCATCTCCGGCACGGCTTTTTCCAGATCGGCAATATCGTTGGAGTATTTGTAACGCAGGATGTACAACGCTGCCTGTGCTTTGTGCGCATAGCACTCGCCCATGGCGTCGTAGCAATACATGTCATTTTTCAGACGATCAAACTCGGCCTTATCGCGGGTTACACCCGGTGTTGCCTTATCAATGGCAGCCACTGCAGCTTTACCCTGCGCTTTTACTTTGTTGATCACATCCATTGGGGTCTCGCCTTCGTGCGATTCGTGTTTCCACTCCTTCAAGGCATACTCGCTCAGCATCTCGCCTACCGGACCTTCTGAATTATACAGCAGTGTGAACAAACCGAATTTCTCCGGATTTACCAGTTGCGCCATCAGCATACCCAAAGCCATGGTTTGGCGGTTACCGTCGGTAATACCAAAGCGACGCAGGATTTCTGGCGATATATTGCCCGATTGCTCGTAAGCTTCCAGGATCTCGCGGGCATGGGCATTGTCGGCACCGTATTTATTACCAAGTTCCTCGCTCCAATATTTAATCTCGTCAGCACGATTGCGGTGCGCGTTCCAGGCATAGCGAGACCATGTGCGGTACCAGATCCAATCGCGATCTATTTGATAAAGGCGTTTACCGCCAGCCAGGTTATCGGCACTGTAAGGCCAATCCCAATAAGATGCCTGCGGATAAAGGTGCAGGCCGTTGGCCTCGTAAACGCTGTGCATGGCCTGCACACATTTCTGTATAAAATCAGGCGAACCATAGCGGAACGGCTCCAGGTTGGCCATAATATGCACGTTCTCAATTTGCACGGTACCAATGCGGCTCAGCGTGCGGTGCAGATCGGCCCAAGGACCGTGTGGCTCGTAAGTGGTCAGCGCCTCACCATTGTACTTGGCTTCGGTATAAAGGTTGCTGTACAGCGGTTTGGCATATTTCATATCCTCTGGCGCGTTCGTGTCGTGACCGCGTAATACGATCGGCGGCTCATCGGTACGGCCCAGGGCTTTCAATCCGTCTTTTACACCGGGGATAATGGTTTTGGTAAACCAGTCGATATCGTCCTGCCCTTCTCCTTCCATGGCCTCACCCAAAGTAATTAACAGCCCTACGTTCGGGTATTTCTCCACAAAGGCCGCGATAGATTTGCGGGTATAATCAGCAATGATAGGCACGATATGGCGGTTCCTGTCCTGCGTTTTCAGATGGTTATGCTCTGCAAAAGGTTTTGATACGATAATGTTGTAAAAACCTTGTACCAGCCAGATGCCACGCTTATCGCACTCTTTGGCCAGCCAGTTGTAGATCTCTTCGTTCTTTTTAAAGGTGGCTTCGTCAACTTCCAGCGCGTAAGGGTAATCCTTTACTTTTACCAATGATGCAAACGGGTGGCCGCTCCACAGGTACAACGAGTTCATTCGGTTTTGCGCCAGCGAGTCCAGGTAACGGCCCCAGAATGCTTTATCATAAAACCACGGGAACAACTCGGGCGTGTAAGGATACTCATACGTGCCGCGACCGGGCAGGTAGGTAGTTTTCTGCATACCAATGCAGGTACCGCGCATCACCATTTCCGGTTTATCACTAAAGCTGATGTTGGCAGGCAGTTTATGCGCATCTGTAATGCGCTCAGCCAGTTCTAAACAGCCGTACAGTGCACCCGAGTTATCGTTACCAACAATTTTAAAGCTTTTGCCGCCACCGCTCAGCGTAAAACCCTCTTTACCCGGCGCTTTCGGATTGCTCTGCTGCGCAGGATCAGTTTGCTTTACACTTACCACAATATTGGTTGCTGCCGCAGATACCGCGTTGGTAGTAGCTACCGAGTAACCTGCTTTTTGCAGTGCGGCGGCTAGCCTGCCCGCCCCATAAGTTACACGAGAATGGTGTGTTTTAGCCAACACAATATTTACTTTTTTAGCAGGCGGATTTACAGCAGAAAAACCCTGCAAACAAACAAGCGACGACAGCAGGAGCAGCGCGCAAGCAGATAAAATTTTTGATTTCATTTTAGTTTAGTGACCGTTACCAACGAAACAGGCCATAGCCCTTACCGTAGATTTTTATTGTTAAAGCAGGGGTATTTAGGTTTAACGCCGTATCCGTTAGATAAAGCAATCAAAATTATTGGCGGTGGCGTAAAATTTAGTCCCAAATTTTTTCTTTCTGTTGTACGATTTTGCCATCGTGGGTGATAATATTGTTACAATATAGCACAATACGATATATAAAATCCCCTCTTCAGCTGAAAAGGGGATTTGTATTTCATTAATTGACGAGTGTTCTGTTAGCTCAACTTCACCTGCACACGTTTCAAGTCGGCGCCGTGGTAGATCATTTTGCCGTCGGCAAAAATCATCAAGCCTTTTCCTTTGCCGTATTTTTTGCCAGTTTCGTCCCATAAAATACTGACGTATTTGCCATGGTACAGCACATTGTCCAGACCGAACCATTGCCATTTGCCTTTTGGTACCAATGGAGATACATCAAGCACGTTATCCACGCGCGGCTTCAGCCCCACCAGGTCATTAATCACCAGGTCAACAAAACCAGAGTGGTTGTAGTAGCTGCTGCGTGGGTTATCACCTTTCAGCCAGTAACCGTTTTTTTCATCCTGGTACTCGCCCAGGTATGGAATGCCACGTTTTACATGACTCATGGCATATTTGTGCAACTCGTCATAAAAAACCTGCGGCGTCATGCTGTTATGGTTTTTATAGTTATTGAGCAGGTTAGACAATCCTTTCAAAGTCTGTGTGGTGGCAAACGGCCAGATGGCACCATCCCACTCGCAGCTATGACCGCTACCGTGGGTGCGGAACAGCGGGTGACGGCGCTCGGCGGTCGTTAAGCCCCACGGGGCTTTAAAACCACCTTCGTCCAGCAATTGATCCCATTGTTTGGCATACTCAGGTTTGTCATCCGGCAGATTAAAATACCAGGGGATAAAGCCCAATTCTTCGCGGGCATCTGCAAACTGACCGTTAGGATGCACAGCTTCAAAAAATGAGGCTTTGGCATCCCACAGGCTATCTTGCGTTAGCTTTTTCATTTTGGCAGCCTCCTCGGTGTAATGGGCTTTCAACGCGTTGTTGCCTACCAGTGCAGCCATCTGCGAGAGTGCTACCGCGTTACCATACATGTAACTATTGATGGTTGGTCGGCGGTTTTTGTCTTTACGTGAGCCGCTGATGGATTCTTCCATCGCATCCTTCACATCAAACTGCCAGAACAGACCCGATGGCAAACGGCGATCAGTTTCCCACAGGCGATAATCCTTATCCAGCTCAGGTAAGATTTTCTGGATAAAAGCTTTATTTTGATTAACCAGGTAGTAGTTCCAAACAGCGTTATCAACCCAACTGCTAAAGTTGTGGAAACGCGGCTTTGGCTGCTTGGCATCGGTATACAGCCAAAAACTCACGTAATCATTTATATACTGCGGATCATGCAGCCAACGGCCCTCATACACCTGATGACCCAATGCGCTGCTGCCGCTATTGTACAAACCACCAAAGCTTACCGGAGTAATAAATTCGTCAAAAATAAAACCGGCAGGTGTTTGTTTCAGGTGCTTACGGAACGTCCACCAGCGGTAGTAATAGATACGTTGGATGGCCGAGTCAGGGCACTCAAACAGCGGTGCGTTTTTGGCCAAAAAATCGTATGTCTGCGCGTTGGTGACGTAGTTCTTGATCGTTTCAGTATCAACAGAGTTGAAATAGTCAATCTGGCTTTTCATCTCTTTAAGACTCAATATGGGTTTGGGCTGGGCACTAACTTTTAGCATGGTAACACTGCAAAGCAGGGCAAGACCTATGGCGGCAATCTTCTTCATTATTCAGAATTGGTATTAATAAAAACGAATGTATAGTTTAATTTATTTTGAAGTTGGATGGACTGTCATGGTGAGCGATGGAGATTGTAGATTAGAGATTAAAGATTAGTGTGATCATGTAGATAATGACGCGTAAAACACGCTCAAATTCATGCTAATTGAGTTTCTGTGTACGCCGTGTAAAAACTCTGTGACCGCCAATGTAAGTACTGAAATGCGTGTATATGGCTTCTAAAAACTAATCTTCTTTCTTTAATCTCTTATCTTCAAAATAAACTACAATTTTTAGTAATTTGCACCCTGTTAAAATCAAAATGTTCATCGCGTCACTCAACTCGGGAAGTAATGGCAACTGCTATTATGTGGGCAATCATCACGAAGCCGTATTGGTTGATGTGGGCATTTCCTGCCGCGAGGTGGAGCGCCGCATGAAGCGCCTCAGTCTGAACATGGCCAAAGTAAAAGCCATTTTTGTATCGCATGAGCATAGCGATCATATCAAGGGCATTGCCGTGCTCTCGCGCAAATACAGTCTGCCGGTTTATATAACGCCCGGCACTTTGCAATACGCTTATCTGGGTTTAGCACCCGAACAGGTGATCTACTTAGAAGCGTTTAATGACGTGCAGATCGGCAGTCTTAACGTCCGCACATTTCCCAAATTGCACGATGCTAATGACCCGCACAGTTTCGTAATCAGTTGCGATGGTATCAATGTGGGCATCTTTACAGACCTGGGGGATGTTTGCGAGCAACTTACTACCCACTTTAAACAGTGCCACGCTGCTTTTCTGGAAGCCAATTATGATGAGGCGATGCTGAGCAATGGTCGCTACCCCTGGTTTTTGAAGAATCGCATCAGCGGCGGTAAGGGGCACTTATCCAACACCAAGGCGTTGCAGTTATTCAACAATCACCGGGCAGCGCACTTGACACACTTGCTACTGGCGCATTTGTCTAAAGACAATAATGATCCGCAGTTGGTGCAGGAGTTATTTAGCCAACATGCTAATGGAGTACATGTTACTGTAGCTTCGCGTTATGAGGAATCGCAGGTTTTTCATATCACAGGTAAATTAGTTGTCGCTGAGCCCCTGCCTAATCATCCGGATCAATTGCAGTACGCATTATTTTAGACCCAATAGCTCCTATTTATTATTGCGAGCAAGATTGCTTCGTCCCCCCCATACCTCATCCCCACTTTCCTCGCAATAACAAATATTAAATCAATTCGCCAAACCTCACTCTACCTTCCGCAGCGCCCGTTCCTTGCGCTTAATAAACGGCTTTTCAATAAAAATCCACGAAAGCGTACCCATCAATACCGATAACGTCAATACCAAAGGCAGGTTAACATGTGCTATAAGTTTTAGCTGAACGATGATGGTGAGAATGACCCCGTGATAGATATAAATGCCGTATGAGATATCGTTTTTACGCAACAATTGATTAGCCAGATTAGGCAAGGTGTAGGCCATCGATAACATTACAAATGACATGAACAAATACTGCACCGTGTCAAAATACACCCTCGGAAAATTATCATATAAAAACATAGTGAACACCACGTAGGCCACCATCCAGTACAAAGCTTTGCCATAGATAAAGCCCGACTGATAAATACGCAGCCGCTGAAAGATCACTCCAACCAAAAACAAATAAAAATGCGGGATAAACGTATAACGCAGAATTTTGCTCGTCCGTTCGTTCAACGGACCAAGCTGATAGGCTATTGAGGCACCCAGAAAAATCAGGAACAGGCCGATAAACCAGGCATTTAAATGTTTCTTTGGGGCGAGGAAGAAGCATACAGGCATCAGCAGGTAAAACTGCAACTCGATAGGGATGGTCCATACGCTGCCATTCCATGAGCCGAAGCCATAGTGTGTTAGAAACGCAGGAGTGTAACTCAAGCCGGCCATTTGGATAGGCAGCCATACCGCAGCTTGTTTATTTAGGAAACTTACACCGGTCAAACTGATGGCAAAAACTGCCACAATGATGCAGCCCCATAAACCGGGGTAGATGCGCAGGGCGCGGTTGCGGAAGTAATTTTTTAGTCCGGGATTGCGTTCATACGAGGCTGAAATTAAGTAGCCGCTGATGACGAAAAACACCGGCACCCCGGGAAAAAGATAAAGCACCTTCTCGGCTGTGTGACTGATGGGAATACTAAAGTGCTGGAAATAATGGTCAAAAACCACCTCAATAGCCGCCAGCAGCCGCAGCAGATCAAAATTATTTATCCTGAACTCTTTTTGTTCTTCCATGCAGGGCCGGGCCGCTTTGATGTGCGAAAGATATAGATTTTAGCCTAGGCCAGCAAGATAATGAACCGCGGCTGACAAACATTTGCGCCCAGAGCTGTTATTTAGGGGCACACATTTAATACACTATTTTATGAGCAAAGTATGGTTTATCACCGGTTGTTCAACCGGTTTTGGTCGTGAGTTGGCCAAAGAAGTGCTGGCCGCCGGTCACCAGGCCGTGGTTACAGCCCGCAACCCTGATGATGTTAAAGACATCGTAGCCGATTATCCTGAAACATCTATCGCGCTGAAACTGGATGTAACCCAGCATGATCAGATCAAAGCCGCTGTTGAACAAGCCAAAGCTAAATTTAACCGCATTGATGTGCTGGTAAACAACGCCGGCATCGGCTATTTTGGCGCTGTTGAAGAAAGTGAGGAAGACGAAGTTCGCCGTATGTTTGAGATCAACTTCTGGGGCCTGGCCAACATGACTACCGCCGTACTGCCCATTATGCGCACACAACGCAGTGGCCATATTGTAAACATTGCCTCTATCGGCGGCCTGGTTGGTTTCCCGGCAGTGGGCTATTACAATGCTACCAAGTTTGCGGTAGACGGGCTTTCAGAATCACTATCAAAAGAAGTAAAACCATTGGGCATTAAAGTTACGGTGATTGCCCCAAGCGGTTTCCGTACCGATTGGGCCGGCAGGTCTGCTAACGATACCAAAAACAAAATTGACGATTACCAGACAACAGCCCATACCAACCAGGGCAACATACGCGGCTACAGCGGCAACCAACCCGGCGATCCAACCCGCGCTGCTAAAGCTATTTTGAAAGTCGTTGAGTCTGAGAATCCGCCATTGCGTTTACTGTTAGGCCAGGCGGCGTTGAAAGGCGGTCGTAATAAAATCAATGAATTACAACACGATTTTGATACCTGGGAGGAAACTACGGTTTGGGCTGATGCACCGAAGGCGTAACCCTCAGAATGTCATAACCTTTCATTTCTGATAATAAATGAGCGCAGGGTGTCATCCTGAGCTCCGTCGAAGGGCGCGCGAAGGCCGATTAGCAATACCAAATTAGTTCCCCCGCACGTGTTTCGACAGCGCTCAACATGACACCCTCTTTATAGACCGGAGGTTTTACTGCAAAAGAATATCATCAGCATAAATCTCCTATCTTTACGTCGCACAAACAAAGTATCCATGACTTCCAAATCGCCTCAAGAATCATATACCATTATGAACGAGCTGGTGTTACCTAATGACACCAATACCCTCAACAACCTGATGGGCGGCCGCTTGCTGCACTGGATGGATATTGCCGCCGCTATATCGGCACAAAAACATTGCAACCGCATCGTGGTAACGGCATCAGTTGATAACGTATCGTTTAAGCGTTCTATTAAACTGGGAGATGTAGTGAGTATTGAGGCGGTGGTAACCCGTGCGTTCAACACCTCGGTAGAGGTGCGGATGGATGTTTGGGCGCAAAATATCCCCTCAAATACCAAAGAAAAAAGTAATGAGGCCTACTACACCTTTGTAGCGTTGGACAGTGATGGCAATACTGTAAAAGTGCCAGAGCTGATACCTGAAACCGAAGAGCAAATATCACTTTATGATGGCGCCCTGCGCCGCCGTCAACTGCGCCTGATTTTAGGAGGTAAAATGAATCCCGATGATGCTACAGAATTGAAAGCGTTGTTTTTTGCGGAAAGGCAATAGGGTAAATGTCATCACGCTTTTCTCGCTCGTGGGCCGTACTGCCGCTTCCAAAACTTATACCACTCTTTATTTTGCGGATAGCTGCGGTGCTTAGTGGCGTTGTTGCAGATTACCGCCACAAAGAACAAGATCAGTACGCCAGATAGCACCGGACTTAGGATATAAAAATAGCCCAGCGCCTGTATTTTGGGCGAACCGATGTTGGCTATAAGTGCGGTAGCCCCACCTGGTGGATGCAGTGTTTTGGTTATCTGCATCAGTACAATAGCAATAGAAACCGAAAGCGCCGCCGATAGCCATACCTGTCCCGGAATTAAGTGATGAATAACTACACCCGTAATAGCACATACTAAATGCCCACCAATCAGATTGCGTGGCTGGGCCAACGGACTATTAATAATGCCGTAAATTAACACCGATGATGCTCCAAACGAGCCGATGAGAAACAGGTTATCATAAGCAGTAAAATACCGGCTGTTTAAGAATCCGATAAGCCCGATGCCCAGAAACGAACCGATAAACGTCCACAGATGTTCTCGGAAATCAACTAAGGTCTCTTTGTAAATAATGTAGCGGGCGCGGCGGGCATGTAATCGTAATCGTCGTCTCATGGCTTTCTTCTTTCGCGCGGCAAAGATAAAAAAAATAGTCTACCCTGAGAGTAGACTATTTTAGTCACATACTTATTAGTTAGCAAAAAATCAGCCTCACCAACTTATTCGTCAGTGTCTATTAATAATGTCCACGAATTTGCGGCTTTATCTCGTTATCATACAGCGCACGCAGTTGCTGATGCGTGGCCTGCGGCAATGGCTGCAACGCTGACGCTGCTACGTTGCCCTCAACCTGGCTGATCTTGGTGGCACCCGGGATAACAGTGGTTACCTGTGGATGATCCAATATCCAACGAATGGCCCATTGTGCCATGCGCTCATCAGGCAGCATAGCTTTCATCTGGTTGGCTAAACGCACGCCTTCTTTAAAATCAACACCAGAGAAAGTTTCACCTGCGTTGAAAGCCTCGCCATTGGCGTTGTAGTTGCGGTGATCTTTTTCGGCAAAGGTAGTTGCCTCGGTAAATTTACCTGACAACAAACCACTGGCTAAAGGTACACGTACAATTAGCGCTACGCCTTTTTCAGCGGCTTTGGCAAAAATCTCGTCGGCCACGTGCTGGCGGAACAGGTTGAAGATGATCTGTAACGATGCCAAGCCTTCCTGCTCCAGGCAGATCAGCGCTTCTTCTGATGTTTCTACACTGGCGCCAAAGTGTTCTATTAACCCTTCAGACTGTAATTTACGCAGGTGCGTAAATACTTTACCACTGCGCATTTCTTCAGTTGGAATACAATGCAACTGCTCCAGGAATAAATGCGAAACATCCAGGTGTTTCAATGAGTCTTCCACGTGGCGTTTCATCCCATCAAAAGTAAAGTTCTGCGGCCAGCCATTTGGCGCGTCACCACGGCGACCGAGTTTGGTGGCCACGTAAAGCTCCTTCTGTTGTGTTTTAAGAAATTTGCCAATCACGGTCTCGCTGATGCCCATACCGTACACATCGGCTGTATCAATAAAATTGCCCCCGGCATTAACGTAGGCCTGCAAAATGGCAAAAGCCTCGTCGTCGTTCACCACGCCCCAGTCGGCGCTGCCTAACTGCCAGGTGCCCAAACCAACTTCGGCAATATCGATGCCTTTAAATTTTCTGTAATTCATATAATAGTATAATGAGTGATTGAGTGAATTGTGAATGAGTGATTTTTGGAGGCCGGAACAAGGAGATATCTATTCCCACTTCGTTCCCTCTCCTCCGGAGAGGGTTAGGGAGAGGTTAGCTGCCCAGTTCCAGGATCCGGTCAAACTCCTCTTGTTTCAGCGGCATTACCGAAAGGCGGCCCTGGCGTACCAGACTGATGTTTTGCAGCTGCTCGTCGGCCTTGATCTGTTCCAAGGTTACCGTTTTTTTCAATGTTTCAACCGGCGACAGGTCTACCACCACCCAGTTTTTATCATCCGTGGTAGGGTCCTGGTATGATTCTTTAACCACTTTGGCCACGCCCACAACTTCTTTTCCCTCGTTGCTATGGTAAAACAATACCAGATCGCCCTCGCGCATATCGCGCAGGTTGTTGCGGGCCTGATAGTTGCGCACACCATCCCAAAAAGTACGGCCATCTTCATTAAACTTTTCCCAGCTATACTTGTGGGGCTCAGATTTTACCAACCAGTGATTCATTTTTCAGCTTGTTAATGTGGGGCAAAACTATTAAAAAGATGGGGCATTGAGAAAACCCGATCACACCAAAGCATAACAAACCACTACCAAAAGTGTAACAAAAACATGCGTAATTTGCACCCGTATGACAACTCCTGTAAAAGCCATTATTTTTGACCTGGGCATGGTGCTCATTGATTGGAACCCTTATCACCTGTATCGCCAGTTGTTGGATAACGATGCAGACATCCATACTTTTCTGACCACTATTTGCACCATGGACTGGAACGAGGAGCAAGACATGGGCCGCCCCATTAAAGAAGGCACCGAACTACTGGTTGCACAATACCCCGAGCACGAAGCCAACATCCGCGCCTATTATGGCCGTTGGGATGAAATGCTGGGCGGGCCAATTGCCGGCACCGTAGAGATTTTTAACAATCTGAAAACAAGCGGACTGTATCAGCTTTACGCGCTCAGCAACTGGTCGGCAGAAACGTTTGGGATTGCGCGGGAGCGTTATGTTTTTTTGAATGAGTTTGATGGCGTAGTGATCTCTGGCGTGGAGAAAACCCGCAAGCCGTTCGTTGATTTTTACCAGATCCTGCTTAACCGATATCAGCTGCAGCCCGAAGAATGTTTGTTTATTGACGATAACCTGCGCAACGTTTTAGCGGCGCGCGAGTTAGGCATTGACTCGATACATTTTGTGGGGGCCGAGAATTTGGCGGAGGAGTTGGGTAAGCGAGATATTATACTTTAGACGATGACGATGACCGCAGGATAGTCGTCACTCGCGAGGACGCGAGCGACTGCAAAAAGAAAGTCAGGTCATGCCGAACTTGTTTTGGCATCCCACATGCTTAGTTGCACGCGTCCTGTTTTATGGGGTCCCGAAACAAGTTCGGGATGACTTGGGATGGGTGGCGGGAGAGACGCTAAAAGTCCTTATTCAGCAATTTCTCCAATTCGGCAAAGCTGATGTTGATTTTTACACGGCCGTGTTTGGCATAAGAGATCTCGCCGGTTTCTTCTGATACTATGATGGCCGTCGCATCATTACTTTCGGTAACGCCAATGCCGGCACGATGGCGCAGACCGAACTGGGCGGGCAGATCGGTTTTATCCGTCAGGGGTAAGATGCAGCTTGCAGATTTAATTTTGTTACCTGCAATCACCACGGCCCCATCATGCAGCGGGCTATGTTTCTGGAAAATACTTTCCAGCAAACGTTTGGAGATCTTCGCTTCAAGCATTTCGCAGCTGTTCTGGTAAAACTGCTCGTCGTAATACTTTACAAACACAATCAGGGCGCCCGTCCGGGTCTGCTTCATGCTTTTACAGGCGTCAATAATAGGTTTAATGCGGGCGTAGTTGTTTTTCTCTACCTTCTTTTTACCAAAGAAATACATCCACCACTCGCGATTACGCTGCAGCGATGCATTTTTACCCACCAGCAATAAAAATCGCCGGATCTCTTGCTGAAACACCACCACTATGGCCACAATACCCACGCTTTGCAGATTACTCAGAATCCTACCCGTCATCGGCATATTGTCTTTATCCAGACTCACCAGCCCCAGCAATATCAGGTAAATTACCGCTAAACCAATCAAAATGTTAACAGCAATGGTGCCTTTTACCAGGTTATAAAGCTGGTAAAGAATAACGGCCACCAGCAGTATATCTAATACACTGAAGAAGTTAGGCGAGAAATTTAGCAGTAGCAATTGCACAAAACGAAGTTAATGTTTTTTGACTGGTTAATTACCAGCATTACACAACGTTTACAATTACCCCAGAATCGCCACGATAATAAGAAAGTTCGACTATCCTATGCACAAATTGCGTCCTCGCAGTGAAGCGTTATTAGTGTGCTGTTTCTTTCTTCTGCGGAAACAACAGCGAAGCCACCACACTGATCACCAGAATGCCCAGGATAACCATCAAAGAGCGGAACGTGGTTAAACCAATATGCTCGGCATACTCACCCACCAGCATCTTGGCGCCAATGAACGCCAGCAGCACGGCCAGACCGGTTTTAAGGTAATGGAACTTATCAATAATATTTACCAGCAGGAAGAACATGGAGCGCAGCCCCATGATGGCAAATATGTTGGAGAAAAATACGATATAAGGATCTTTGGTTACCGAGAAAATAGCAGGAATGGAATCCACCGCGAAGATCAGGTCGGTTACCTCGATGATCATCAGCACCAGAAATAACGGCGTAATCAGTTTCTTTTTATCGATTTTAACAAAGAACTTACCGCCCTCAAACCTCGGGTGCACTGCAAAATATTTCGACGCAAACTTAACCACCGGATGGTTTTCGGGATCAATCTCGTCCTCTTTGTTCCGGTTTACAAACATCATCACCCCGGTATAAACCAGGAACACGCCGAAGATGTACAGCACCCAATGGAATTTGGCTATCAGCGCCGCACCTACAAAGATGAACAGGAAACGCATTACCACCGCACCAATAATTCCCCAAAGCAGTACCTTGTGGTAATAACGCTGCTGCACGGCAAAGGCGGTGAAGATGAGCACAATAACGAAGATATTATCAACCGATAGCGCATACTCTACCACGTAACCAGTAATAAACTCAAGCGCCAGGTTTTTACGGTATAGGGCCAGATCGCCCGGCAAATCATTAGGATTAAGTTTGAGGCGATGCTGATGATCGACATTGATTTGTTGCAGCCTGGCAAAGCTATCTACATGGTGCAGCAGGTGACCGTAATTGTAGATCAGCGCATAAAATACCAACGCAAACGATACCCAGATGGCACTGGTAATACCCGCTTGTTTAAGTGACACCGGCTTTTCAGATTTGCCGAAAAGGCCCAGATCTGCCGCCATCATTAAAAAGATGAACAGCACAAAACCACCAATAAACAGTATCTCGCTAGGCATTTTATTTATTTCTTTCTGTAGTAAATCTTACCAGTTGTTCCAGACCGGTGCGGGCATCGCCCGGCGGGAAGGTGTTGAGTATTTCAAAGGCATCATCCTGGTAGCGCTTCATCTGGGTTTCGGCGTACTCTAGTCCGCCGGTACGTTTTACAAAGCTGATGATCTCGGCAATCTTATCGTTTTCCTCGTAATGATTTTTTACCAGATTGATGATACGCTTGCGTTCGGATGGTTCACAATTTTTCAATGCGTAGATCAGCGGCAGCGTAACTTTCTTTTCTTTGATGTCGATGCCCAGGGGTTTGCCTACGTCATCGGTACCAAAATCAAACATGTCATCTTTGATCTGAAAAGCGATGCCTATCTTTTCGCCAAACAGGCGCATCTTCTCAATCGTCTCTGCATCCGCTCCCGCCGATGCTGCCCCACAGGCACAACAAGAAGCGATTAACGAGGCGGTTTTCTGGCGGATCACATCATAATATACCGGCTCGTCTACATCCATGCGGCGCACTTTCTCTACCTGCAGCAGTTCGCCCTCGCTCATCTGCTTTACGGCTTCTGATACGATACGCAGGATATCAAAATCCTGATGTTCGATAGACAGCAGCAGGCCTTTAGACAGCAGGTAATCGCCTACCAGTACGGCTATTTTGTTTTTCCACAAGGCGTTGATAGAGAAGAAGCCGCGGCGCTGGTAGGAGTTATCTACCACGTCGTCATGCACCAGCGTGGCGGTATGCAGCAGTTCTACCAGGGCGGCACCACGGTGGGTGGCCTCTGTAATGCCGCCGCACAAGCTGGCAGAAAAAAACACAAACATGGGCCTGATTTGCTTGCCTTTGCGCTTTACAATATAATGGGTAATTCTATCCAGCAGCGGGACTGAGCTTTGCATAGCGCCTTTAAAGCGCTCTTCAAAAACCTCTATATCGGCAGCAATGGGTTTTTTAATCTCGTTGATGCTCAGCATTTGCGGGGAACCTAAGTACTTAGTTTCGTTTAATGGTGGCAAACATAAGTTAAAAAAACCGATCTGCGTTTAAACCCTTTCTTTTTTTATCGCTCTATTATATAAAAACCAGAAGATAATGAAACTTAAAATATTTGGAGCCGTTATGGTGGCCGTTTTAGCCACCGCCTCTATAGCCAGTGCGCAAACGCACACCCCATACATTAACCAGCGCCAGCACGCAGAAGACCACCGGATTAACCAGGGCGTACGCAACGGAGAAATTACCCACCGCGAGGCAACACACCTGCGTAATAACGAACGCCGCATAGCCATGGCAAAGCACAATGCCCGCCGCAACGGGTACGTTAGCCCACGCGAGCGCCGCCACATTATGCGGATGGAAAACCGGAACAGCCGGGCCATTTACCGCGCAAAACATAATGGCCGCCGTTACTAATATCTAGTCGTTTGATTTATATGTTAAGTTTGTGAAAAAAGCGCCCGATATGGGCGCTTTTTTATTTCGGGGTAATGGCTTATTATATTACTTTTGCAATCCGATTTTTACCAGGGAGAGATGTCTGAGTGGTCGAAAGAGCACGCCTGGAAAGTGTGTATACGCCTAAAGCGTATCGAGGGTTCGAATCCCTCTCTCTCCGCTTCGCAAAATTTAATAATCCCTTAAATGATATCATTTAAGGGATTATTTGTTTTCAGGCTACATGGGGTGAAAATGAAAGTGCACTTTTAGTATGTCAACCCCAGGTATCATCAATCATTAGAAGTCACCCTTTTCACCATCAGCACATCCTGTTCGGTAGCATCTCCTTGTTCTTGTAGTTTGCCAAAAGCGGCGGCAGTGGCATAATTGAGGATATCCTGGGGTTCATTTTGATGGTAAAAACCGTAAATCAGGCCAGCCATGAAGCAGTCGCCGCTGCCGGAGCGGTCAACTACTGCGCCGCAGGTAAACTCTGGTGAGTGGAGCAGTTTTTGATCGTGATAGAGGGTTGTATAGTACAGCGTATGGTCAGCTTCGTTATCAAAACGGAAGGTGTTGGCCACAGTCTTCACCTTTGGAAACTTGGCCATAATTTCTTTCGAGGTCAGCTCTGCGTGATCCAGGTAGGCTTGCTTTTGCTTTTTTCCATGAATGTCTGCATCTATACTGGTACCCAGCAGCGTGTTGGCGCTCCATATATTGCCCATTACAAAGTCGCAATACTCCACCAGAGCAGGCATCACTTCAACCGGCTCCTTGCCGTATTTCCAGAGGCGCGAGCGGTAATTAAGATCACAAGATATTTTTATGCCCTTTGCAGATGCCGCTTTAACAGCCTCCAGGCACACCTGAGCAACATCCCATCCCAGCGCCGGACTAATAGCCGTGAAATTAAACCAGGATACATCTCTGAAAACTTTATCCCAATCAATCATTCCCGGTTTGAGTGCTGAGAATGACGACCCGGCGCGGTCATAAACCACGCTGCCTTTCAGATCGGCCCCGCGCTCCAGGTAGTAAACACCTATCCTATCGCCGCTCATTAAGATAGACGAAGTAAAAATGCCTTTATACTCCAGGTAGTCTATAATGTGCGACGACATGAAATTAGCGGGCAGCGCTGTACAGTATTTTACGGGCACACCCCAACCTGCCAATGCCGTGGCCACATTAGCTTCGGCGCCGCCCATATAAAGGTAGAACGGATGTTTCTCTGCATCTTTCTCATTCTGCGGTGCCGGTGAAACGCGCAACAACAACTCACCGAAACATAATACTTTGCTGATCATTCTAATTAGGGTTTTGCAAAAATACATACGCCCCTATAAGGTAAACTTGATTATTTACTTTATAGATTCATAATTGGTATAGAATCAAATTTAATAAAAAAGTCCCCACCGGTAATACCGGCAGGGACTTAATATTTTGTTCTTACTCCGCTCTCTATTTATTAGCCAGGCCGTAACCATTGGTCACCGTTCCATTTGACTGGATAACAGTTGATGATGGTATAGGCCAGTAAATTCTTGGCGCATCTGTAGCAGAGGTTATACCCGAAAGGATATTGGTTTGATAAGTGGCATAATTGTTAACTATATCAATACCCCAATTGGTTTTAACATAACCTGCGGCCTGTAGCGCAATTGCTTCTGGACCAGCGGGATCAATATAACGGAACATTCCCTGAATAGAGATGTTGTGATTGGTACCAACCACTTTTAAACCTGCAATGGTGCTGTAGTTATACTGACCGCGCCATGCCGGATAAGTTGCCAGGTTGGTGGTATCAGTACAATCATAAGTTAACGGATTGGTCAAGTTTACCATTTTAATCCAGATATAGTTAGAAATGGTATTACCGTTAGGGAAAGTATAGTAACCATTAGCTTTCAACCCGTTATACATGTTTTGCATGTCCTGACGTACAGCCATTGCTCTTTCAGAGAAGGTACCATTACGGATCATGTCCCAACGGCGTGTGCCCTCGCCCAAAAGTTCTAATTTACGTTCTTGCGCCACCGCATCTTTTAATGCCTGGCCAGACAGGGCGCCAATATCATATTTAGCACTGCCAAAAGCCCTTTCCCTAATTTGGTTAACCAGGCCAACGGCCTCGGCCTTACCCTGCTCAGCTTTGGTTTCGGCCAGCATTAAAATAACATCTGCCAGTCGCAGCATGGTCCAGTTGATGCCAGATTGCCTTGAAGTTGTAGTGTATGGTGGGCTCATACGGTTTTCATCCCATTTGTTAATGGCTAAGCCACCGGTAGTTTTATTACCCGGAACAAAAGAGATCATTCTTTCGTTGCCGTCGCCGTTACTGCCTGTAACTGCTACGCTCACGTCTCTGCGTTTGTCAGCTTTGATGAAATCGCCGTAATAAACAGTAGGTATAACACGCAAGGCATCAAACACTTTTGGAGGCGCAGCAGTAGAAGTACCACCTTCTGACGGGCGACCAAAGGCATAAGCATACTCGCTGCTGGTTGCAGGCGAACCACCCTGGTAGTTACCTAATTCAAACACAGACTCGTCGCCTACTTTC
>Ga0153918_1000407_pt1 | contig 21471 bp, 20 predicted proteins | sample TSFL002MetaG_FD_104687 | JGI IMG/M metagenome (GOLD analysis project Ga0153918, IMG submission 104687) | Attine ant fungus gardens microbial communities from Florida, USA - TSFL002 MetaG | ecosystem: Host-associated > Fungi > Mycelium > Unclassified | place: USA: Florida, Paynes Creek Historic... | reverse complement strand
GTAACAAAATGGTCGCCGTCTGTTTTATAAGCGGTAAATACGGAGGTGGCGATAGAGATGGGGATGCCGATGATTTGACCGTAAATTTTCGATAATAAATCTCGAATGCTAATGAAGAACTTATCTTTTTGCACGTATAGTGCGTCACGGAATTTGTCGAAGTCAAACTGTTTGGTAGCAAGTTCCTGATCACGTTTGGCCGCTGATACGATATCACTCGCTTTGGCAATTAGTTCTTCTATGGCCAGTGTATTTCCTGTTGCAAATTCGTAAAGCGCATTTTTGAGATAAATTCTCAGGATACTGTTGTCCAGTGTTTGCAATAGAGGTTCTATTTCTGCCCGAATGGCTTTGGTGAACTGCGTTGTGGGGACGGTATATTTGACCTTTAAAATGCCTTTTGCTGAATTATAAAATATCAATTCCTTTTGAGCATCGTTATGATGGTCAGCAAAATCGGACGAACGCAGTGCGTCATACAGTTTCAAATAGGTAATCTTGTTTTCGAAGGCTTGGTAGGCTTCCGCATCGATAGTACCAACCAATTCCATGCTACCGTTTTCATAAATGGCTGCGCCATCAGCCATTATAGCTACAAAGCTTTGCTCTAGAACGTTTACGCTGATCCTTTGCTCAATAGCATGAATGGGAAAGACGTTCGGTATAATAAAACCACCAAAGACCAGATGGTCAAGCTCATCATTAATTGAGATATTTAGTTGGGTTAGTTCGGCAACTAGTGCAGTCGATTGATTATCAATAGTGTAAACGCCATTGGCCACATGGATATTGGCCGAATAGGTTTTCAGCAGTTCCAGTAATTTTGCTACCGCTTCTTTGACTGTGGCCATAACGGTAATTATGCTGGGTTGGCTAAGTTTTCTACTTCTCGCGCCAAGTGAGGTGAATCAATAATGATCTGGTCAGGATTATTGTCGCTGATACGTACTGTGTCTCGGAAAAGGTTATGTGGAAAATTCAGTTCGATACCATCTGCTTTGGCTCGTATTTGGGCAAACCTGCGCAACATGCCTGGGTGCGCTTTAAACTCAGTATTGATATTCAAGCCCTGGCGTTCAATTTCATTTTGCAAGAATGCCTCGTCCTGGAAATAAGTGCGGCTCAATTCCACTATGCTAACCTGTTTAGCGGGAGAGGATGTTATGTGTCGGAAAATGTTATTCAAAAATGAATCCTTATCTTGTGGCTGACCATTTTCATCAGGTGGCGGGGGCAAGGATTTAAATAGCTCGTGTAAGTTTTTTGTATCTTCTTTATTGGTTTCTACGTCAGCGGCAGATATCCAACTGCTGAAATACTTGGAAGCAGCATCCGTTTTTTTATTAATAAAGCTCAAATACCTCCCGCTTTCGTCGTCAAAAAGCTCTTCATTAATACGGCAGGCCATCGACATCTTTTCAAAATCAATGTGATCCACCTGATTGATGCCATAACTACGATGGTTCATCTTAAAAAGCATACCAGTGGTATCCCGCACAAAGAAAACCGCTACATAATCACGATAATCCCGGTATTGAGCAAAAACCAAAAAACCGCCTTTGGCTGGTGCAATTGGATCAATCTGCGCCCTAAGGTCATTAGCTGTTTGCTGGGTAAAATTAATAAAAGACGCCTCGTCAGGTGTCGCCAAAAAAGTTTCCAGTTCACTTCGGAAACGCGTTCGCGCTGCAGGGTCAAAGATACCATTAGTCTGGTTTTTTACCCGGTAGCGGTCATTAAGCTCGGTTACCAGTTTAATTACATTATCATCATTAATATCCAATACCTCCTCAGAAGTTTGAATGGTAGCACCCGTACGTTTGGCGACTTTGCGAATGTTGTGAACAATAACAAAATGAAGTTCCATGCGATAAAATTTAGATTATGTAAATAAACTAAATATCTGGAAACAAAGCTAACAAAAGGGACTTAGTTGTACTAATTTCTTTAGCATGATATTCCTTTTTTTACTCTTGACTAGGTTCAAAATCCCAGTCAGGTTCATCTTCTATCCGAGCAATCTCGTCTTCGAACTCATAACGTAATTCAATATCTTCAAGCAACTCAAAAAATGGAGAAGTTCCATCCTCATAAATATCCTCGTAAACTGGTCTTAATGAAGTCCTTATTCTATCAAGTAGCACTGTTGAATCCCATAATTCAATTGGAATATCTTTTACATCAAATTCCTGCGCGTATTGTTGGGCTACGCTTGTAAAGGATGATGTCGTTACATATATTCCTTTAGTTACGCCATGCCTGACTAATACTCCTCCAAATTGATCTATTAAGTTGCAATCAATTTTATTTTTATAACGTTTGACCTGTACAGCAGCCAATTCTTCTGTACCATGATCAAATACAAACAAATCAACGCCACCATCTTTCGAATAGGATGTTGCTCGAGTCTCGTAGCCACCGTTTTTGAATATAGAACCTACAATTTCCTCCATTTTTTTAGGGTGAACCCGAAACCGATGGTCGTATTTTCCGGTTAGATATCTCATGAGTTCCTCAGTTGGAGCACTCAGGTCGAATTTATTATTGAAACTCTTTAAAGAGCTAAATACACCATAAACTTTCATGCTAACATGAGGGTATCCAACCCAATCCGTTTGCCAGGTTTCATTCGCATAATTATAAACTTGATCTTCTTGAGGCATGTTGCATTCCCCTTGCATCCGTAACATAGCCCATAAGCCGCACGTATTACAAACCACTATTGAATTGGCCGATTCATAAAAATTGACGCCATAATATTCATCGCCAAAGTTTTCGAAAGAATCGTGGCCATGATTTATCATCGGAGATGAGCAAAAAGGGCAAGAAAAGGGGCCTTGTAGTACCGAATGGCCATCGTAAAAATGCATTTTGCGCAATTCGATCTCAAATGGTATAGAGCATTTTTTATCTTTATTATATTCCCAAATCATGATAATGCAGTCTATTACAGTTTCAATTATATAAATAACGAATATCATAAAATGTATATTGTTTTCTTATGCTTTGATTTTCAGCTATTTTCCATCAATCATTGTGATTGTTATTTAAATCTGAAGGCCAACACTAAATCAAATTCTATTTTTCAATTTTTGCTTTTTTCCGTCGACAAATTTTTCCTAAGTTTTTCATCTAAAATTTCATCGCCGCCCTTTCCGTATCGTGATAAAATCGGCCATTGTTTTATCCAAACGTTGCTTTGGACGTGATTGGATTTATCACGGACTACCTCTTTCTTGGTACCAGATGGTCAATACTTAAAAAAGGCGACCAGAGCATGGCAAAGCTGTTGCCAGAGATCAAGAAAATAGAAAACAAATTAGAAGAAGCGTTTGCAAAAAATCCCAACAAAGCCAATATCCATTTCCTGGTCAAATAAACCGGCCAGATGATTAGTAGTATTCAATAATCACTGCATTAGATATCATGAAAAAGGTGGAACGGAAAAAAGAAGTAATGCTATCACATTATACCCTTTGGTATGATCGTGACTACACTTCTGATATAAGTATTTTATTGATTGACGTTCCGCTAATTCCGGCTATAGAGCAGATTGCTTATTTACTGCATCGCATCATTACCCGAAAAAAGGATCAGGTTAAATTTCATCCCGAAGAATTATTGATGTGGATCCTTCAACTTGATGGCGATACGCAAAAGCGAGCGACACGTTTTGTTACAGAGCAAAACCCATTTAATATTGAAGGTTTCCGCCTCACCAATCGTAGAGTTTGTTTATCCTTGATGGAGGCGATCTTAACGCATTGCAAAGGGACTAGAACAGAACTCACTGCCGACCATCAAAATGCGCTGTTTGAAGCCTTGTTGATACTGAACCTTGAATATTTATCTACTCAGGAAGAAATGTTTGAATGGGACGGAGAGGGAACTGCGGAAAACTTTTTGGATATTGTCTTACCGGCAAAGATCAGCAGTTTAGGTCTTACAAGACTACGCGATCACCAGGTAGCCTTAATCAAATCGGCTTGGTTCTTTGAGTTTTGCGAAAACGACACTGAATACCAGGTCTATCTGGCAGCCTTCCTGGACTCATTTGGGTTGCCATCGTACCGAGAGTACATCCGTTCAGTCATTTTGCCTTATCTTACTTTCATGACCTATGAGGTTTCTTCACCTAAGTTTAGGATCGATCATAGCAATATTGAAGCTATCGCATTTTTTACTCAATTTGCAATTAACGGCCATACAATTGCAGGAGAAGATTTTAACACGCTAAGACAATTTCCTGTATTCCAAAGTGATGATCAAACCTTTATTTTCTTGTTCAATAATTTCTTTGTTGACAAACTTTATCAGGGATTTATGTTCGACCTGGTTAAGGTTTTGCAACCCCGGTTTCCTTCTTTCAACTATGGTAAACTAAAAACTGACCTTGGAAACAGATTTTCCGAGCATCACCTTTTTTATCGCACAATGGACAAGTGTTTTGGCAATTTCGGCCAGGTGCGCAAAAGCGGAGAAGAACTAAAAGTGCTGTTGAAGGAAGGAGAACCGGATTTCTACATTAGGGACGGACGAAAGGTTTTTCTATTTGAGTTCAAAGACGTTCAATTGCGCGCTGATGTGAAAGCATCCGCGAGCGCGGATCTGATCCGGGAAGAATTATCGGAGAAATTGGATGAATCGGTCAAAGGAAGGAGTAAAAGTCAACCAAAGGCGGTACGCCAGCTATTTAATAACATCGTAAAGATCTGTAATGGTGCTTTTGTCCCAGTTGATGATTTTGATCACCATCAGGTCATGATCTATCCTATACTCGTCCATACCGATAATGCACTGGAAACAGAAGGTGTCAATTTCTTTCTCAAAGAAAAACTTAACAGTATAATCGCAAATTCGAGCTTGCCTAAATATCGGATCAAGGACCTGGTAGTTGTACATATAGATATGCTACTCTCCATTCAAGATCTTTTTTACAAAAAGCGTATAAATCTTGCCAATTGTATTAATGAATTTGTTGCCTACACCAACTCTGATGGCCCCCTTAACCGGATGATACCTTTCGACGAATTTCTGAAGTTTTATCTCATGAAAAAAAAGGAGAGCTTCCTAAAAGCCCCCGACGAATTTAACCGACTTGTCCAATCTTTTGCGGATGCAAACAGATAGCATACTGTCAAAATCAAGACAGTAAAAGGTCGAGATCTAATACCTATCTTAGTTTTATGATTCCAAAAGATTATAGAACCATTCCGCTACCAAACTTTGCCTTTGCTGAGGTAATTAATCGTAAAGCCCATCAATTCTGCAGAGGACGGCTTAACGGGCCATTATTTTCGGTTCGGGATCTGGGTGATAGGGTGCAAAACGAACTCTGGAACTTAAACAGCGATGCAGACCGCATCCAGTTCCTTGGGTATTTAGTTAATCATGTAGTGGAAGTTATCGCGGATCACGAAAGTAAATGCCGCGAGCAGCATTGCCGCGTTGGTCCGGATGGGCAAGAATTTTTGTATTTTTTATATGGCAAGCTGGCCGAGAGTGGTCTGAAAATCGAAAGCGATAATTTTACCAGCAGTGAAATAGTAGCAAATAATCAAACCATTAACGAACTGAATCATAAGCTGGATGAAATTAAAACAGGGGAGCACATTCTATACGATGATATACAATCAGTAAGTGAACAACTAACCGAATTGAAAACAGATATAGCGGAACTCAAAAACCTTTATGTCTTAGGAAAGAAAAAATGGTATCAGCAGGTTAACGGGATCATTTTTGAAAACCTGGCTAATAAAGCCCTTGATGAAGTAATGAAAGAACTTGGCCCATTATTGATCAAGCTAGGACACGAGGCCGTTAAGTTATATTTACAACAAGGGGGATAACTACCCATCTATTAATAGTCTATGGAAGCAGAAACAAAAGCAGCGCTTGTTGAACGATTAACCATCGAAATCAATGGAAAGATCATCCGGTTGGAAGAACTGATCCGGGAATATGGTTCGTTCAATGTGATAGCAAATGCCTTTGTTGCTAACCAGATCGGAATAGCGGAAGGGTACGAAGGAGACCGTCCCGAAAAATCGCCAATTGTACCTGAATATCTCGCTTTGGTATGCTTAAAATTCCCTTATGCTTTAGGTATAGGAGAATTGGTGAAAGCCAGGGAAGTGGCAAAGGATTTTGAAGAGATCAATGATACCGCCCGGGACATCGTACAACTCTATGCTTTATTGCACCAAACTCGTTATGATATTTTTAATGATGATGGTAGTATAAACGAAACTGAGCAAATGGCAGCGTCCATATCTGCTGAAGAATTACTGGTTCGGAATGAAACTTTTGAAGAACATCATTGGGAACGCCTGGAAGATCTGTATCGGCCCCACGATGCTTACTTTAAAGAAAAGTTAGGATTCACAATTGATGAAGCGATCCGAATTTGCCTAACAATTCAGGATCATGTCAATGATAATTTCCGGAAGGGAATCAATGGGCCGATGCTGCACGCGCAGCAGATGATGAAAGAAGTTTCGGCCTTTAAAAAAGACGGTAGTCCTACACAAAATTTTTACCCGCCGGAAATGCTCGAAGCTTTCAAAAGCATGGGTGATGAGGATCTAATGAACGAGTTTTTTGGCTCGATGACCACCTATGCGATGACTATGATGGGGCATAATTTAAGTTTCACGGCAGAACAGATCAGTGAAAATGAAGATATTGACCTGGAAACGGTCAATAAGTTTTTAGCCCAGTTTTCTATCGGTTTTCAGGAAATCAACCCGGATTTTACGATGCCTGAAATATTGCATCCTCTGAAGGACAAGCCATTATTGCGGCATAAAAATTCCTATTTATGCGCTTCTCTATCATTATTAGATTATGCCCTGGATCGCCTGTTCCAAAAAACTTTATTTGCAGACCAAAAGAAAGCGAATAAATACAAGTTGCAACGCCATGATTATCTGCTGGACACCGGGATGAAGTCTCTGACAGATTCTCTTGCGACACAGGATTTTTATACCAATCTAACTTATAAAGATGGGGATATCGATGGTGAGTTAGATGGGCTGATATTTTGCGGTAATAACGCTTTTTTTATTGAAGCAAAAAGCCATCAGATCACGGACCGCGCCAAAAAAGGCTACATAGACCGTTTATTGAACCATGTCGAGGAAATTGTAGAAGAATCTCATTTTCAAGCCAAGCGTACTTATCAATATCTTAAAGGTAAACCAGCAGCTGAATTTAAACGAAAGAACGGCTCAAAGGTGGTCATTGATGGCAGCAAATTTCAGAATGCTTATTTTATTTCCCTGACGCTGGAAGGAATCAAGGCCATTTCTACCCATCTGAAAGTTGGTAATACATTAGGACTTTTTGACGCCCATACCTTTCCGTGGATCGTTAGCTTATATGATCTGCGGGTAATTTGTGAGCACATGGAAGGTCCGGCTTACCTGATCCAGTACATGCACCGCCGAAGGGAATTTTTCAAAGTACAGAAATTCCATATACAGGATGAACTGGATCTGCTATTTTATTACTTAGAACGCAATCTCCGATTTGATGAACTGTTGGAAAAGCATAAGGATAGAGACTATCTTCACTTGTCGTCCATGTCTGATGTATTCAATGCCTATTATGCCTACGAGCAAAATAATGAACTGCCTAAAGTAGATAAGCTGAAGCATTACACAATTCCGGAAATTAAGGTAATGGTCAAAGCTTTGGAAAAATGTGGTATTGCTAATAGCATGGATGCTGCTGTTCAGTTACTGGAACTGGGTACAGATACTAAAAACCAGTTGATCGATGCGGTAAAAATGATAAAGAAGCGTTTTAAAAAGGATAATTTGAACCACGATTTCCGAATGATGGGTGACAACGGATTTGAAAATTCGACCTGGATGTTATCCTACTGGGTAGGGCCGAACAAGCCCGAGGTTATCGCTTACTTCTTAGATACCGTTCAAAGACAATTTGCCCAAGAAAAACCCAACGAATATTTTGCATTATATGATGTTGGAAAAGATCAATACCTGTTTAAAAAGATATTCTACCAAACAAGTTGATCTGCGATTAGGGCAATTCAACAGTAACCATTTAAAAAATCTAGATCACCTTATTCTAGGTTTGATTTGCTTTTTTTCTTCAGGAGATTTTTCTATCTCCAGCTTTTCCTTTAATAACAGTCTGCATAATGTTTCCGAGCTTCTGAAGTGCCGTCCTTTATAAACGTAAACATCATCCTTTTCCAAATAATTGACTTCTTTGAAGTCCGGTCCGCTCAATCTAACATCCAGTAACTTGCCTTTATTATACTGAGCTTGGCCATAGAGGCTCATCATCGGCTCGGCGTAATCAAGTAAAAAACCTGCTTTGAACCGGTCGGCGACTGCCATTAAGGTTTCCATATCCGGCCCCCAGCGTGTACCGAAAATAAACTGGCCGTTACAGAAATTTATATCCTGAAAATAGCCTTCCATGCCCTCGATCTTTACGCCGCCCCATTCATCTTTCGACAGTCCGGACAAAAACAGGTTGGCCTGCTTGATATTTTCCCTCTCCCCTGTAAAATGAAGTTCATTAAAACATGTATTCGCCATAACTATTTTTTGCTAATCACGAGATGCGCCAGCGCCGGGTCACTCAGCAACCGCTCCATTTCTAACTCTATAATATCCCTTATATCCTGTTTGATCTCCAGGTAATTCCGCTCCACAATGGCCGCGCTGATCTTTCGCACTTCAGGCAGCGGCTGATAGCCATCGATCTCGGTTTTCAATGCCGCGTGGTCATTCACGATCTCTCCATGAAAGGACTTTAATTCGATCTTACAGTCCGGGTTATCCGCCACCAATCCCACAAATTCACCCGAACTTAAAGCCGCGATCCGCGAGGCCGGCACCGCCGCCTCTAACTGTTTAGAACGGCTAATGGAAGTATCACTGCGGTTGATCGACAAGCTTTCACGCTCCTGCATGATACGACCGATCTTTTCCGATACGAACTTCGCGGTATCACCCGATACCTGGCCGACCGCCATATTGCCCACGATGTTCATGATCACATCCGCCTGCTCGCGCCCGTAATCCTTGCGCAGCTGGCTGGCATCCTGGATGCCCAGGCAAGTGGAAATTAAATTGCTACGACCGGTACTGATCGTCGGGATGATATCCGTAGTCAAGGTCGGAAACTCATCAAACACCAAACTACATTTCAGCTTGCCTTTTTGGTTGATGATCTTCAGCAGCCGGTTCGTGAACAGCGAAAGTACAGCGCCGTAGATCTGTATCTTCTGCGGGTTATTACCCATGCAAACGATCTTCGGTGCCTCCGGATTATTGATATCCAGCGTGAATTCGTTGCCCGACAGCACATAGTATAATTGCGGTGAAGCGATGCGCGCCATTGTGATCTTCGCCGAGGCGATCTGCCCCTCCAGCTGCTCCACCGCATCCCGTTTGTAAGCACTGATAAAGGGGTTGATCAGCACCTCGATCTCCTTTTGCGTTCCCAACAACGTAAACAGGCTATCATAGTCCGCCTGCATCAGTTCGATCACATGCGGCAGCGTGCAATATTCTCCGTCATTATATTTCCGCAAATACCAGATAATGGCCGTCAAAAAGTTGATCGGCGATTCCACAAAGAAATCACCCTGACGCTTCAACCACTCGCGGTTCAGCCCTAATAGGATCGTCCGAGCCGATTCCACCGCATCTGTCAGATCCAGCATCGCCGAAGGATCCAGCGGGTTACAGCGGTTACTCCGTGACAGGTCATCGAAATTAATGGAGAAGAACTCTGGTGCGACCTTATACAGGTGCTTATGCTTCAGCCAGGTATTATAAGCAATCACCGCCAGATCCGGCATTTTGAAGTCGTAAACGAACATCGCAAACCCCTTGCGGATATGCTGTGTAATGACGTGCCGGATGATGAAATAGGATTTACCCGAACCCGGTGAACCCAGCACCACCAGCGAGCGGAACAGGTTGATAAAATTCACCCAGCCATCCCGCTGTTTGCCTTTCAGCACATACTTCATGGGCAGGTTCACCGAGTATTCGTTCTCCAGCAGCCGTTCTTCCTGCGGGAAAGTCTCTTGGTCACGATTAAAGATGTCGCCCGACAGCTTATCCCTAATGATTCGTGACACCATAGTCCCGCCGCTCATCATCAGCAGATAGCCCAAGCCGGTCACCGCCATGTACCCAACGGCAACCCATTCTATATTTTTCCTCACCAGCAACACGACGTAACTGGTGAGGAAAAAAAGAAAACCGGTGATCAGGTACAGGACTGCGGTTTTGACCGTCTGCTTTTCGTCCTTTTTCCCCTTGATCCCGATCAGGGCGATCGCCAGGAAGGCCAGGGCGATCAGCTTCGGCTTCAGGAAGCTGCCAAACAGCCCTGTCCTGACAATATTATCTAATAAACGGTCTGTGATACCCGACACCAAATGCCAGTCCACAAAAGCCCCGTAACATTCCTTATAAAAATGCAGCAGCAGTACCGCCACACTGATCAGCCTGGTCATATCCAGTATCTTGCGCATGGCCTGATCGTTCTCTCCCGTCTGCATAAAATTCCCTCCCAACACCTGCTTCCGCAGGCGCTTTTCAAATCGTCCACACTCATCCCATATAGCCCAAAAAATCCGGGCATAGCTAGCGCCAGCCATCCTTTGAAAGCTCAAAAAATGGTTAGGGCATTTCCAATAAAATCATACTGACCCTTAGCCCGGCGACAGCCGAACCCTTTTCTTTTTCTTGCGCTTCGTGCGCTTCAGTTCCCAGTCCATCCCGGCAGCTGTCTCTCCATCGACCAACAGCGTTTCCACCGCCCGCAGCGAACCAACACCCACACCAACCACTTCCCGGAATTCGGGTAAAAAACCACGCTTTTCCCCCGCGTTTCCCTGACCCGCCCAGCCCGGTTTTTGCGTTTGGCCGTTTTGTTTTTTCCCCTCACTGGCCCCGATGTTTGGACAGCGTTCTAAAATGGCTTTAGCACTAAATGCCTTGCCTAATTCACTGCCGTTAAAGACCGTTTTTTTATCATGATCCACATAGGTCAAACCATAGATCACCCCATCCGCATTTTGCCGCACCACCAGGTCGATACCCTTTTGCTGTAAAGCCTGCTTTAAGCCTGCCAAATTTCCGACATCCTGTAATATAGCCATGTTCACCGCATTGGTCATACGTGCTTTATGCGCCTGCTTCAACGCCTCGTTCTTAGCAAATTTTTCCTGCAAATTCTTCAGCGTCGGCTTACTTGCAAAATCACTTGCCTTGATCGGCACACCAACCTTGTTGCCATCAGCATCCAATACCCGGAACACCAAACCTTCATGCTTTTTGATACGTGAACCATCAGCCCCCGTATCAGCCACAATATTGTATAGACCCAATACCGCATTATACTGTGCCAAAGAAGTAAACTTGTACTGGTCGCTCACCACATTGATGATGCCGTTCATTGCCCGTTTGGTTTCCATGCGCCCGTACAAAGCCCGCTGCACATTCACCGGCTTGAACCGTAGCGAAGCATCCTGCTGCACCTTTCCCGCGACCACCAAACCATAATCCCTTTCAATTTCCTCGCGTGCTTGTTTCGCCTGCACCCGCCCGATATTGTTCAGGTTGATCGCCTTGCCGTCCGGCTTGATATTCGTCGTTACCAAATGAATATGCGGGTGCCCCGCATCGAAATGCTGGTACAATAAATAAGGCTGACCACCAAACCCGATTTTTTCTAAGAACACCTCTGCAATCTCACAAAGTAACGCCTCGGATGGTTTTTCAGACGGATGGAAATTCAAGGAAATATGCACGCTGTTCACCTTCGTCTGTTGGTTCAATTCTGTCAACAATTCCAGTCGCCGCAGCTTCTGGTGAAAGTTCATATCCGCCGCATCCATCGGGTAAAATCCCGCATCCAAACACTTTGCCAAACCCGCCTTCACCTTGTGCTCGTTATAGTTCAGGCAACCCCGCAAACTCTTGCTATGATGGACTACTGCAACCATTGTTCACTCACCGAATTGATCTTCAATTTTACTTCCTCGAACAATAAAAAATAACGGTCGCGATCCCGACCAAAACGCTCCAGCCAGCCCTGCATTTGTGGTGCATGATCCAGCATATTTAGCCGGTGTACCGCCTGGTTAAAGTTCACCCCGATAGCATGCAATTCCCGTTTTAAAACCACCAGTTCTGCCACCAATTCATCTACTGACTGACTGCGCGAATAAACCGTGATCCGCTTACCGAAGATCACCCGCCGCACATATTCCGACAGCTTGCTCACCGTACTCTTTTTCCAGTTCCTTTCCAGTTCACCAAACTCATCCCCGTTCAACCGCAAACCAATGATTCGCTTGCGGCCTTTAGCTGACGCCGTATCTTTTTCTGCCATCACAAATCCTCCGCACTCATTTAATTCGCAAAATCTAACTCACAAACCGTCATCTCACAAAACCCGTCTCCAATACATTCTCATCTTCCAAAAGCTTGCTTTCTAACCGCCCCCGAGTTCCGAGGGGGGGGGCGGCCAGATTTCAGTTGTTGTTAAACAACTGTACATCTGGCCGATCGCAAAACGGGCGATCTTAAGACTTCTTTCCAGTGAGGGAAAAAGTAAAAAGCCCAATTCTGCAAAATTGACGCTAAACCGCGTGCAATCCTATTTTTTGACGTACCCGTGGTACTTCGCCTTTATGCTGCAACCAGTCATTCAAATCCTTAAAATTGGCGTAAAGCGCGCTTTCGTCCACGAAATGCGAACTCAAACCCAGCGCATAATCCCGGTAGGCTAAGCCCGTCACATCCCTGTCCAGCCATAAATGCACCCGCTCGTGCGAAAGCAAAAACGGCAGCGCGCGGTCAAACAAACCCGCGCCGTTCAGCACCACATAATCCACCGAATGAGGGTCTTCATAGGGGTGCAAAGCACGGTAAGAAAGGAAGTCCATAAACCCCTCGAAAACATGACAGGAGCTAGCTCCGGCACCCAGGCAGGTAATATCTTTTGGCGCACTACTTTGTTTAAAATTCTTGTTGCGAATTTCCCAGCCCCCAGCATTGTTACGAAAGCCGATACCGTAGTATAACCTACCATTAAGTTCATAAGAAACCTCCTTGCAAAAAACATCCGCAATTACGATGGGGATCGAGCGTTCATGCAAGTAATTTTTGAGCGGGTAGGCGTACAACGGGCGTGCTTCTTTCATAATCAATTTACTGTCTAAATCGGCACGCGCCCTGTGCAAATTCCTATCGAACTTAACCAAAGATTTATAGGTGGAATTAGCAAAGCGCTCTAATAATTGCGAAATGGAACACTGGTAATAATGCAGGCAAAAATCAATCGGGTTGCCACCCATCATCAGCCCAAAATCGAACCATTCATTGTTAAGCCTATCAACATGAAAACTTGCAGTCCGCTCATTACGCAAAGGCGATAAATACCAATAGTCCGTATTGTTTTTGCGGCGCTCTATAACTGGGTGCCCGAGCGTCTCTAGGAATTCAGTCAGGTCTAGCTCTCGGATGCGCGCCAGCCTGTTGACATCATTGTTAATCACATTCATCACTTATCATTCTCACTTTCCAAACCAAAAGTAAGATACTCGTTTCGTATTTACCCATCCTCCCCAAATGATGGGTAGGATCAACCCTATGGCCTATTAATTGACATTGAATTTTGAAAACAATAATAAGAGGAAACTGGAATTAACACTTTTAGGTATCAACTTTTCAGAAATTCCGTCACGCGGTCGGAAGGCTTTAGCTGGTGATATTTAATAAACGACGCCGCTTCAAAATGACGCCGTTTGAGTTTCTCCGCTAAACTCACTTCGGCTTTGAACCCAAAGCCAACATGATAAAGGAGGTCAAAACATTTATTCGCGTCGGGGCTGGAGAAGAATATCCTATTAAGATCACAGCTTTTGAGAAACTTTTCTTTATCAAAAAGAAAATATGCGCACAGTTCTAACTCATCATAACACATTACCCGACCTTGTAATTTTTCCCTGGCTAAAAGGAACTCCTTAAACTCCTGTTTATATTTCTTTTTTCTCTTTAAAGTGATCAGGAAAGTTTCCAGGTCATGTATGCCGACTGACCAGGGAAAATTACAATCGTCCACAATATCCAGCAGGTAACTAAGATCACACTGTATTTGTCCAAAACGCTCCTGTGTTACCACGATGGTAAAAACTTCGTCATAGTCTTCTGGATTAAGGGTTATTATCTTTCTTTTTTGATTGTCGAAGAGACTGAAACTTTCATTTCCTAGAAAGCAATCTTCCACTTCTTTGGCTTGTTGGTAGCCTTTACCTATGGATTTTTAAAATCGTCTCGGATTCGGTCATAGGCCTTGTCTTGATCCCGTAATGGTACTCGATATTTATGTGCCTTACATTCTACAATAAAAACATTCCGATCTTGCAAAACAATGAGATCCTTTTCATTTCCATTGAGATAATACGATTGAAAGATGCGTGCCTGCGAACCAAAAAAATCCTGGAACAACTCGGCTGTCTTATCTTCCAGAAATTGATCACGACGCTCTGAAACCTTCTTCCCTGGAGTACTAGCTTCGCCGCATAACTCATACAAAAATTCATAAATCGCGTTGATGAGTTGCTTAGAAAAAATCATTGCAATGCGAAGGCCGTCCATAATAATAATTGGATCACGCAGGTAACTGCAAGGGTCAGTATAATACAAATACTCAGGGTTCTCCTTGCGCATCAACGTAAAATATAATAGTAGCTTTTCCGCTTTTTCTTTACCCATGATCTCGTAAATGTGAGTTATGGGAATTGCCATCTCATATACGGCTTTACTGCCAACCTCTTTCAAGTGCACATTATCCTCAAGCGTTAAGTCTTTGATTTTTTTTCCGGCTTTGATCGATTCCAAAACAGGATCACTATCAAAGTCATTATTTAAATATTTGGTACCACGATCAATCTCTAACTTAGATAAAACTGTAAAGAATTCAATAAAGTCGCATATCGCCAAACCAGTTTCCTGAATAATGTATGGTTCAAAATGCCGGAATGTTCGTTCGACCCGTTCTATATCCTGTTCGTAATAGGTAAGAGGTGCGTTAAGGTAATAGTTGAGAAACGTACTCTTAGTAACCAATAATTTTGCAAAAGCATCTTCCGAAAGGTTATCGGTATTGCTTGACCTAGCTTTATACCCGTAACCTTCCTCTATTTCATTGAGTAAGGCGATCATTTTTTTGTCTTTTTCACTTCCCGGTATATAAATCTCTGTTCCGGTTAGATCAGTAGCATGATATAAAGAAATCAGGTACATCAGCTGACGTACAGGAGACCGCAACGCTACTTGCCCTCGACGCACATATATATTAGCCATATGAGCTATATGGCTGGTAAAACTACAGTGCTCAAAGCATCTTATCAATGTTTTTAATTCAGTAGCAAGACGGGTCGCTTTTTCTTCAGGAGATTCAGACATATTCAAATTTATTCAACAGGAATAATATTCCATGCCAATATTATTAGTATTTATCAACGGTATATTCACATCGGAAAAATGTGATAAGGGATACTGTATATTTACTAAAAAAGACCGCATGAGCAATATTGTAGCTTTCGCCGATGAGTATGGCAATAATTCATTTGAATTCGATTCCCAAGGAAGTCATTTTATTGTAGCGAGCGTAATTTTAAGCAAAGATAAACTGTCTGATAGCAGCCATCAAATCGAACAGATACGGAGCAAATACTTTCAAAAGGGCGAGATCAAGTCTAAAAAGGTTGCTAATAATCACACCCGCCGTATAAGAATTCTTCAAGATATTTGTCAGATTGATTTTTCCATTTATGCGGTCATTGTCGATAAGCGGAAACTGCAAGGAGATGGATTTAAATACAAAGCCTCTTTCTACAAATTTTTGAATGGATTAGTCTATAAGGAATTGTTCAGAACCTTTCCCAGCTTAGATTTAGTTGTAGACGAGCATGGTGAAAATGACTTTATGCGCGGGTTCAAAAAGTATGTTCAAAAACAGCATATGCCAACCTTGTTTTCAGGGAGTGATTTTAACTTCGGCGTTAGTCAAGATAACTCAATGATTCAGCTTGCTGATTTTATTGCGGGTACATTGGCTCGTTGTTTTGACGAAACTAAAAAGACGGAGGAATCAGGTGAGTTTTTACGTCTATTGAAGCCTAAAATCACCAGTCTCAATCAATTTCCAACGGATCACCAGACCTATTATGTCGAAGCGGCAAAAGAAGAAAAAAGCTTCAACGCTGAAATAGCCACAGCAGCATTCAACAGTGCTAATTTGTTTTTAAATACGCAAAAAGTCGAAAGCCAAGAGGATACTGATAAAATCAACTGTGTGAAATTACTATTGCTTTACTATAATAACTATGGTGTCGATAAATATATAACTACTAGTGAGCTAATTAGGCACTTAAATGTGGGCAGACCGGAACTGTTAACCGAGCATACTTTCCGAACAAAAGTTATCGGCAAAATTCGAGATGCTGGGGTGATTTTAGTAAGTAGTAGCACCGGGCGCTACAAGGGATACAAGCTGCCCTCGTCTATTGAAGATCTGCATAAGTTTGTCAATCATGGGAATGGAATGATCTTGCCAATGTTGCATCGACTAAAAATCATTCGCGATAAAATAAAACTTGCTACACTAAACGAAATAGACATTGCTGACAAGGAAGAATTCAATGAGTTAAAAATGTTATTAGAGCAATTAGCGTGAGCCTTTAAAGCTAAATTTATGGTCGCCAAAGCCTCCCCAAATATTGGGTATGATCGTTTCTAGCCAACCACCTACATTTGAATCATTATTAACCTTAAATTTCAAATGCTTATGGCAACGACAAATGTGCTGGGGACCGTATATGAAACATTATTATGTAGTCCGGGAATGAACGATGCGGTGAAGATGGATTTCAAGCTTTGCCGTAAGACCGTATTGTTGCTCAATAACGTGATCGAAAGCGGGCTTAGCGACGGCAACGACGGACAGGAACTGCTCACTTTTATTCCAAACGAAGACAAAGAAGAACTGCGAATTTTCGTAGATGAATGCTTGAAAAAGGCGGGGCTGAAAGAACTGAACGAAAAAATGAAAGGCCTGATCAGCAAATAACAACAAAAGCGGCCCAGCAAATGGGCCGCTTTTCTTTCAGCAATCTAATTTTGGAATTACCTATCTTAGTTTTGCGTCACAAATAAGCATGATCGATATCCGCAGATATAGTCCACCAACTCAATCACTTAGCCCGTTTGAATTTACCGGACGTGAAGCCGAAGTGTTAATGCTTAAGACCAAGGTCATCGATGAGCGAAAAAGAATCGTTCTGGTTACTGGTGACTACCGCGTCGGTAAAACCTCACTGGTCATGTATTTTGCAGATCGCTATCAGGAAGCTTTCGATGGTAAAAAAGAATTCTTCAACCTGGATATGTTGCAGCAGCGATTTCCCGAGTTAAAGAAAGGTACCAAACTAGTCATCTTTGACGATCTCGAAAATGATCATTATCCGGATATCAGTGGCCGATTGTTAGCCTTCATTGATCAACACCCCGACGTGCAATATTTAATTACTACGCGCGCAAGCGATTCGGTTTTAGATCGTCGGGTAAATTTTGAACTTAAACTGGAACCTATCACCCATGACCATGAACTGGAATCACTAAAAAGGGAATTGAAATACCGGTTCTCTAAAAACGATATTGTTAAGGTGGTCAATTTAACGCAGGGAGAGCCGTATATCATCGACACCTTGTTGTTTTACTTGCAGCTTTGGGACAAACCCTACACCATAGAACAGATACGTTCGATCATCTTTGAGAACATCAAAGTCCAGGGAATCCGCGATACAAGCGGCCAGGTCGTCACCCTAGAAAATCCGATATTCCAGCAAGTCAGAAACGATATACAGATCGTCAATGCCAACGCACTCCAATGGTTGAAAATGCGGCCTGAAAATATGTACAAGCTCAAGCCACACGAGTTTGAAGAAGTAATGGCTAAACTGATGGAGAAACAAGGCTACAAAGTAGACCTGACTCAGGCCACTAGGGATGGCGGCAAAGACCTGATCATTGCCCGCCACGACGATATTGGCAACTTTATTTATTATGTGGAATGCAAACAGTACCAACCCAAAAATCCGGTAGGTGTTCACCTGGTGAGGGAGTTAATGGGAACGGTTCATGCTGACCAGGTGACTGCCGGTATATTGATCACCTCGTCTTACTTTTCTCCCGATGCAAAAGCTTATGCCAACAAGGTGAAACACCAACTGGGATTAGTCGATTTTGTCAAACTTCGTGAATGGTTAAAGAAAATATAGCGCTGTATTAAAACAGCGCTAACTGTACCTGGCTCACTTGAAAAGCAGCAATCGCTTTTAAGGTTTTCTGTAATACATCCTGTTTATAATTCGTGGTATCACTGTTGCCGATATATTTTAACATATCAGCCTTTAAATCGGCTAAAGCCGTGTTCAAACAAACCTCACGGTTAGGATACTTTTTACAGAAAACACAAAGTGGCCCGCTGGCACCCGCCACGCCATAGCTACGGCTCAAAGCATAAGCCCAAACACCATTCGGCCCGCGCCCGATGCGGATGCCGCTTTTCTCCAATTCGATTTCTTCAAAATCTAAAAACTTCGGTGAGGCAAACCAGCCGTACTGATTGAAAGCAATTTCAGTGAAACCAAATTCCAACCCTTGGCGGTATTCATTTACATTCATCAATATCTGCCGCAAACTATCACCAAATCTAGCAAACCAATTTAATTTTTCCGGATCGCTGGCGATGATAGCGGCACCTATTTCAGCTAATAATTCACGCTCATAAGCCATGGCGCGACCAGCAAGATATTCGTCGATGGCAGGTTGGGATTGCAGGGTCAATGCGAACTTTTCCATAAGCTAAAGTTTTTTAATGCCTTACCGCGCAGGCCCAACCTATCTGTCAAGGGCCGCGGCGAGAGCCGCGGTTTATACACCCTTGACAGATAGGTTGGGCCTGCGCGACCTTTGCCTGCAATAAAAACTTTAGCTTGTGGTGGGAAGGAACGTCCGGAGGCCCGACTTAGATGTCGGCATGAGTCGATGCATTGGCCATACCGATGCCAGAAAAGCGCATAGATGTCTGACCATCAAACAACACCCTACAATCAATTCTTAGATCTATAAAATTAAACAGCAACGGCCCTGGTTTTGGGCGGTGCAGGGACGGCTTCAGCCGCCTGCGCCGGCGAAGCGTACCCAAAACCAGGGTGGTCGCGCCAGCGGTAAAAGCGGGTGAACCGCAACGGCGTGCGCGTTAGCGCGCAGAGTGGAGGTGAACCGGCTTTTACCCGCATCAAGCTTTGTTCGCCATTTTAGCCAAACGGAACGCTGCCAACAGATAATAAAACGCACCAAATGCTGCATAACCTGCTAGACTGGTTATGCCTTTCGTCGGGTCATGCGCCAACAAAATAAAAGACGTACCGCCGATCATTGACTGTGCGCCACTAATGATCATCGGCCATTGACCGCCTAATAATTTCCGGCGGCGTAAACCTAAGATCAGTTGGATCAAGCCCGTACCGATGGCCCAGGTACCGAATACGACCAGGGTCTCCGGGATACCTTTTTGTAAAGCGAAGGCGACCGCAACCGTTGTGATCATACTGATCACCGCATTGACATATTGCGGGGTTCTAGAAGTAGCCCCCTGGTTAGCACGAACGTCTAAAAAAGTACCGATCACATCCCAGGCCGGGTAAATGATCAGTAAAGCAACGGCAACACCCGTTGAAGCTTTGGCCAATAAGGCGACCAGGATCACCCAGGTCACTGAAAAACCGGCACGGATAAAATAAAGTTGGCGTAAAGATCGGGCAGTGATGACAGCCTGGCCGTCTGCTGCAGTATGAATAGCTGGATCTGAGCTCATGGTGTTTAATCTTTTGATGCCCCAAAGTTCACGGCTATTTCTCTTTTGGTTTTTCACCTAAGTGAAAATTACCGTCACCGGATTGTCGTATCTTTACGCTAAATGCCTGTCATGACCGATCATTTGTTTTCTTATTTGACCAGCTTTGCTCCCCTGAATGACCAGGATATCAGCGACAGCCGGCCTTACTGGAAAACACGAAAATTCAACAAGGGTGATTTCTTCAACCTGCAAAGCATGGTTTGCAGCGATCTCGGCCTGGTGATCAAGGGCATTTTCCGCATTTATTACCGCGACCCCACTACGCAAAAAGACAAGAACATCTTCTTTTGTTCGGAGAACCAGTTCGTTGTTTCTTTCCGGAGTTTTGTCTCGCGCGATGCCTGCTGGTATTTCATAGAAGCCATGGAAGATTCGGAGATCTATTTTATTTCCTATAAAGACCTGAGCAGCCTTTATGAAACCCATCCGAACTGGAACACCTTTGGGCGGCACCTGGCTGAAAAATTCTTTATGAACGCCCAGACGCGCACCGAAGAATTCATTTTCTTCTCACATGAACAACGCTATCTCAGACTTTTGGAAGAGCACCCGCATATCGTGGAACGTATCCCAGCTTATCACATCTCCTCGTACCTGGGCATCACTAATCCTTCTTTAAGCCGGATCAGGAAGCGAATAGAAGGCCGGCAGTAAAACCCACTCCCGGGATGATACACAGATAAGCGGCCACGCATGCTTTAAAAGCCATCGCTAAGTATTTGTCGCTTTCCGACTATGCTCATTGGATCAGCACCTTCATATCGGGCCATTTACTTTTCAACGTCCCAGCAGCTCCGCCCTATCCATTTCCGGCATATTGATGCCCAGCACCCATCATCTCTACTAATTACTATCTTTGGGGCTAAAAATCAAACTATGTCAGCATTTGAAAAATTGAAACAACTGATCGCCGAAGCAGAGGCAGACGCGACCGCATTTTATGAAAAAGGCAATAAGGCAGCAGGTACACGCCTGCGTAAAGCCTATCTGGACATCAAGAATGCCGCCGCTGATGGCCGCAATGAAGTATCAGAATTAAAAAATAAAGACAAGTAATAGCAGTTTAATACTGTTTTGGGAAAAGAGAATGGCCGGTAGATAACCGGCCATTCTCTTTTCTTGCCCGCCTGCTGCGATAAGGTGGTACACTATAATCCCTGGGCATCAATTATGTCTTTTTTTATTTGACGATCTTGACCATACCTGCTTGTCTGTAGGCTATTTAAGAAGCTAATAATCGACTTCATTTCGGTTTATATTCAGTTTCAAACTGTCAGCAGATAAGGTTTATCGCGAATTTGATCAAATCCGGAACAAAACGTTTGCCAACATTACCGATAATCTTTGATCTTCTCAATCATTTTTTCTAAAACAGCTACGGCAGCCTGTTTATCTACCTCTTCGGGATGGTAGGTGCTGCTTCGCATGCTATCCCAGGATATTTCCTTCTTCTGTGAAGTGGAAAGAAAAGGAACAATC
>Ga0153918_1000406_pt1 | contig 21472 bp, 12 predicted proteins | sample TSFL002MetaG_FD_104687 | JGI IMG/M metagenome (GOLD analysis project Ga0153918, IMG submission 104687) | Attine ant fungus gardens microbial communities from Florida, USA - TSFL002 MetaG | ecosystem: Host-associated > Fungi > Mycelium > Unclassified | place: USA: Florida, Paynes Creek Historic... | reverse complement strand
TCCAGACTGACCTGGACCATCTCCTGTTCTCCGGTATTGCTGACGCCGTGAAGCCAGCGGTTGAGCAGGTGTGAAGCGCACATAATCTTCCTCCGGCATTCAGACATCGCGGGTAAGCCGGATGCGCTGGTGGATCCAGGCATCCACCTCGCTTTCCAGCCAGGCGACGTGGCGGCTGTTGAGTCGAATGGACGGCGGAAACTGTTGTAGCTGGATTTGCCGATAAATCCACGATTTACCGAAGCCGATTTTGTCTTCCACCTGACGTAAGCGTAAAAATCTGTCGCTATTCATAACCATTCCTCCTGTGTCCAGATTTGTTCACATCAGCACGATGGGCGTGGTTATCAAAGCAGCAGCGTCCCTGCCAGGCAGTAAAAATCCTTATCTGGGTTAGTGAGAGTTGTTAGTTGAAAGGGTTAGTTGATCGCGTTAAGGCGGTGCGCCGCGCTGGAGGGCGGTTTTCAACGTCTCGGGGCTCAGCGGCAGGTGCATACCTTCCTCGCGTGCCCAGCATTCGAAAATGTTCAGCAGTTTGTAGGGATGCTCCAGCATTTCATCGTCCAGTTGTGGGTTGTGCTTGCAGGCCAGCCACAGCAAACGGGAAAGCGCAGAGCTTATCCGCTCCTTTGATTCCGGCTGATGACGGGTCAGGAAGGCTTCGAGATGCGTGCGACGGATGACGAACAGTGCGTCAGGAGGTAGCGTGTCCTGCAGGTAGCAGACGGACAGACTGAGCCGGGATTTCAGGTCATTGCGGCCATTGCCATACAACTGACCAATCAGCAGATGTAACTCTTCCTGAAGGTTGTTTTGCGTGGCGAGCAGTTCCAGTAAAAGCTCCCGCAACGATTTGCGGCAACAGAGTTGGTAGTAGCTGTCGTTCTCATCGCAGACCACAATGCCAATCTGATTGCAGCAGTGGGTATCATTGGGGCAAGGATGATTCAGCGTCTGCGCCAGTTGCTGGTGTATCAATAGACGTTCAAGGCCGATTAACGGCAAATTCCACAGATGGCTGGTGGTCAGTTGCAGAGTAGGGTCGCGTCTGCACGGCGGAGAGTTCGCCATCACTTTACGGTTACCGGGTTTGTTGCACTGCGAAGGCGGAAAGGGCGGCTTGCTGAATCGGCAGGCAAAGCGGCAAGGGGGATTGAGTGGTCTCAGAAGTACGGGAGAAGGGAAGTAGACCGAGAGTAGCAGATCGCCATGTAGGGCATGGCGGATCAGGTCGGCGGGCAGCAACGTGATGTTGTGCTGCCGGATGACTTCTGCGGCCTCATCCAGCGTCAGCCACTCCTGGCGGATTTTGTGTGGGGGCATGGGGTTTTCCTTTGTGTATTGTTGGTTGCGTGTAGTGCTTATTGATGGTGAAAACCGGTGTGCGATGTTTTTGCTAAAACAACTAACCTGATCAGTTTAGTTAACGATCTTTTCAGACATAATCTGGAGATGATTTACGCTGGAAAAACAGGATGTAACATTGAATAGTTCGGAAGACGATTTGCTTGAAGTGGCGTGGTATTTGTCGAAGTACGGTAAATCTCAACCACCTGTGGGACTGGGTGCTCTGAAATGGAAAGAGGCTTATGATTTGTTTTATCCCCGTTTCGGGGCGGGCAAAACTGCCAATGAGTTTCGCAATAGTCTGAAAAATAGTCGTGACCGTTTTGATTCCTGGCTTAGTGATGTGCGTGTCGGCTGGCTTGACGAGCAGGGCGCTCCTGCTGCGCTTTCTCATTCAGCGCAGCGTGTGCATCAGCGATTGAGTTTGCTTTCAGAGAGTGTGATTGAGCAGCGCGTTCTTTCGTTAATATCTTCTGATGGAGATGAACAGGCGCAACGTGATTGTCTTATTATTCAGCAGGATAAAAGTATTGAAGATACCGTACGCGAGCAGCTGATTGCGGCACGGCTGGGGCAGGGTACCTTTCGGAAAAATTGTCTCATGCTGTATCCGGCATGCCCTGTTACGGGAACGACGTTTGCGCCGTTACTCCGTGCCAGCCATATAAAACCGTGGGCCGCCTGCGAGAATGGGAATGAGCGCCTTGATCCTTTTAATGGAATTATATTGGCTGCGCACATTGATATTTTATTCGATCAGGGGTGGATTTCGTTTGAGAACGATGGGCGTTTATTAATTAGTAAGGAGCTGGATATTAGTGTTAAAGAGCAGTGTTTGTTGCCAGAGGAAATAAAGACGTTTCCTGTTGAATCGTATTGTTATCTGGAGTGGCATCGGGAGAATTTACTTCGATGAAAGTGAATTGGAAAAATAAATTACTACTTAATTTAAAATATATTTTGAGAGTCTGTGAAATTGAGTAATGTTCCTTTAGCGATCCTATGGGAGGAATTTATGCCATTGCTCAATTTGATGAGCTAGTTTGCGTGGTTCGACTCTGAGGTACTTGTTAAAAAATCGGCGGTTTAATCTGTCGAGTCTAACCTTCTCAAGAGGAGCTGCGACTCTCCTTATAGGCTGTTTTTATGAATGCACAAGCGTTTACCTAACTTACGGTTCATGAGATCATACCTACAACAGTGAAACCATGGGGCTCTTTGCTAGAATTTGTTGGATTATTGTTAAGCTTTTTGAGCTAATCTTTACCGACAAAAGAGAAGCAGTTAGCATCTTTTTTTGTTTAACTAGTTGTATTTTTTATGGTTTTTGTTGGTATTTGTTCATTGAGCCCCCTGAAGAACGAGATGATTGTCAGATGAAAAAAGTATCTTGTGTTGATTTATTTTGTGGTGCAGGTGGGTTAACACATGGTCTTGTGCTTGAAGGAGTACCTGTTGTCGCAGGTATTGATATTGATCCTGCCTGCAAGTTTCCCTATGAGACTAATAATAAAGCAAAATTTATTGAGAAAAGCGTAAGCGATTTTACATCTTCAGACTTGAATGAGCTCTACGCTGATTCAGATGTAAGGATTCTTGCTGGCTGCGCACCTTGCCAACCGTTCTCAAGCTATGCAAGGCGTTATGAGCATGGTGGTAAGGATGGTAAGTGGGGGCTGTTGTACGAGTTTTCTCGCTTGGCTGAGGAAACTCGCCCTGATCTGATCACTATGGAGAATGTACCTTCCGTTGCAAGACATGAAGTTTTCAGCGACTTTGTCGATACCTTAAAACGTATTGGCTATCACGTTTGGTTTAATGTCGTTGATTGCACTCACTATGACGTCCCCCAGATGCGTAAGCGCATGGTACTGCTTGCTTCTTTACACGGTGAGATAAAACTCGCCGAGTCAACGTGTACTCAGCCAATTACAGTGAGACAAGCCATAAGCGATCTGCCAGCTTTAAAAGCAGGCGAAACTAGTTCTGGGGATAAGCTACATGTGACTTCAACGTTGTCAGAAAAAAATCTGCAACGTATTAAAGCTTCAAAACCCGGTGGAACGTGGCGTGACTGGCCTGAACATTTAGTTGCTGATTGCCATCGTACAGATAGAGGAAAAACATACTCTAGTGTCTATGGTCGAATGGAATGGGATAAACCTGCTCCGACTATGACTACTCAGTGTTATGGTTTCGGGAATGGCCGCTTTGGTCACCCAGAGCAAGATCGTGCAATCTCATTGAGAGAAGCTGCTATTCTTCAGAGTTTTCCGCAGGACTACGTATTTATCCCCGATGATAGCAATGTCAATCTTAGAGTTCTGGGCCGAATGATTGGAAATGCAGTTCCGGTAAAGCTGGGTCAGGCAATCGCTCGCAGTATAAATTCACACCTTGACGATTTGAACTTGGTCGCAACAAAGTGAAACTTTAACCAGCCTCTGGGCGTACTGAACCGGAATCTGAACATTTTATGGATATTTCGAATCAAAAAAATCATCCTCAACAAATTATTCCAGAGCCAGGGCAACTTGTTGAAGTTCGTCGACGCCAATGGATCGTTGTTGAGGTTTCATCTTCCCAGTTACCGCCGCCTTCGTCTCAGCAGCATCTCATAACTCTTTCATCCATAGATGAAGATGGTTTAGGAGAACTACTTGAAGTTATCTGGGAAATTGAACCTGGCGCTCAAGTAATTGAACGAGCTGGTTTACCTTCGATTACTGGCCTGGATGACTCTGACACTCTTGAGGCTTTTCTTGATGCAGTGCGTTGGGGAGCTGTCACTAAAGCTGACCATCGTAACTTCTTACAAGCACCTTTTCGTAGTGGCGTAAGCATTGAAGACTTCCAGCTTGATCCGTTGGTGCGTGCAATTGATATGGCCCGTGTCAACCTGCTTATCGCCGATGATGTTGGACTTGGTAAGACCATTGAAGCTGGGCTAATCATCCAGGAAATGTTACTTCGGCATCGGGCTCGCACAGTTTTGATTGTTTGCCCTGCGTCGCTGCAAGAGAAGTGGCGTGTTGAGATGTTAGAAAAATTCGGTCTTGAATTTCAAATCGTCGACACCGCTTATATTAAGCGATTAAGACGAGAACGTGGCATTCATGCCAATCCGTGGACATCGCATCCACGGTTAATCACTTCAATGGATTGGGCCAAAAGTGGGGAAGGTTTGCGTTCTATGCGTGACGTCCTTCCCTTAAAGCCTAGTTATCCACGAAAGTTTGACATGCTTGTCATTGATGAGGCACACAATATAGCCCCAGTGGGTAGAGCTAACTATGCAATGGAAAGCCAGCGTACTCGGTTTATTCGTTCGATAAGCCCACACTTCCAACACCGTTTGTTTTTGACAGCGACTCCACATAATGGCTATACCGAGTCTTTCACTTCGTTGCTTGAGTTGCTGGATGATCAACGTTTTGCCAGAAATGTACTTCCAGATGAGGAGTTGTTGAATCAGGTGATGATACGCCGCCTCAAAAGTGATCTGGTCGATTCAGAGGGCAATCCACTTTACGCTCAACGTAAGCTCAAAGCCTTATCCGTCGAATATTCGGCTCAAGAGCGTTCTATCCACAAAAAACTGGATGAATATTGCCATAGCCGGGAGCAAGGAGCAGAGAAAGCCAGCAATACTTTTGGGACGACCTTTGTCAACCAGCTACTTAAAAAAAGACTTTTTTCATCACCAGCAGCCTTTGCATCTACTCTTGAAAGGCACATATCAACTTTGATGCATGGCAAACGGCCTAATGATAAAAATGCCATGGCTGATCGTATCCTTCATAAAGCAATCCTTCGTCTAGAAGAAGATTACGCCGACGATCAAGAGATAGAGAATGCCCAATCTGAAGCGGTGGAAGAAGCAACACATTACACCCAACCGCTGACGAATGAACAGAAACAAATACTCGATGTATTGCGTCAATGGGCGCAAGTAGCTAAGAATCAGGTAGACTCTAAAGCCAAGGCAATACTTGATTGGATTAATACGAATCTTAAAACAAATAATCAGTGGAATGAGTACCGGGTAATTCTGTTTACTGAATATCGAACGACACATCAATGGATGCATGAGATTCTGGCCAGCCACGGACTTGCTGGTGAGCGCTTAGCTGTTTTACATGGTAGCATGCCGCAAGAAGAACGAGAAAAAGTTAAAGCCGCCTTCCAGACATCACCAAAGGCTTCTGCTGTTCGCATACTCCTCGCAACTGATGCCGCCTCAGAAGGTATCGACTTGCAAAACTATTGTAACTACCTTATCCATTTAGAAATTCCATATAACCCCAATGTAATGGAACAACGTAACGGTCGTATAGACCGCCACGGACAACGCCAAAAAGAAGTTGTAATTTGGCACCCAGTTGATGGTGTGGATAAGGTGAATGCTCGTATCGGTGGTCACGGTGACGATATCCTACGAGCATTACGCAAACTTGAATCAATGCGGGCTGACATGGGTAGCGTCAATCCAGTCATCGCACCTCAAATGTCAGGACTGATTGAAGGCACTATCAAAGATTTTGATACACGTCTGGCTGAAGCCAGAATTGCAAAAACGAAACGTTTTATTAGTGTTGAGCGCGAACTAAAAGAGAGAATTGCGAAGCTACATGATCGACTCCTTTCAGCCAGACAGGAGCTTCATCTCACACCTGAGCATATACAAATAGCCGTCAATACAGCTCTCATGTTAGCTGGTCGTACAACTCTTGAACCTTTTGAGTTACACGATGCTCCCTCAGGTTCTGTATTCAGGATACCTGCTCTCTCAGGTACATGGGCACGTTGTCTTGAAGGACTTCGTCATCCCCATACACAGGAGATTCGTCCTGTCACTTTTGATCACAGCGTGGCGAAAGGACGTGATGATGTCGTACTCGTCCATTTAAATCACCTGTTAGTGCAGATGTGTCTACGTCTATTACGAGCAGAAATATGGGCGCGCGATGATATAAAAAAACTACATCGAGTTACGGTGCGCTCAGTACCAGACATGTTACTTGAAAGCCCTGCGGTCGCTGTTGTTTCACGATTGGTGATTACTGGAGGTAATCACCATCGACTTCATGAAGAATTGACAATAGCTGGTGGCTATCTTGGCGACAAAAATTTTAGGCGCGAGGATGGTGTTAATAAACTACAGCAATGGTTTGAGCAGGCGAAACCTGTGACTACTGAATTTTCGCTTTTGGATGCCTTTCGCATGCGTTTTGAGCGAGCACAAAACAGTATTCTCCAGTCCGTTGAAGCTAGATCAAAAGATCGCCTGCAATATCTGACTAATACCCTTCAGACCCGCAAAGAGCGTGAATTGTCTGATATTAATAACATACTCAATGAACTTGAAATAACTATCAAATCTGAGTTAGCTAAAGATCAACAACCTATGCAGTTTTCATTGTTTTCAGAAGATGAACGCGCTCAAATCAAGCGTGATAATGCAGCGCTCGAAGCCCGTCTCGCTCGCATTCCCGCAGAGCGGGAACAGGAAGTACAAACAATCGAACTTCGTTATACCAACATTGATGATCGCACATTCCCTGTCGCCGTCATTTTTCTCGTCCCAGAATCTACTATTCAGAGAGGTGCAGCATGAGTTTAAATAACATTCACGCTGAATGGCTTTCTCTGGTAGATATTTCGGGACCTTTTCTCGCTATCCCGGTACTAACGCATACATTTCCTCAGGGACTAGAGGTGCTTAGTAGCTTCAAGCGTAGGCGGCTGCGCCAAGCCTATGACGAATGGCGGGAGGCATTAGAACTGGAAGATCCTCAGCTAGAAGAATTGCACTCTGCATGGATAGACGAAGTGCTGTCACGAGTGTTGGAATTTGATGATGATGGTAAAGGTGATGTGCTGAAACGTGCGGAGTGGTGTGGAAGCCACTTGAAATCACTATTGCCGGACCAGGGAGTGGTCCAATATCCCGATTTAGCAGTTGTAGATGAGCAGCAAGATAATAAGCCATTGTTACTCATACATACCTATAAACCAAATGTAGATCTGGAATCAACAGTTAAGCAAGAGGGATGGATAACCACTCCGGCAGATCGTATGGTTCAGTTATGTCGTTCACTCGATTGTCGCCTCGGATTAGTAACCAACGGAGAACGTTGGATGCTAGTAGATGCTCCAGTTGGTGCTGTCACTTCTTTCTCCAGTTGGTATGCGCGTCTTTGGAGTTTGGAACCAATCACACTGCAAGCGTTTGTTCATTTACTTGGCATTCGCCGCTTCTTCGTTGATGAAACTGAACAGTTACCTGCATTGTTTGATGCTTCATTGGAGTATCAAGATGATGTAACTGATGCTTTAGGTGAACAAGTTTGCCGTGCTGTAGAAGTGTTAATTCAATCGCTGGACAAAGCCGATCAGGATCGCAATCGTGAATTGCTGTGCGATGTCAGTGAATCAGAGCTTTATGAAGCCGCGTTAACAGTGATGATGCGTTTGGTATTTTTGCTCTCAGCTGAAGAAAGGGGGCTGCTGCTCTTAGGTGACGAATGTTATGAGTCTAATTACGCGATTTCCACTTTGCGTATGCAACTACGGCAAGAACCTTCAGAAATCCTGGAAAGGCGTTGGGATGCCTGGACACGATTGCTGGCAACCTTTCGTGCGGTTTATTGCGGTATTGAGCATGAGAATCTTCGTTTACCTGCATTAGGAAGTTCATTGTTTGATCCCGACCATTTCCCTTTTCTCGAAGGAAGGGCTAAAGAATCCAACTGGAAAAACGATACAGCTGTACCTTTACCAATTGATAATCGAACAGTCCTCCTATTACTGGAAGCTATTCAGGTTTTTCAGGGGAGAACTCTTTCTTACCGCGCATTAGATGTTGAGCAGATTGGTTATGTTTATGAAGGTTTGCTGGAACGCACTGTCAGACGTGCAGATGAAGTTACGTTAGAGCTGAATGCGACCAGAAAAGCTCAATCTCCTTGGATTACCTTAGCTGAACTGGATTCAGTCTGTATGGATGGTACTGAACAGCTGATCAAGTTACTACATGAACGCTCTGGTAGTTCGACTAGTAAGGTACGCAATGATCTTTCTAAAACAATTGATGAAGATCTGATTGAACGCCTCTTGATTACCTGTCAGGGTGATATCAAGTTGCGTGATCGAATCAAACCTTATGTCCATTTGCTTCGTACAGATCCTTGGGGTTATCCATTAGTTTATCCAGCCGGCGCATTTATGGTTATTGGCAGTTCCAATAGGCGCGAAACAGGTACTCATTACACTCCCAAGTCGCTAACTGAAGCTATCGTGGCGGAGACATTGACACCCTTAACCTACTTCGGCCCTGTGGAAGGTTCTGCATGTAAAGAATGGACTCTCAAAACTCCTGCGGAACTACTTGAACTCAAGATCTGTGATCCAGCTATGGGGTCTGGAGCCTTTTTAGTACAGGCTTGTCGTTGGTTAGCCGATCGTCTCGTCGAGGCTTGGGCTCAAGCCGAAATAAAGGGAAAGATTATAAATGTAGATGGAAACGTTCTTGACGATTTGAGTTCCAACGAGTTAATGCCACATGATATTGATGCAAGGATAAATATTGCCCGGTATCTGATAGCGGAGCGATGTTTATATGGCGTTGATTTGAACCCACTTGCGGTCGAACTAGCCAAACTCTCAATCTGGTTAGTGACTCTCGCCAAAGGTCGCCCATTTGGTTTCCTCGATCATAGTCTACGTTGTGGAGATAGTTTACTTGGAATTCATCAAGTAAATCAGCTGATAGAATTATCTGTTTTAACTAACAGTGATGACCAAGATACATTATTTAGCAAAGATATCCGTAAAGCTATTTACGACGCGAGTAAATTGCGTCAGCGATTACGTGAGATGCCTATAGGTGACATCCACGATATAGAGGAAATGGAGCGCTTGAATACGGAGGCGCATAAGCGGCTTTATAAAGCAAAAAAAATTGCTGATGCGCTTGTCGGTGAGATTTTTTCCACAGGATCTAATTTTTCAGCGCGAGAAGCAAGGCTCAAGATGTTGTCCTTGAAGTTAAAAGAGTCCGTTGAAGAAGATGAAAATATCTTTATGGAAATCTCTTATCAAGGAACTGTAAAATTACAACAAGAACTTCCATCAGGCAGAAGTAAACGGATACCAATTCATTGGCCTTTAGAGTTTCCTGAAGTATTTATACGAACTTGTTCAGGGTTTGATGCGATAATTGGAAACCCACCATTCTTGGGAGGGCGGAAAATTACTGGCGTATTCGGTAATCTATATAGAGAATATCTGGTTGCTAATATTGCAAAGGGGGAACGCGGTTCTTCCGCTGATCTAGTTGCATACTTCTTTTTGCGTTCATTCTATTTACTTCGAGACTCAGGGTGCCTAGGCTTAATTGCAGTAAATTCTATTGCTGAAGGTGATTCTCGTCAAATTGGTTTGGAACGACTTCTTCAATCTGGCGCCCAAATATTTTCTGCAACCCCAAACGAACCTTGGCCTGGAAAAGCAGCTGTAGTTACCAGTAGAATTCATCTTATTAAAGGTGCATTTTTTGGAGAAAAACTACTTAATGGGAAAAAAGTCGCTATAATTTCTGCATTTTTATCAGATCAAAATGAATGGAGCCCTAAGATCTTGAAGGAAAATTTAGGTCAATCATTTCAAGGATCGATTGTTTTGGGGATGGGATTTATACTTGATGAAACCAATGCTATGCAAATGCTGGACTCTGATAAGTCTAATTCAGAAGTTATTTTTCCATATATCAATGGAGATGATCTAAATTCCAATCCAACACACAAGCCAAGTAGGTGGGTAATCAATTTTTGGGATTGGCCAGAAGAGAGGGCTAAAAATTTTAAATTTCCTTATGCATGGGTTGAGAATAAGGTTAAGCCGGAGCGACAGCGCCTCAAACTTGATGGAACCTATGCATTGAGAAAACCATTACCTATACGTTGGTGGCAATATGCCGATAAACGTCCTGCACTTTACCATGCTATAGGTAAAGGTGATTTTTTTGAACGTCATCCAAAAAATTGGTCCACTGAATCAAGGGTGTTAGAGAACATTATCGCTATATCAAGACATACAAAGTTTTTTAACCCGGTTTTGATTCCTAATACAGCTATTTTATCTGATGCAACTGTAGTTCTTGCCTTTGACAGTTTTGCTTATTTGGCTTGGCTTAATTCTTCCTTGGTACAGGTCTGGGTTCAGAAATTAGCTTCATTTATAGGTCTCACTATTCGCTTCACTCCTAGCGATTGTTTCGATACATTGCCAAAGCCGAATAACATCAACAATGTAGAGCTCATTACACTCGGTAAAGAATACCATCAGTATAGAAAAAAAATAATGGTTAATCGCGATATTGGGCTTACTCAGTTGTATAATTTATTTCATGATCCTAATGAACGAGATTCAGAACTAAATATTCTACGTGAGAAACAACTGGAAATTGATGTTGCTATTCTCAATATCTATGGGTGGGATGATATAAATCTGAGTCATGACTTCTATAATGTAGCTTACCTACCTGAAAATGATAACAAGCGTTTCACTATCTCCGAGCCTGCACGTATCGAGGTATTGCGACGTTTAGCCGAACTTAATCGGGAGCGATATCAGGATGAAGTCAATCAAGATTTACATGCCCGTAAATCTACTAGATCATGATTAAATGCGCCGTGATTGGGAAGTGTTAAATTTTTATACATTTATGAAACGATGCCAACAAAAATCCAGTGTGCTTTGAGGAAAAATGATGACTAATAGCCCCTATTCCAATTCAAGCAACGCATGGTTTGCTATTGATTGTGACGGAGATAAGGATTCCCACTTAGCCCTCTATACATTGCAACTAAAAGGTGATCGTGCACTCAGCCAAGCTGTTGTCAACAATGATTGGGTAGTAGTCTTGGATACTAAAGGTCATATCACGCGAGTTGGCCGCATTCTGCGCATTCGCTCTGATCTCGAAACTACTACGCTCTATTTCGATCGTATGTTTCGGGTTGTATCGCCTGTTTCCATTGGTTCGACCTCACTTACACTACCTGCAAAAGGAAGTTATGGCCGGCTTCAGTGGAAAGAATTCATTGAAATGCTACCAAATTCACTAAATACAAGCATTGCTGAAATACCAACGATCGAAGATCAAACTTACATTCGCGAATTACTGCAACTAGCAGTTATGGATGATTTACTCGGGCCGGCAGCCGGCCCTAATGAGCTTATCGTCGATATGGGCGTAAGGGATCGCTATCTTGTTGGTAAGCTTGCTCCACGTGAAGCCGCCGAGCGCAGTTCTGAGTTTTCTGTGGATCCAGAGAATGCTGATGATGATGTTGGTGACCAAATAGTTAAGTCTCAGACAACAAAAGTGGATTCTCCAAAAGTGTCTGGCCGGGGAGAATCTGATGTCCCGGAAGAAATTGATGCTGCCAGCAACCAATCATTGGTACCAAGTAGTCTGGGAATGACTTTTTGTGTCGATGGCGATATTGATCAAATAGAACTAGAAGCTCGTTGGGGACGTTATGAGCGTAGCAATGACCATGAGATTTATCGAATCCGCAAGAACAAGGATACAGGGGTCGAAGAACAGACCAAAGTAAAAGTCTGGCAGCGTTTCCCTAGTGGCGGGAAGATTACATTATCTCTGATAGAAGGCACGATTCCTCCTCAAGTTGTAGATAGTACATGCCCAGATGTTTTGGTACAGGGCACAATTCGTCACAAGAATGAAAATGGGGATCGCCTGATCACCATATTCCTTGTAAATAATCAGGAAGATCCACCTTCTAATCATGACATGGCATGGATTTTCCAACCAGAATTGATCGTTAGACCAGTAAAGGATGCTGCTGAGAAAGCAATATTCAGGCGTAAACCCGTTTTGGATTCTGATGGTATGGATCCCGAACGTGAAGCGCTGGAAATGATTTACCGTAACCATGTTGAATTTGCAGTAGGGCATGGTGTTGCTGTGCATGCTAAACCTGCAGATAACACTGAACTTGCGACTGAAATTCGCACGACGGTTATGCCACAGTACGAAGTCCAGAGAACAGAGACTCCTGGTCTTGATCCATCAGATCGTCCAGCGATGCAAGAAATGGTCAAAAGTGGTTTACTTGACATGCAGAAACTAGCCACTTTGGAAGTGGAACCACTGATCGATGCATTAAATGTACTAACCAAGGACTATCTGGATTGGATTAGTGAACAACGTGCCAGTGTAGGTATTAAAATTACAGGTTTTGAAACCCAATCTCAGATCGCAATGGATCGTTGTAAGGAGATCCATTCTCGCCTGCAAAAGGGTATTGATACACTTAAGCTTAATGAAAAAGCGTTGGCAGCATTTCGTTTCGCCAACAAAGCAATGGCAACGCAGCGAGTACGAAGTTTATACGCGTTGGCTAAACGCCGTGGTGAAGATACAACTATTGAACCATTTGATATTGAAAAGAATCGTAGCTGGCGCCCTTTTCAGTTGGCATTCTTATTGCTCTCTATACCTTCGTTGGCAGACCCAAACCATTCCGATCGCGTGCAGCCTGTAAATGCCTATGCTGATCTTTTATGGTTCCCCACGGGTGGTGGTAAAACTGAAGCTTATTTAGGCGTTGCGGCTTTTACAATGGCCATACGCCGCATGCAGGGTAATTTAGGGGGGTATGATAGTTCGCGCGGCTTGGCGGTAATAATGCGATACACATTGCGCCTGCTAACATTACAACAATTCCAGCGTGCGACAGCCTTAATTTGTGCTATGGAAGTTTTGCGGCGAGAAGCACTCAATAATGGCGACGTGTCTCTCGGATTAGAACCATTTACTATTGGTCTTTGGGTTGGCAACAAAGTAACGCCTGGTTCGACTGAAGAGAGTCATCGAGCTATTGAAGATGCCCGTAATCCGGGAAAAAACCATGCGGGAACGGCCTCACCTGCACAATTAACTAGTTGTCCATGGTGTGGTTCATCAATTATCCCCGGACAGGATGTTGAAGTTAAAAAGGATAAATTGGGGGGAAGGACGTTTGTTTTTTGCGGTGATAAAAAGGGGCGTTGTGACTTTTCCAAAGGAAAATCAAGTAAACAAGCCCATCCAGGATTGCCAGTATTAGTAGTGGATGAAGAGATCTATCATCGCCCTCCCACAATGATGATTGCTACTGTAGATAAGTTTGCCATGATGGCATGGCGTGGCCAGGTGAGAACACTTTTCGGCCGTGTAGGATTGGAATGTGAACGACATGGTTTGCTCTGGCAGGGGGCTAGCTGCACAGGAAATCATCCCGCAGCCAAAGGACAACCTTCAACTAAAGTTAAGGTTATCAATCCAATACGACCACCGGACCTTATCATTCAGGATGAATTCCACTTAATTAGTGGACCTTTGGGCACTATGGTTGGATTGTATGAGACTGCTGTTGATGAATTATGTAGTTGGAATCTTGACGGGAAGTCGGTCAGACCAAAGATCATTGCTTCAACTGCAACAGTCCGTAAAGCTAAGGAACAGGTAAATAATGTTTTTATGCGCCAAGTGGCAGTATTTCCACCACATGGGATAGACGTTGAGGATAATTTTTTCTCAGTACAACGACCTATAAAAGAAAAGTATGGACGTCGTTATCTTGGGGTATGCTCGCCTGGCAGTTCAAGGCCCGCAATGCTGATCCGTGTTTACACTGCATTCCTGACCGCAGCACAGGAATTATTCAACCACTTTGGCGAGCCTGCTGACCCTTATATGACAATGGTTGGCTATTTCAACTCGCTACGCGAATTAGGCGGGATGAAGCGACTTGCAGAGGATGACGTACAAACACGTTCTTACCGGGTGCGAATGAGCATGGTGGAAAGACCGGCATTGGCACAACGTAGTATAAGTAATATTCGTGAATTAACTTCCCGAGTATCCAGTCAGGATATCCCTAAATATCTTGATAATTTAGAGGTTAAGTTTAAATCTGACTTTGATACTACTACTGGTAAGTATGTGACTAAATGGCAGGAGGGGGATACTCGGGCTATTGATATCGTCCTTGCTACTAATATGTTGTCTGTTGGCGTCGATGTTAACCGACTTGGTCTTATGGCCGTAAATGGTCAGCCTAAAGGAACGGCCGAATATATCCAGGCTACCAGTCGTGTAGGGCGTTCATTTCCCGGTTTAGTTTGTACCGTACTAACATGGGCTCGTCCAAGAGACCTTTCTCATTACGAAACATTCGAACATTACCATGCCACCTTCTACAAGCATGTAGAGGCCCAGTCTGTTACTCCTTTTTCTCCTCGAGCGATGGACCGTGGTTTAACAGGTGCGTTATTAAGTCTTGTTCGTCTGGAAAACGACGAATTCAGTCCAAACGATGGGGCTGGTAAGTTGAATATGTCTAATCAAGTCGAGATCTGTAATGCAATCAAAGCTCTGGCGAATCGTGCAGGTAACGTTGCAGAAGATAATTCTCGTAAAAAATTGGCAGAGAATGAACTGAAAGAGCGTGCTGATGAATGGGCAAAGAAAGCGTCTATGGGGGGGCGGATTCTCGCATATGAAAAACGTGGGCCTGAAATAGATAAGACAGTTAGTTTAATAGACTCACCAGGCCTGAAGCCTTGGGACAACTGGACAGTGCCTATGTCAATGCGAGAAGTTGAACCAGGTGTGAGACTTATAATGAACACCAACCATATAGCGGACGATCACAATTGGAAGCCTCGTCCCGCAACTAAGGATGAGGACTGATTATGAACATTAATGAGAAAACACCCGTTGGTGAAGTTCGCCCGAGCCAATTGCTTTGGACATATGGTCCTGGAGCCCTCATTGATTTGCCCAACTTGTCAGTTGTAACACTTGGAATCGACAGGTGGGAAAAGAACCGTTGTCAGCCAATTCAGGAAACCCGGTTACTAGCTGCCGTTAGAAAGGTATTAGGTGACCAGGTTGAAAGCTTGCGAATGCCACCATTTAAAAAAGGCGAAGTCGCAGATATGTTGTCTGCCGAGGCAAATATCGGGGTACCTGTTCGTCCTTTCCCTAGATGGTTACGATGCGTTAAATGTGGGTTACTTTCACCTTACGATGCCGGGCTTTTCGAAATAAAACCAAATCAATATAGACCTGAACGAACTCGTTTTGTCCATAAAGATTGCCGGGGTTCTAAGGGCGATCAACCAGCTAGGGATGCTGATGCAGTACCAGCCCGTTTTCTTCTGGCTTGTCGCGATGGCCATCTTGATGATTTTCCGTGGCATTATTTTGTTCATGGAGGAAACAGTTCGTGCAAAGGGACACTGCGATTCTTTGAAAGTGGTGCTTCATTGCAGACAGAAAATCTGTGGGTAAAATGCGATTCTTGTGAATCATCAAGGAGTATGGCGCATGCATTTGGTAAGGCCGGTAAAGAAAATCTTCCTGCATGTAGAGGACGTCACCCTCATCTGGATTACTTTGATGCTGAATGTAACGAAGAACCACGTGCAGTACTGCTTGGGGCCACGAATAGCTGGTTTCCTATAACGCTTTCAGCACTAGTGATCCCATTATCAAACGTTACCCCATTACATCAGATAGTCATTGATTATTGGAATGATTTTTCGGATGTAGAAGATCCTGCTGAACTTAGAGGGACACTAAAAATCCTCAACAAACGTGGTGAAGCTCAAGGTATTGAAAAGTATGCTGTAGAGGAAATATGGTCTGCAATTGAAGCTCATCGCTCACATTATGGTGAGGAGTTTGTCGGCGAGGCTGATATTAAAGGTCCTGAATGGGATGTATTGATAGAACCTAATCCCCCCGCAGATTACCCTCATTTTATGAGTAAAAAAGTTAGTAGTCCGACGCGTTTTACGCCATATATTGAGCGAGTTTTACTCTTAGAACGGTTACGTGAGGTTAATGCTTTACTTGGTTTTACACGGGTCGAAGCTCCTGAAGAATCTGAGGATCCCAATGAACGACCGCAAATGGCCAGCCTGTCACGGAGCAAACCTGATTGGGTACCTGCTAATCAGGTCCATGGTGAAGGGATATTCCTGCAGTTCAATGAACAAGCTCTTGTGGCATGGGAATCTTTGGACGCTGTAAAGCAATCGGACAAAATACTGCGCGGTGGGCATACAGGCTGGAGAAATGCTCGTCACTTGGATCCAGAAGAAGGTTATCCTGGTATTCGCTATGCTATGTTGCATACACTTTCACATTTACTGATTCGAGAATTGGCTCTGGAATGTGGATATAATGCCGCGAGTATTCGGGAGCGTATCTATGCAAATACAACCAATGGTATTCCTCAGGCGGGTATCCTTATTTATACCGCTGCAGCTGACTCAGACGGTACTTTAGGGGGACTGGTTGATCTTGGCAAACCAGAAAATCTTGGTCGTTTACTTGAACAAGCACTAAATCGCTCAAGGATCTGCTCATCAGACCCTTTATGTTCAGAACATGATCCAGAGAAGGATCGCTCTCTGCATGGAGCTTCTTGCCATGCTTGTAGCTTAGTTGCAGAAACCTCTTGCGAGAAAGGGAATCGTTATTTAGATAGAGCCCTGCTTGTACCAACACTGGAACATGCTGAAGCAGCTTTCTTCAAGGATTTATTAAATGGATGATTTTCTGGATGCTATTACAGCACTGAGCTCTCTAATATCATCTGAAAAAATAAGAGCTATCGCTGAAAACATCAGCCATATTGATGATAATAAGTCTATAACCACATTGTATAATGTGGTCAATACTCCGGTAGCAGCGACAGTAGTCAAACAACTCATTATGACCTGGCAAAAGACGTCTGTCAGTTCTAGTGAGTTGGCTGCGATGCTCCTTACTGCCAGCCATGTCTATTCAAAAGCCACTTCAGAGCAATGTATTGAGTTAGTGTGGACTGGCCCTACAACACCATTTGTTTCAGCACGTCGTACTGAACAGGCTTTGCTTCAAGTTATTAGTACCGCTGAGCGCACTCTGTTTATAACCAGCTTCGTCGCTTATGATGTTTCAACGATAGTGAAAGCCTTAAATGCTGCAAATGAACGCGGGGTTATGATCTCAATTTTACTTGAATTATCGCAAGAGAAAGGTGGTAGTTTAAATTTTGATACCATTGAGAAGATGAGAATGCAGGTCCCTTCAGCCAGGCTTTATGTATGGCATAATAAAGCTAATGAATATTATGGCGGATGTGTTCATGCAAAAGTTGCAGTTGCTGATGTTTATGAGTGCTTTATCACTAGTGCAAATCTTACTGGGCATGCTATGGAAAAAAATATTGAAGCTGGGGTGCTTATTTCTGGTGGGAGTATTCCAAAGCAACTTAATGAGCATCTTTTTTCCCTTATTAAAACAAAAGTTATCTGCTTGGTTTGATAATTCTGCCTCAATGATTAGGTAACTTATTAAGAGAGTGAGGTTCACATAGTCGGTTTCAAATAATGACGTTCCAGAGATGGGAGGGCAGGGTGTGAACCTTCTTGGCCATCACAGATTGAGCCCTCAATTACTACCGCTTATATTTTGACGCTTCGGTGGCTAATGAAATTAATAGGGCTTTCTTGACCCGGATGGTCACAAGCTGGAGCTGCATGTGGGAGATTTAGCATCTCGACTGGCGCAATGCCGTGAGAAGCCTTACTCTGGAATGCGTTTCGGTCCTGGAGAATAATTACGCTACTTTGTGATCTTCCACGCAGTATTCAATTTCATGTCCCATTTTGGGGGCAAATCTCCAAACTAAAATCTCACAACCCATTAATTATCAATAAATTAAACGAAAAGGCGAGTCCGGCCTTCGGCACCAAAAGCATGTAAATGGACCTCAACTGAGGTCTTTTTTTATGTCTAAAATCCGATATTTACCCACTTTTCCCGCTATATTAACTCTCTCAAGGTCAACCGACATCAACGTACATCTACCAACACCTGTTGGTACAGATGATGGTATTTCCGATTCGATAATGCTTGTACCAACAGGGAGGGGATAAGCATGGCTCTAACAGATATCAAAGTCAGAACAGCCAAGCCAATGGATAAGCAATATAAGCTGACCGATGGCAACGGTATGCATCTTCTCGTCCATCCTAATGGTTCTAAGTACTGGCGTTTGCAGTACCGTTTTGACGGCAAGCAAAAGATGCTGGCACTTGGGGTATATCCTGAAATCACATTGGCGGATGCTAGATCACGCCGCGACGAAGCGCGTAAGCTGTTGGCGAATGGCGTCGATCCAGGAGACAAAAAGAAAAGTGATAAGGTTGAGCAGAGAAAAGCCCATACTTTTAAAGAGGTGGCGATTGAGTGGCATAGCACCAATAAAAAGTGGTCTGAAGATCATGCCCATCGTGTGCTAAAAAGCCTGGAAGATAATCTCTTCGCAGAGCTCGGGGAGCGTAATATCACGGAATTAAAGACTCGCGATTTATTAGCACCTATTAAAGCCGTGGAGATGTCTGGACGTCTTGAGGTTGCTGCCCGTCTTCAACAGCGAACCACAGCAATCATGCGTTATGCTGTGCAGAGTGGATTGATTATAACCCCGCTCAGGAGATGGCTGGGGCAGTTGCTTCTGGAAACAGGCAACATCGTCCGGCACTGGAGTTAAAGCGCATCCCTGAGTTACTTGAGAAAATAGATGGCTATACCGGCAGGCCGCTAACCTGCTGGGCAACAGAACTTGCTTTGCTTATCTTTATTCGCTCCAGTGAGCTGCGTTTTACTCGCTGGTCAGAGATAGATTTTAAAACGTCAATGTGGACAATCCCGCCGGAACGAGAGCCTGTTCTAGGAGTGAAACATTCTCATCGCGGTTCAAAAATGCGCACACCGCATCTGGTTCCGCTTTCTAAGCAGGCATTGGCGATCCTGAAACAGATAAAACAGTTTTGTGGGGAGCACGAGCTGATTTTCATTGGCGATCACGACCCGCGTAAACCCATGAGTGAAAACACGGTTAGGGGCTTCCCGCATCTGTTCGGCGCGCATCCTGTCGATAAAATCCTGCTCTCCGTCGTTCAGCTTGCCGGGATACATCCCTATCAGCAGCCCTGCGACAGGGGCACCGATGTCTCCCGTGGCTATTTCGCCAAGTGCAGCGCCGCGCACGGCCCATATGCCGGAAGTAATCGTACGCCCGCCAACCAGTACGAGTTCGCTGGCATCGGCTATCGCGTTCCGCGCGGTCCAGGCCCTTTCTTCGGCTGCAACGGCAGCCTGATAGTCCATCTCCTCGTGATGCCCATTCCACCAAAGATAAAGCGCGCTGCGTTGCTTCGGCTTTGGGGGCGCCTTACGCTTTGCCGCCTGGGCGTGCTGAGGGGCGTCGTTGGGCATGGCCTGGTAAAATGCCATCTCGGCGAAGTTGGTGTGCGGCTCACTTTCGGTGCCTGCATCGTTACATCCTTCACCGCGCAGGCAGGATTTCGCAAAGACCCGGTTGCGATCGCGTTCTTCTGCTTGTCGCTGCGCTTCGGCCTCTTGCTCTTTTCGGCGTGCTGCGAGCATGGCCTGATGCTTTTCCTGTGCGATCTGTTCAGGAGAGGGACCGGAGCCGAGCCACTCTCCCGATGTGGCGATCACGCGGTTGGTTCCGTGCGGGCAGCCACAAATGACGACAGAACCATCGACGGCTGAGGTTTGTCCCATCCAGTTAACGCGAGGTTCGCCGTCTGCAACAACGCCCTGTTTGCCGCATTTAGGGCATGCCGTAGTTTTATCGCCAACGCGGATAACGCCGCGCCCGTGCTCGGTGCAGTTGGGCAGGGTGCTACAACATATTGCGCCGGTGGTCGTTCTGTCGCCGTGCAGCGCCTGACCGCGGCCGTAGTTCGTGGAACGGTAGCCCATGGCCTATTCTCCGGGCCAGGTTAAGAAATCCTCTTGAGGTGGAATCCCTTCGCGGGTGACCAGATAAGTACTGCCGAGCGGTGTGCTGATAATCTCGTCATCGTTATCAAGCAGGCTGCCTACCAGGGCAACGCCGTGTCCTTTCCAGGTAAAAGCGGTTCCTGATGAGGTCATAATCGTGGCGAGCGTTCCATCCGGATAGGCCACACAGTCTCCTTCGACAATCGGGCTGGTGTAACTCCCATCGTCCATGAGCATTGTGGCTTCACGATCGACGGGAAGTACCATGCCGCCCATTCGGGTCTGGCTGCCAGCCGTGGCGATCCGCCAGTTGGCGGTGACGGGATGTTGTCGATGAAAGGCTTCCTGTTCAGCAATAATGGCGCGCGCGTCCTCGGGCATGGCGGCCAGTTGTTCATCGGAGAAAGGCGAACGATCTATTTCCGCTTTCAACTCAGCGGTAAATTCATTGGTATAAAGCTGCATGACAATTCCTTGTAGGGGCAGAAGAGTAAATGCAGCAATGCTAGGCTTTAGCCTGTAAGGCGAAAATACATAAAGTGGTTAATAAGTCGGGCTAAAATCCGAAATAAATATCCAGATTGATATTGGTCATCTTTTAAAGAAGGGATAGTAATGGTTCCTGTTAATTATAAATGTAATATTCGCTGAATTGCCGATAAATAATATTATGCAGCGCATGTATTATTTGAATATATACGCTGCATGACGTTATTTCAAAACACCGGCACTCCCAACCCAACCTTCACCTCCCGCAACGTCGCCTGCGTCACCCCCTGCGCCCGTTCCGTCCCGCGCTTCAGCATCGCCATCAACTCCCCCTTATCCCGCATATACATCGCCCGCCGCTCCCGCATCGGCGCAATCAGCTCCTGCAAACACCCCTCCAGCTCGTTCTTACATACCCGGTCCCCAAGCCCGCCGGCCTGATAGTGTGCCTTCATCGCCGCCACTTTCTCCTTGTCCGGATGAAACGCGTCGAGGTACGTAAACACCACATTCCCCTCAATCTGCCCCGGGTCGCTCACCTTCAGGTGGTTCGGGTCGGTGTACATGGCGCTGACCGCACGGTGAATGGTCTCTTCGCTGGCCGAAAGGTGCAGCGTGTTGCCCAGCGATTTCGACATCTTGGCGCTGCCGTCGATGCCGGGCAGGCGGCTGGTGTCGCTCAGCATCGCCTTGCAGTGGCGCAGCACCGGGGCGGGCAGCAGGCTGTTCATCTTGTGCACAATCTCG
>Ga0153918_1000405_pt1 | contig 21483 bp, 22 predicted proteins | sample TSFL002MetaG_FD_104687 | JGI IMG/M metagenome (GOLD analysis project Ga0153918, IMG submission 104687) | Attine ant fungus gardens microbial communities from Florida, USA - TSFL002 MetaG | ecosystem: Host-associated > Fungi > Mycelium > Unclassified | place: USA: Florida, Paynes Creek Historic... | reverse complement strand
TCACAGTAGGCCAGGGCGCTGGCGGCCAGCTGGCGGTCGGCTTCGACCCAGCGGCTGTAGGTCGGCAGGATCACCTGCTTGGCGATGGCGGCGGAAGTCACCGCCTGCGGGTCCTGCGGCGAGCAGGCACCCAAGGCGAGTGCGGCGAGGCTGGTGAACAACAGTTTGGGTCGGAACATGCCCGGCTCCTTGCGCGTTTTAAAGTGAGTTCAGGAAAGCCAGCAACGCGGCGCGCTGCTCGGCGTTGAAGGTCAATACATGGTCGCGCGCCGACTGTGCTTCGCCGCCGTGCCAGAGCACGGCTTCGAGCAGGTTGCGGGCGCGGCCGTCGTGCAGGTACTGGGTGTGGCCGCTGACCGCTTCGGTCAGGCCGATGCCCCACAACGGCGGGGTACGCCAGTCCTGGCCGTTGGCGGCGAATTCGGTGCGCTCGTCGGCCAGGCCTGGGCCCATGTCGTGCAACAGCAGGTCGCTGTAGGGGCGGATCACCTGATTGGCCAGCTCCGCTTCGGCGGTGTTGGCGGCAGTGGTGAACTGCGGGATATGGCAGGCCTGGCAACCGGCCTGGAAGAACAGGTTCTTGCCGGCCAGCACTTGCGGTGCGGCGACGTCACGACGTGCCGGCACGCCGAGATTGCGGGTGTAGAAGGTGACCAGGCGCAGGATGTTGTCGCTGACCTCCTTCTCGTCGCCTTCACCGTCGCCATTGGGCGCGGCCAGGCAGTCGACCTGGGCCGCGGTGCAGTCGTCCTTCGGTTGCAAGGTGCTGGTCAGGCCCATGTCGCCGTTGAAGGCATGCACGTTCTGCTGGTTGACGTTGGGCTGCCCGGCCTTCCAGCCGAAGCGGCCGATCACGGTCTTGCCCTGGGCGTCGTCCCAGACCCGGTTGGCGCGGCCGCGGATACCGTCGTGGTTGCGGTCGTCCGGGTCTTCGTTGGCCAGGATGTCGGCTTCGGCGATGGCTTCGAGCAGGCCCAGGCCGATCATCGGCGGGGCGACACGGGCCGAGAAGCGCGTGTCGGGGTGCATCGGGCCGTAGCCAAGCTGGGTGATCTGCAGGGTCGGGCGGCGCAGTTCGACCGGGTGGCCGTCGTTGAAGGTGACGGTCTGGGTGGTGTAGTTCACCCGCACCTTGCCCTCTGGCGCCACGCCGGGGATGGCCATGTCCTGCAGCTGGGTGCCGTAAGTGGGCTCGGGGACCACGCCCAGGCGCTCGATCTGCTTGGCCAGGTAAGGCTGATCGGGGATCGACAGGCGTACCAGCATGCCCACGGCATTGCTGTCATCGGGCCCAGGTGGGTGCCCGCGGCCATCGCGCACGTGGCAGTTCTGGCAGGCCGTGGTGTTGAACAACGGGCCCAGGCCATCACGCGCGGTGGTGGTGGACGGGGCGATCACCCAAGGGCTGCGGAAGAAGCTGTTGCCCACGGCGAAGTCCAGGCGCCGCTCGGCCGAGAGGTTGGCCGATGGCAGGGAGAATGCCTTGCGGTCGTCGCGCTGAACCGTTGCCTGCCCGCCGGACAGCGCTTCGCCTGGCTCGGCCTGGGTGAAACGCGGAGCGTCATCACAGGCGGCAAGGGCGAGGGCCAGCAGCAGAGGGGAGAGTCGGGACAGCGACGAGGACATGCAAAATCCTGGGCGTGGACGAAAAACCGGCGTGCAAGCTTAGCAGGCCGGCGTAATTTGAATAAGAGCAATTTGCAATTACCCGGGTGAAAAGGATGTGAAATCTCAGCATTTTCATTACCTGCCCAGGCCTCTTCGCGGCTAAAGCCGCTCCCACAGAGACCGCACAAGGTCGCAACCTTTGGTGATCCTGTGGGGGCTTTAGCCGCGAAGAGGCCGGCACAGAAAAAAGGCGACCCGAAGGTCGCCTCTTTCAACACCCGCTACGCGAATCAGAACTCGTGATCGGCGGTGTCCGGGTTCAGGTTGGCGATACCCAGCTTGCCTGCAGCCTGCTCGATCGAGCCGGTCTGCTTGACCAGCGAGGCGATGGCATCACGCACGATCTGGTTGCCGGCAGCGTTGTCGGCGGCGATCAGCTGGTCGTAGTGCTCGCCCTTGAGCGCGTGGTCGACCATCACCTGGATTTTCGCTTCGGTGGCTTCAAGGTCGGCCTTGAGGGTGGCGTCGGCAGCCGGATCGGCTTTGGCCACCAGCGAGGACAGGCTCGGGCCGGTCAGCTTGGTGCCGTCGACGCGGGTGTACTCGCCCAGGTAGACGTTACGGATGCCCTTGGCGTCGTAGAAGTGCGAGTAGTGGGTGTTGTCGCTGAAGCAGTCCTGCTCGTCTTCCGGCGAGTTGGCTTCCAGCGAGACCTTCATGCGCTCACCGGCCAGTTCGCCCAGCGACAGGCTGCCCATGCCGAACAGCATCTTGCGCAGGCCATCGGCCACCGGCTCGGCTTCCAGGGTGGCACGGTAGTTGTCGGCGACGTTCGGCTTCCAGTTACCGACCATCTCTTCGAGGTCGCTGACCAGCAGCTCGGTGACCGCTTTCAGGTAGGCGCGGCGACGGTCGTTGTGGCCGCCGGTGGCACCTTTGCCTTCCAGGTAATCGGAAGCCGGGCGGTTGCCTGCGCCCGGGCCGGTGCCGTTGAGGTCCTGGCCCCAGAGCAGGAACTCGATGGCGTGGTAGCCGGTGGCGACGTTGGCTTCGGAACCTGCCAGTTCGTTCAGGCTGGCCAGCTTCTCAGGGGTGATGTCCTTGACGTCGACCTTCTCTTCACCCACCTGGATCTCGGTGTTGGCGATGATGTTGGCGCTGGCCGCCGGGTTGCCCAGGGCATGCTCATAGCTCTTGTCGACATAGTCGATCAGGCCTTCGTCCAGCGGCCAGGAATTCACCTGACCTTCCCAGTCATCGATGATGGTGTTGCCGAAGCGGAACACCTCGCTCTGCAGGTAAGGTACGCGCGCGGCAACCCAGGCCTCTTTGGCGGCCTTCAGGGTTTCGTCGTTGGGCTGGGCAAGGAACGCGTCGACGGCGGTCTGCAGGGTCTTGGCAGTGCTCAGCGCGTCGCTGTACACGGCATAGACCATTTCGGTGTAATGCTTGACCACGGCTTTGCCGGCCGCTTCGTCGACAGCCCCGGGCGCCGCCGCTGCGGTGCTGGCCGCAGCAGGTGCCTGAGCTTGCGGAGCGGCAGCCTTGTCATCCTTGCCTTCGCCGCAACCGGCGAGAGCGATGGCGATGGCCAGCAGACTGGCGGAGGCCAGAGGCATACGAATCATTGTTGGTTTTCCTGCGTCGTGTGGTTGGACCAAGGGGTTAGGCCGTGCGCCGTGGCACGCGAAACGACAACATCATGCGAAAGATTTGCATTTGCTGTAAAGGGGTTGGCGCGCAATTCATGCAAATGCGCGTCACGGGCCGAAATCGAGGGGCAAGCCTTACAGTGCGGAGACCTGATTGCGCTGGGCTTGTTTGAGGAAGTTGGTCAGTTCGCGGGCTGACAACGGCTTGCTGTAGTGGTAGCCCTGACCCTCATGGCAGCCCTGGGCGATGATGTAGGTTTCCTGCTCGGCGGTTTCCACGCCTTCGGCAATCACCTGCATGCCCAGGCTCTTGCCCAGCTGGATGATGGCGCGAACGATGGTCGCGTCATCGTCATCGTCGAGCAGGTCCTGGACGAAGCTCTTGTCGATCTTGATCTTGTCCAGCGGCAGCGACTTCAGGTAGCTGAGCGACGAGTAACCGGTGCCGAAATCGTCGATGGCGATCAGCGCCCCCGAGCGGCGCAGGCTCAGCAGGTGCTGGGCGGCGGTGCTGATGTCTTCCATCAGGCCGGTCTCGGTTACCTCCAGCTCCAGGCTGCGCGGAGGCAGGCGGTAAGCCTGCAGCAGGTTGTTGACCACCCGCGGCAGCTCGCTGTGATGCAGCTGGACGGTGGACAGGTTGACCGCCATGCGCAGCTCGCTGAAGCCCATATCATGCCATTCGCGCAACTGCCGGCAGGCCTGGTCGAGTACCCACTCGCCAATTCTGATGATGCTGCCGTTCTGTTCGGCCAGCGGGATGAACTGATCGGGCGGGACCATGCCCAGCTCCGGGTGTTGCCAGCGCAACAAGGCCTCGACGCCGACCACGCGGTGGTCGCGGTAGCTGATTTGCGGTTGGTAGACCAGGTACAGCTGGTTACGCGGCAGGGCTTCGCGCAGGTCTTTTTCCAGCTCGCGGCGGCGGCGCATTTCGCTGTCGACGCTGGCGATGTAGAACTGGTAACGGTTGCGTGAGCGGGCCTTGGCCAGGGTCATGGTCTGTTCGGCCTTTTGCAGCAGCTTCTCGGTGCTGTCACCGTCCTCCGGGAACAGCGTGATGCCGATGGTGGCGCGCAGGCGGATTTGCTGTTGGTCCAGGGCGAACGGCTGTTCGAGGTCGTCGAGAATGCTCTGGGCCAGCTCTGCCGCCTCGTAGGGCTGCTGGATATTGGCCTGGACCAGGGCAAACTGGTCGCCTCCGAGCCGCGCCAGGGAACCCAGGCGGCCACTGTGAGCGCGCAGGCGATCGGCCAGGGCCAGCAGCAACTGGTCGCCGGCCTGGTAGCTGAACTGCTCGTTGATGCCCTTGAAGTCGTCCAGGCCCACGCACAGCACGGCCACGCGATGTTGCAGGCGGCCGGCGTCGGCGAGGATCTTGTCGAGTTGCTCCTGCAATTGCTGGCGGTTGGGCAGGCCGGTGAGGAAATCGTACTGCGCCATGCGCTGCAAGCTGTTCTCGGCTTCGTGGCGCAGGTGGGTGTTGCGCTCGATCGAGGCCAGCAACTGGTTGGCGGTATTGACCCAGAGGCCCAGCTCATTCTTCTCGTGGCCCTTGAGCAGCGGGATCTGGTGCTGGCTGGGGCGGTCAGGGTTGATCTGGGTGAGGTGCTCGATGATCTTCGACAGCGGCTTGGTCAGCAGCCAGTGATAGACCAGATAGAGCACCAGGCCCATGGCCAGGGCGCGCAGCACGCCGGAAATGAAGATGATCACCGCATTGACCAGGAAGTCTTCGCCATAGGACGACGTGTCGAGGGTGATGCTCAGGTCGCCGTAGTACTCGCTGTACGGGCCACGGCCGACCAGTTGGGTGGTGTAGGTGCGTTCCTGGCCGAGGATCAGGTCGGTCAGCCAGCGCATCGACATGTCCTGCAGCGGACGGGACTTTTCCGCCAGCATGGTTTCGTTGGGGTGGCCGATCGAAGCCATGCGCACCGACTCGTCCTGAAACAGGCCTTCCATCACCTGCATGCCCATTTCACGGTCGAGGCTGTACACCGCCTGGGTGGAGGGGTCGCGGAACATGTCGAGGATGCGTTGGGCGTCGTTATTGACGGCCTGGCGGGTCTTGTAGGTGTCGTAGACGATCTGCGCGCAACTGAGGACGACGCCGACCGCCAGCGCCGAAAGGAGCACGACCCTGAGCAACTTGACCGACAAGCTGTTCCGCAATTCCAGCTTCAATGGGGTTTTCCTTAATCCATGCGCATAACATCATTTTGCCATTAACCGTTGGCAATACACTATCGGCCGACCTTGGGTAGTGTATCGGTTGCCCGACCCTGCAACTTGAGTGCGCGGTATCAAACTTCCAGACGGTTGATGTTAGCGTGCTCTACGCGCTGAGCAAGACCGCGAAGGAAAACTGTCAGGCATGAAAAAGCCCGGCGCTGGGCCGGGCTTTTCGTTCAGGGCTGACTGAATCAGGCCTTGAAGGTCTTGCCTTCGAACTGCTCGGCAACGAATTTCCAGTTGACCAGGTTCCAGAACGCCTCGACGTACTTCGGACGCAGGTTGCGGTAGTCGATGTAGTAGGCGTGCTCCCAGACATCGCAGGTCAGCAGCGGGGTATCGCCGCTGGTCAGCGGGCAGCCGGCGCCGATGGTGCTGGCCAGGGCCAGGGAGCCGTCAGCTTTCTTCACCAGCCAGCCCCAGCCGGAACCGAAGGTGCCGACCGAAGTCTTGGTGAACTCTTCCTTGAACTTGTCGAAGGAACCGAAGGCAGCGTTGATGGCATCGGCCAGGGCGCCGGTCGGCTGGCCACCGGCGTTTGGTGCCAGGCAGTTCCAGTAGAAGGTGTGGTTCCAGACTTGAGCGGCGTTGTTGAAGATGCCGCCCGAAGAGCTCTTGACGATCTCTTCCAGGGTCTTGCCTTCGAATTCGGTGCCTGGGACCAGGTTGTTCAGGTTCACGACATAGGTGTTGTGGTGCTTGTCGTGGTGATACTCCAGGGTTTCCTTGGAGATGTGCGGCTGCAGGGCATCGTGGGCGTACGGCAGCGGCGGCAATTCAAAAGCCATGGTGGATCTCCTGATTCAGGTCTGTTTGCGGTTTGCGCAAGGCCGATCACGGGCGGCCCGATGTACGTCGGCGAGTTTGTACTCTTTGCGACGCAAGGGCTGGATCATAGCACCGGGCCCGACGCATAACCACGCAACAAAGATAGGGAAAAGAGGTTCCAGAGCGGTTGGCGGCTGGCGACCGGTGGTGTTTGCCTTGAAGCTTGTGTCGCCTGTGAGATCGAGCGCCGCCCGCGCGGCGCTCGATCTCACAGGCGCTGCAAATGTCGTGGCAAGCCCCAGGTCAGTTGAATATCAACTGCGCCGCCACCGCGAACATCATCACCGCCACCATCAGGTCAAGCATCCGCCAGGTCGCTGGCCTTGCCAGCCAAGGCGCCAGCCAGGCCGCGCCGATCGCCAGGGTCGAGAACCACAGCAGCGAAGCGCTGGCGGCGCCCGCCACATAAGCGCCTGGCGCTGTCTGCTGAGCCCCGAGCGAACCGATCAGCAGCACCGTGTCGAGGTACACATGCGGGTTGAGCAGGGTCACCGCCAACGCACTCAGCAGTACCGCCTTGCGCGAGCGCATGCCTTGGCCTTCCTGGTGTTGCAGGCTCTGCTTGGAAAAGGCACTGCGCAGTGCCTTGGCGCCGTACCAGATGAGGAACACCGCCCCGCCCCAGCGGGCGATCGCCAGCAACGTCGGGTTGTGCGCCAACACCGTGGCCAGGCCGAACACTCCGGCTGCCACCAGGATCGCATCGCAAATGATGCACAGCGCAGCCACGGGCAAATGGTGCTCGCGGCGCAGGCTCTGGGCGAGGACGAAGGCGTTTTGTGCACCGATGGCCATGATCAGGCCGAAGGCCACCAGCATGCCGTTGAGATAGCTTTGCCACATGGCGATAACTCCAAAGAAGATGCTGGATAGTGTGGCGAGGTACGCTGTATAAGAAAAACAAATAACGCTGATCCATCATTAGGAAAATCGATGTTCGACTACAAGCTGCTGGCTGCCCTCGCGGCGGTGATCGAGCAAGGCGGTTTCGAACGTGCCGCGCAGGTGCTTGGGCTGTCTCAGTCGGCCATTTCGCAGCGCATCAAGCTGCTCGAAGCGCGGGTTGGCCAACCGGTGCTGGTGCGTGCTGCACCGCCGAGTCCGACCGAAGTCGGTCGGCAACTGCTCAACCATGTGCAGCAGGTACGGCTGCTCGAACGTGATTTGCAACGCCAGGTGCCGGCGCTGGACGAGGAGGGCATGCCCGAACGCCTGCGCATCGCCCTCAACGCCGACAGCCTGGCGACCTGGTGGGCCGGTGCGGTGGGGGCATTCTGCGCCGAGCATCAGTTGCTCACCGACCTGGTGGTGGAAGATCAGGAGGTTGGCCTCAAGCGCATGCGTGCGGGCGAAGTGGCGGCTTGCCTGTGTGGCAGCGAGCGGCCAGTGGCTGGCGCACGCAGCCTGCCGCTAGGTGCCATGCGCTATCGGGCGCTCGCCAGCCCAGGGTTCATGGCGCGGAATTTCCCGCAGGGTTTCGCGGCGCAACGGCTGGCCCGCACGCCGGCCATCGTCTACGGGCCAGACGATTTCCTGCAGCACCGTTACCTGGCTTCGCTGGGGATCGAGGACGGCTTCCTGCACCATTTATGCCCGTCGTCCGAAGGTTTCCTGCGCATGACCGAAGCCGGCCTGGGCTGGGGCCTGGTGCCCGAATTGCAGGCTCGTGAGCAATTGGCCAATGGCCAACTGGTGGAAATCTGCAGCGATACCCCCATCGATGTGCCGTTGTACTGGCATCATTGGCGCAACGGCGGGCACCTGCTCGCGCAACTGACCGAACACCTGCGGCACACGGCACGGCATTGGCTGGTGCCCTTGTAGCGGCGGCTGGCGTCTGTTGCATCTGAAATCAAGGCGGAGTCATACATGCAAATTCTGGTCACCGGCGCGAGCGGCTTCATTGGCGGGCGTTTTGCGCGCTTTGCCCTGGAGCAAGGCCTGGCTGTGCGGGTCAGCGGCCGGCGCGCCGAAGGCGTGGAGCACCTGGTCAAACGTGGTGCACAGTTCATCCCTGGCGACCTGGGTGACCCTGAACTGGCCCGCCGCCTGTGCCAAGGCGTCGAGGCGGTGGTGCATTGCGCGGGCGCGGTGGGCAGCTGGGGCCGCTACCAGGACTTCCACCAAGGCAATGTGGTGGTCACGGAAAACGTCGTCGAGGGCTGCCTCAAGGAGCATGTGCGGCGCCTGGTGCACCTGTCGTCGCCGTCGATCTATTTCAACGGGCGTTCGCGCCTGGGTATCCGGGAAGACCAGGTACCGCGTCGTTTTCATGACCACTATGCGCAAACCAAGCATATCGCCGAGCAGAAAGTCTTCGGTGCCCAGGAGTTCGGCCTGGAGGTGTTGGCGCTGCGGCCACGCTTCGTTACCGGGGCCGGTGATGCAAGTATCTTCCCGCGCTTGATGCAGATGCAGCGCAAGGGCCGTGTGGCGATCATCGGTAACGGCCTGAACAAGGTCGACTTCACCAGCGTGCACAACCTCAACGAGGCGCTGCTCAGCGCGCTGTTCGCCGAAGACCGTGCACTGGGCCAGGCCTACAACATCAGCAATGGCCAGCCGCTGCCGCTGTGGGACGTGGTCAACTACGTGATGCGCCAGATGCAGCTGCCGCAGGTTACCCGCTACCGCCCTTACGGCCTGGCCTACAGCCTTGCGGCGCTGAACGAAGCCGCCTGCATGCTGTGGCCCGGGCGCCCGCAGCCTACTTTGTCGCGTCTGGGCATGCAGGTCATGAGCCGTGATTTCACCCTGGACATCAGCCGCGCCCGTCAATACCTGGATTACCAGCCCAAGGTCAGCCTGTGGACCGCGCTGGATGAATTCTGTGCCTGGTGGAAGCATCAACCGCCGGGCCAGTGAACCTGATCGACAGATGAAGGTCATCAGTGCGCCGCACGAGCGGTTTATACTCATGCCTCTTTGCTACCACCGCGGTTGAAGCCACCTATGCGTAACGATGCCCACGACGATTTCGATGATGTGCCCACCTTGCGGGCGGGTACCCCCGACGACGACGAGTTGCTGCCCGCGCACGTTTCGCGCAGCCGGCAAAAGGCTGCCAGGCCCGCCAGCAATGGGCCATTGTGGGCATTGCTGGGCGCGTCGTTCATCGCTTTGGCAGGGCTGGGCTGGTGGAGCTTTCAGCAGATCTCGCTGATGGAGCAGCAACTGGTGGCCACCCAGGAAAGCTTCGCGCGGATCAGCGAAGAAGCTGCCGGGCGTTTGCAGGCCATCAGCGGCAAGGTCGATGCCAGCGAGTCATCGACAGCCACCGGCAGTGAAGCATTGAAGCTGCAGATCCGTCAGTTGCAGGCCAGCCTGGCCGAGCAGGGCAAGCAGCAGCAAGGTGTGGCCGGGCAGGCGGGTGACTTGGGCAAGCGCCTGGAGCAGGTGCTGGCCGATACCCGTGAGCAGCAGAAAGCGGTGACCGAGTTGCAGACGCAACTGCAGGCCCAGTTGAAGGCCGTGAATGCTGAGTTGGCGGCGCTGAAGTCGGGGCAGGTGGATGGCGGCAAGCTCGATGGCCAATTGAAGAACCTGAGCGATGAAGTGGCCGCATTGAAAAAGCAGGGCAACCAGAAGGCTGCAGTGGAAAGCCTGGAGCAGGATGTGCTGGTGCTCAAGACCCAGATGGAAAACCGCACGGCGTCATCGAGTGGGGCGACGGTGCAGGAGTTCGATGCGTTCCGCGGGCAGACCACGCGCAACTTCAATACCCTGCAGAGCCAGATTCAGAACCTGCAGCAGCAGATCAATTCCCGGCCCTGAACCTGCAGGGGGCCGCAAAGCGGCCCCCGACTCGCTCGGTTACAGGCGCGGATAGTCGATGTAGCCCACCGGCCCTTTGCCATAGAACGTCTCCGGATGTGCCTCGTTCAGCGGAGCATCCGCCGCCAGCCGCGCCGGCAGGTCTGGGTTTGCTATGAACGGCACGCCGAACGCCACCGCATCGGCCTTGCCCGCCGCCAAGGCAGCGTTGGCGCTGGCCTTGTCGAAGCGTTCGTTGACGATATAGGGGCCACCGAATGCCGCCTTGATCAGCGGGCCGATGCTGTCGTCGGCTTCCTTCTCCCGCGAGCAGATAAAGGCAATGCCGCGTTTACCCAATTCGCGCGCCACATAGGTGAAGGTCTCGGCGCGGTCGGCATCGCCCATGTCATGGGCATCGGCACGTGGCGCCAAGTGCACGCCGACGCGACCTGGGCCCCACACGTCGATGGCCGCATCGGTCACTTCCAGCAGCAGCCGCGCACGGTTCTCCAGCGAGCCGCCGTACTGGTCGGTACGCTGGTTGGTGCTGCTCTGCAGGAACTGGTCCAGCAGGTAGCCATTGGCGCCGTGGATTTCCACGCCGTCGAAACCGGCGGCCTTGGCGTTCTCGGCAGCGCTGCGGTAGGCCTCGACGATGTCGGCGATCTCTTCGGTTTCCAGGGCGCGCGGGGTCGGGTAGTCGCTCAGCGGGCGCACCAGGCTGACGTGGCCTTTGGGCTGGATCGCGCTGGGCGCTACGGGCAGTTCACCATTGAGGTAGCTAGGGTGGGAGATACGGCCAACGTGCCACAGCTGCAGGAAAATGCGCCCGCCAGCGCCGTGCACGGCCTGGGTGACGTTATGCCAGCCGCGCACCTGCTGGTCGTTCCAGATGCCGGGCGTGTCGGGGTAGCCGACGCCCATCGCGCTGACCGATGTCGCCTCGCTGAGAATCAGGCCGGCACTGGCGCGCTGCACGTAGTATTCGGCCATCAACGCATTGGGCACGCGGCCTTCGTCGGCGCGGCAGCGGGTCAGCGGGGCCATGATGATGCGGTTGGGCAGTTGTACGTCGCCCAGTTGGATCGGATCGAAAAGCGTGGTCATAACGGTTACCTGCCTTGTCAAAGCGCTTGGCGCAGTTGTTCGAGGAACGCCTCGATGGTGGCTTCGTTGCGTTTGAAGAAGTGCCACTGGCCGACCTTCTGGCTGCTGATCAGGCCGGCCCGTTGCAAGGTGGCCAGGTGGGCAGAGACGGTCGACTGCGACAGCCCGCAGCGCTGGTCGATCTGCCCGGCACAGACACCGTTCTCGGTGCTGTGGTACTGGTCGGGAAACTGCGTTGCCGGGTCTTTCAGCCAGCTGAGGATTTCTCGCCTGACCGGGTGGGCCAGTGCTTTTATGATTTCGTCGAGATCAAGTGGCATGGGTGGAGGCTCGTGCTGTAGCGGTATATCGCGATAGGGCGAAACTAACATCGGTATTTCGCGATATACAAATATGAAGAAGTTCTGAGCTGAGCGCGAATCGCTATATCGCGTTATAACGATATACGGGCCGGGAGTGCTAGACTGCGCCCATGAACTACCTCGCACACCTGCACCTGGGCGGCCCGGCGCCGCAGCAACTGCTTGGCAGCCTGTATGGCGACTTCGTCAAAGGCTCGCTGGAGGGGCGCTTTGCGCCTGCGCTGGAAGCGGCCATCCGGCTGCATCGGCATATCGACAGTTACACCGACCAGCATCCGGTGGTGCTGGCGGCAATGGCGCGCTTCCCGCGGGAGCGGCGGCGTTTTGCCGGGATCGTCATGGATGTGTTTTTCGACCATTGCCTGGCGCGGCACTGGGAGGATTACGCCGAGCAGCCGCTGGGGCAGTTCACCAGAAATTTTTACCGGGTGCTGCTCGCCGAGCCCGAACTGCCAGGGCGGCTGGCACGGATTGCGCCGTTCATGGCGGCGGATGACTGGCTGGGGGCGTATGGCGATTTCGCCACGCTGGAGCAGGTATTCAACGGCATAGCCCGGCGCTTGTCGCGGCCTGAAGGAATGGCTGGGGTGATGGATGAGCTGGAGCGGTTGTATGAACCGCTGCTGGCGGATTTTCGCGAGTTTTATCCACAGCTGCAGGCGTTTGCGGCGGCAGGAAGAGCATGACCTTAGCGCTTTAGCGTCTGTTGGATCGGGCGCCGCCCGTGCGGCGCTCGATCTCGCATTCCGCGCTACTCCAACGTCAGGTTCAAGCAGCCCGCGCCTGACGCCGAGGCACCACCGCCACTTGTTCAACACCGAACAGCGCCATGTGAATCGCCTGCTGCGCCTGAAACGCCAGCGCCGCACGTTCCTTCCCGCCACTGCCAATCGGCTTCAGCAAGTGAATGCACACCTCACCCCGGGGCTCGGCAAACAAGCGCAGCAAGTGCGAAACCAGATCATCGTCACCAATGAACGGCGCAACCGGGTCCGCTTCGCCATGGCGCAGGTACTGAATGGCCACCGGCTGCACAGCCACACCCCGGTCGATGGCTCCGGCCAGCAAGCGGCCGTGGAAGGTGCGCAGCTGGCGCCCGTTGGTGGTGGTGCCTTCGGGGAAGATCAGCAGCGGCCGTGCCTGGCCCAGTTGCTCGCTGATCTGTTGGCGCAGGCGTTGGCCATCGCCGCCACCGCGGCGGATGAACAGCGTGCCGGCCTTTTCCGCCAGCCAGCCGGCCACCGGCCAGTGACGCACTTCGGCCTTGGACAGGAACGACAGCGGCAGCAGCATGCCGAGCAGGGGAATGTCGGTCCAGGACACGTGGTTGCTGACCCACAACATCGGCTGTTGCGGCAGCTCACCGGTCACCCGCACCTCGAAGGGCAAGGCGGCGACCAGGCGTTTCATGAACCAGCAGGACCAGCGCTGGCGAAGCTCGATCGAGGCCTTGATGCCCAAGCGTTCGCCCACGGCAATGACACCGGCCATGAGCATGCCCAGCGACAACACCAGCAGCAGCCGCGAGAGGCGGGCGACTACCCGCAGGCCAGGCATCAGACCGCTGCCTTGAAGTGGCGGGCGTAGCGCGGGCAGAGGTCGTCGCGCTTGAGCAGGATGAACACGTCGGCGACCTGGAAGTCCTCGTCCCAGCACGGCTCGCCACAGATTTTTGCGCCCAGGCGCATGTAGGCCTTGAGCAGTGGTGGCATTTCAGCGATGACGTTGTTCGGCAGGGCCAGGCTGGGCAGCGGGTTCTTCGGCACGGCACGCAGGTGCTCGGTGCACAGGTAGCGCTCGCGCAGGCGCTGCATGACCGCGTGGGCTTGCATGCCGCCGTCCTGCATGGGGATGCTGGCGCAGCCCATCAGGTAGCTGTAGCGCCCCTCGTTGAGCACCTCCGCCAGCTCCCCCCAGAGCACGGCGATGGTGCCGCCGTTGCGGTAGTTGGCGGCGACGCAGGTGCGGCCGAGTTCGAGAATCGGGCCCTGCAGTTGCAGCAGGCCGTGCAGGCTGAATTCTTCTTCGCTGTAGAAGCGCCCCAGGCTGCTGGCTGCCTGGTGGTCGAGCAGGCGCGTGGTGGCCACCAACTCGCCAGTGCTCAGGTCGCGCACGCCGATGTGGCGGCAGTGTACGTCGTAGTCATCCATGTCCAGGCCCAGTTCGGCGCCTTTGAGCTTGGCCTTGAACTCCGCGCTGAACACCTTGTAGCGCAGGGCCTGGGCTTCCTGCAGGGCCGCAGCGCCGACCAGGCGTTCGGCTTGCAGACGGCGTTCAGTGCTGTTGTCGCCAGCGTGAGCGATCCGAGTCATTGCGAGTCTCCATAAGCCAGCCATGAAAGGTTGCGGCCGGTCGGCTTTGTTGTGCAAAGTCAGCCTAGGTAGGCGCGGTGTCACCCCTGTGAACCTTTGGTGATGCTTGCATGACACACCCCGACAGCCCCCGTGAAGGAGCGCCCGATGGCTTGGTTGCAACGACTCAACGACCCCCTCCGCCAGCCCCTTGCCGGCACTTTGGGCGAGGCCTATGCCGCGCAGCTCGAACGCCTTGGCGCGGTAGCCCCGTTCGAACTGGCGGTGCTGGGCGGTCGCGCCATGGCCACGCCAGGCCTGGCGTTCCTCATCGGTTACCAGGCTGCCTTGCGCGTGCTCTGGCCCAGCGCACCGGCCAGCCTGGGTGCGCTGTGCGCCACCGAGCGGCGTAGCGTGCGCCCGGCAGACATGCATACCCGGCTGGTCGGTTTGCGCCTCAATGGCGCCAAGGATTTCGTCACCGCCGGCCTGGATGCCGAGTGGCTGCTGGTGGCTGCACGCAGCGAGGCGCTGGGTGAAGCGCCGCGGCTGAGTCTGGCGGTGGTCTACCCGGGGGAGGCCGGGGTTACCCTGGAGGCATTGCCGACCCTGCCGCTGATGCCCGAAGTAGGGCATGGTCGCCTGCACTTGCAGGACGCGGCGTGTGAGCTGCTGGCTGGCGATGGCTGGGACGCTTACGTCAAACCGTTCCGCTCGCTGGAAGACTTGTACGTGCTCGCGGCGCTGACTGCCTGGCTTTACGGGGTAGGGCAGGAGTGTGGCTGGCCGCAGGAGCTGCGCCTGCGGCTACTGGGACTGTTGGCGGGATGTGCCGAGGGCAGCCGACAGTGCCCTGACAGCGTCGGCTGCCACCTGCTGCTGGGGGGATTGTTTTCGCAGTTTCAGGAATTGCGCGGGGCAATCGACAAGGCGCTGCTGGCCGGGCCGGAACAGTGGGCGCAACTGTGGCAGCGCGACCAGGGGGTGCTGGCATTGGCCACTGCGGCGCGGGAAAAACGCCTGGCCAAGGCCTGGTCGGCAGCAGGGTTGTCATGAAAGCCTGAAAAGCTGTGTGATCTTTTAGATCCTGGGGCTGCGAAGCAGCCCCTCAGGCGATGATGATGAAAGCGCTGCTCATGATACTTGCTTTGGCTGCTAGCCCAGCCTGGGCCGAAGTCTGGCCCGAGCCGGACTGGCCAATCGACAACACCGCTGTCGACTGGCAGGCCGTCGATGCCTACGCCTTCCCGGAGCGCAACGCCAGCGAGCGCAGCGGCATCCGCACCGACGCCTTGTTGATCATCCGTGACGGTCGCATCCTCCACGAACGCTACACCGCCCCCACCACCGCCAATACCGCGCACCTGACCTGGTCGGTCAGCAAGAGCGTGCTGGCCACCGTGCTCGGCGTGGCCCAGGGTGAAGGCCGCTTCCAGCTGCAGGACCCGGCCGCACGCTTCTACCCGCCGATGCAGGCCCACCCTGATGTGCAGCTGGCCGACCTGCTGCACTGGGCCAGCGGCCTGGAGTGGCAGGAAGACTACGAGTACGCACCGCTGAAGTCTTCGGTGGTGGCCATGCTCTATACCCGCGGGCGCGACGACATGGCGGCCTATGCCGCTGCCCGCGCCAGTGCCGAAAAGCCTGGCCAGCGCTTTCTCTACTCCAGCGGCGACAGCAACGTGCTGGCTGCCGCACTGCGCGGCATGCTCGATGCCAGCACCTATGCCGACTACCCGTGGCAGGCACTGTTCACCCCGTTGGGCATCGACAGCGCGGTGTGGGAGCGTGACGGCGCGGGCACGTTCGTCGGCTCTTCCTACCTCTACGTCAGTGCCCGCGACCTGGCGCGCCTCGGTTTGTTGATGCAGCGCGAGGGTCGCTGGCAAGGGCGCCAGTTGTTGCCGGCAAGCTGGGTTGCCTTCAACCGCACACCGTTCACCCAGGCTCCCGCCATACCCGGTGAGGCCAGCCCGGGCGGCCATTGGTGGCTCAACCTGCCATTGCCGGGTAGCCCGACACCGTGGCCCGACGCCCCGACCGATACCTATGCGGCGCTCGGCCACTGGGGCCAGGCGTTGTATATCGTGCCGTCGCAGAAGCTGGTGATCGTGCGCTATGCCGATGACCGCGACGGCAGCTACCGCCACAACGAACTGCTCAAGCGGGTGCTCGCAGCGCTGGCCAGGGAGGGCGCATGAAGCGCGTGCTGTTGCTGATGATCGTCGCCTTGCTTGGCTGGGCATGGCTGGAGCGCCAGGCATTGGCGGACTTCCCGGGCGTCCTCTCGGCCTATTCGGCCAAGGAGTACTGCTCGTGCCGCTTCGTGATGGGCTTCGACGAGGCCTATTGCCGGGGTTATGTGAAGCAATGGCTGCCCCTGAGCCGGCTGGAAGAAGACGGCCCACAGCGGCGTGTCCGCGCCGAAGGCCTTGGCCAGCGCAACCAGGCGGCCTGGCAGGGCGCGCAGGCGGGCTGCCGCTTGCTGCCATGAGGGCGGGCGGGTAAGGTTGGCGGTCAAGTTTCACGAGACCTGTCATGTTCAAGCTGCCCCGTATCCTGCCTGCCCTGCTGCTGGCTTTGTGCCTGCCCGCCCACGCCAACTGGCACCTCGATGGCGAGTCATCACGCCTGTCGTTCGTCACCGGCAAGAACGGTGACACTGCCGAGGTGCATCGCTTTCTGGTCTTGCACGGCAGCGTCGACCGCAAAGGTGCGGCAGCGCTGCGTATCGAGATGGACTCGGTGAGCAGCGGCATCCCGCTGCGTGACGAGCAGATGCGCGACAACCTGTTCGAGGTGCAGCGCTTCGCCGAGGCGAACGTGAAGGCGCAGATCGACCTGCGGCCGATCAACGACCTGGCCGATGGCGCACAGATCGAGCTGCGCCTGCCGCTGACGGTCACCCTGCATGGCCAGTCGCACAGTTATAACGCGCTGTTGCTGGCCACTCGCCTGGATGAACGGCGCTTTCAGGTGGTGACCCTCGAACCGCTGGTGTTGCGGGCCTCGGACTTCGGCCTGCTGCCGGGGCTGGAAAGCCTGCGCACGTTCGCCAAGCTGAAATCCATCAACCCGTCGGTACCGGTCAATGCGGTACTGATCTTCAACGCCCGCTGACATGTCGGGGCCGGTCTTCCCATGGCGGGGTGGCAATCAGTTCGAACTGCTGATCGATGGCCCCGAGTTCTTCCCGCGCATGCTCCAGGCAATCATGCGCGCCGAGTTCCAGGTCGACCTCGAACTGTATCTGGTCGAGGCGGGTGCATGTGCCGAGGCTGTGGTGGAGGCGCTGGAGCAGGTGGCTTTGCGTGGCGTACGCGTGCGTTGCCTGTTCGATGACTATGGCTCGCTGGCCTTTACCGCAGCGTTGCGCCAGCGCTTGCTGGAAGCCGGGGTGTACTTGCGCTGCTACAACCGCCTGCGTTGGAAGCGGGGTTTTCGCAACCTGTACCGCGACCATCGCAAGCTGTTGCTGGTGGACGAACGTTGGGCGGTGGTGGGCGGCACGGGCGTCACCGACGAGTTCTGGACGCCAGGTGAGCCGGCCAGCGCCTGGCACGAAGTGATGGTGCAGATGCAAGGGCCAGTGGTGGGCGACTGGCAGTTGCTGTTCGATCGCCAGTGGCAAGCCAACAACCGCCGCACCGCCTGGCGCCCGGCTGAAGGCTTTGGCCTGCCGCGCCTGCCCAAGGTGCCGGTGCAGGGCCAGGGCATGGGCCGCGTGGCCTATGCCGACGCCCGTCAGCACCAGGACATCCTGCATTCGCTGGTGCGGGCGATCAACAGTGGCAAACAGCGGGTGTGGCTGGCCACCCCCTATTTCCTGCCGACCTGGAGCGTGCGCCGGTCGTTGCGCCGCGCCGCCAGCAAAGGCGTCGATGTGCGGCTGCTGCTGACCGGGCCACGCACCGACCACCCTTCTGTGCGTTATGCCGGGCATCGCTATTACCCCCGCTTACTGCGCGCCGGGGTGCGCATCTACGAATACCAGCCGTGCTTCCTGCACCTGAAGATGGTGCTGATCGACGACTGGGTCAGTATTGGCTCATGCAATTTCGACCACTGGAACCTGCGCTTCAACCTGGAGGCCAACATCGAGGCCCTTGACCCGCCGTTGACGGCTGCCGTGCAGGCCAGCTTTGAGCGTGATTTCGCCTTGAGCGAAGTGGTCGACCTACACCACTGGCATGCTCGTCCGCTGTGGCGACGGGTGAAGCAGCGCGTATGGGGCTGGCTGGACCGGCTGGTGGTCAACTTGCTCGACCGGCGCGACTGAGAGCGGCTATCGTGCAGTGACTGTCCAAGGCAATCGAAGGAGTGGGTGCGATGACGGCGAAGAAGATTCTCATGCTGGTGGGCGACTATGTCGAAGACTACGAGGCCATGGTGCCGTTCCAGGCACTGAGCATGGTCGGCCACACGGTGCATGCGGTGTGCCCGGAGAAGGTCGCGGGGCAGACCGTGCGCACGGCGATTCATGATTTCGAAGGCGAGCAGACCTACAGCGAAAAGCCCGGGCACAATTTTGCCCTCAACTATGACTTCGTGCGGGTGCGGGCCGAGGGTTACGACGCGTTGCTGATCCCGGGTGGCCGTGCGCCGGAATACCTGCGCCTGGATGAGAAGGTGCTGGAACTGGTGCGGGCGTTCGACCAGGCGGGCAAGCCGATTGCCGCAGTGTGCCATGGCGCGCAGTTGCTGGCGGCAGCGGGTGTGCTGGAAGGGCGCGAGTGCAGTGCCTATCCGGCCTGTGCGCCGGAAGTACGCCTGGCCGGTGGCACGTTCATCGATATCGCGGTGGACCAGGCGCACGTCGATGGCAACCTGGTGACTGCCCCTGCATGGCCGGCGCACCCCGCCTGGCTGGCGGCTTTCCTCAAGGTGCTCGGCACCCGTATCGCCTGACCCGGCCTCTTCGCGGGTGAACCCGCTCCCACAGGAACCCCACTGTCCTCAGGTTCAGCGCGAACCCTGTGGGAGCGGGTTTACCCGCGAAGAGGCCGGTACAGGTTCACGCCACCTGCTCTACCCAGTCATTGAGGTTGTAGTAGTTGGTCACCCGGGCAATCTTGCCGCAGTGAATGTAGAAGAAGGCCCCGGCCGGCAGCACGTAGGTCTGGCCATTGGCTGCCGGCAGCCCTTCGTCGTCGGCCAGGTATTGGCCATGCACGGTGAACTCCGCAGCCGCCCGGCTGCCGTCGGCGTTCTGCATCACCACGATGTCGGCCAGGCGCTCGCGGTAGCAGCGGTTCATCTTGTCCATGAACGCAGCGAACCTGGCTTTGCCCATCTGCCGCTCGCCCTGGTTGATGTCGTGGATCACGTCTTCGCTGAGCAGTGCCAGGAAGGCCGGCATGTCGCCAGCATTGAAGGCGGCGTAGTAAGCATTTACCAGTTCGGTAGCGGTCATGGAACAATACCTGTCGTGTAGGGAAAAGGCGGTGCGTTGGCTCGGATGATAGGGTTTCCCCTCAAGCCCGGCTTAGCCGAGCGCGTCATCCACATCGACAAAACGACCGCCAAGCATGGAAATACGCCTGTTGCACGGCGCCGCTATCGCGCCTTACATCGATGACCTCGCTCGCCTGCGCCTGACCGTGTTTCGCGAGTTTCCCTACCTGTACGACGGCACCCCGGAGTACGAGGCCGACTACCTGGCCAGCTATGCCCGTTCCGGGCGCAGCCTGGTGGTGCTGGCCCTGGATGACGGCCAGGTCATTGGCGCCTCGACCGCCCTGCCGCTGGTAGACGTAGCCCCGGAGTTCCAGCAGCCGTTCGTGGCCCTGGGGCGCGACCCGGCCAGTGTCTACTACTTCGGCGAGTCGCTGGTGCTGCCCGAGTACCGTGGCCGCGGCCTGGGCGTGCGCTTTTTCATCGAGCGCGAATCCTATGCCCACAAGCTGGCCGAGTTCGACTTCTGCGCGTTCTGTGCGGTCGAGCGACCGGGAGGACACCCGCGTCGGCCTGTGGATTACAAGCCGCTGCATGGGTTCTGGCGCAATCGTGGCTTCCTGCACGACCCTTCCCTGCGCACCCGTTATGCCTGGCGCGACCTGGACGAGCAGGAAAGCTCGGAAAAGATCCTGTCGTTCTGGACCAAGGAGCTGCCGATTTGATCCGCCTCGCAGCCTGCCAGTACGCCATCGAGTTGCATGAAACCTGGGATGCCTATGCCGACCATCTGCAGGGCTTGTGCGCCGAGGCGGTGGAAGCGGGCGCCCGGTTGCTGCTGTTGCCGGAATACGCCGGGCTGGTGCTTAGCGGCCAGTTGCCGGCCGAGCAGCGGGGTGACCTCAAGGCTTCGATCGTCGGCATCCAGCCGCTCATCGAGCCGTGGCTGGCGCTGTGCGAAGGGATTGCCCGGCGCTGGGGCATCTACCTGCAGCCGGGCAGCTTGCCGGTGCTCGACCTTGATGGGCAGTACCGTAATCGGGCCTGGCTGTTCGGCCCCAAGGGCAAGCTCGGTTGTCAGGACAAGCTGATGATGACCCGCTTCGAGCGGGAGCAGTGGGGCATTGCTGCCGGAGCGGGGCTGCAGGTGTTCGACACTGATCTCGGGCGCCTGGGCATCCTGATCTGTTACGACAACGAGTTCCCGATGCTGGCGCGGCGCCTGGCCGAAGGGGGTGCCGACCTGATCCTGGCGCCGAGCTGTACCGACACCGAGGCGGGTTACCACCGGGTGCGCATTGGCGCACAGGCACGGGCATTGGAAAACCAGGTAGCCGTGTTGCAAAGCCCGACGGTAGGGGGGGCGCCCTGGTCGCCGGCACTGGATGAGAACATTGGCCGGGCTGGGCTGTTCGTTCCGCCGGATCACGGGATGCCGGGGGACGGCGTGGTTGCGTTGAGCGAGACGTTGAGCCCGCAGAGCAGCCGGTGGCTGGTGTGTGAGGTGGATCTTGAGGAAGTGCGGCGAGTGAGGCGGGAAGGGCAGGTGTTTACCCGCAAGGACTGGCCGGAGCAGTTCGAGAGACTTCTGTGAGAGCGGCGTCGCCCGCGAAGCAGGCGACGCCACTGCATCAGGTTTACTTCACTTCGACTGCCAGGCTCTGGGCAATCTTGCTCTGCCACAGGGCAGGGCCAGTGATGTGTACCGACTCACCGTTGCTGTCGACAGCGACGGTCACCGGCATGTCCTTGACCTCGAACTCGTAGATCGCTTCCATGCCCAGCTCGGCAAAGGCCAGGACCTTCGATTTGCGGATGGCCTGGGCCACCAGGTAGGCAGCGCCACCAACGGCCATCAGGTACACGGCCTTGTTGTCCTTGATCGCTTCGATCGCGGTCGGGCCACGCTCGGACTTGCCGATCATGCCCAGCAGACCGGTCTGCTCAAGGATCTGGCGGGTGAACTTGTCCATGCGGGTCGCGGTGGTCGGGCCGGCTGGGCCTACCACTTCGTCACCGACCGGGTCGACCGGGCCGACGTAGTAGATGAAGCGGCCCTTGAGGTCGACCGGCAGTGGTTCACCGCGGTTGAGCATCTCGACCATGCGCTTGTGGGCCGCGTCGCGACCGGTGAGCATCTTGCCGTTGAGCAGGATGGTCTCGCCCGGTTTCCAGCTGGCGACTTCTTCCGGGGTGATGTCGTCAAGGTTGACACGACGGGCGCTTGGGCCGGCTTCCCAGACGATTTCC
>Ga0153918_1000404_pt1 | contig 21559 bp, 21 predicted proteins | sample TSFL002MetaG_FD_104687 | JGI IMG/M metagenome (GOLD analysis project Ga0153918, IMG submission 104687) | Attine ant fungus gardens microbial communities from Florida, USA - TSFL002 MetaG | ecosystem: Host-associated > Fungi > Mycelium > Unclassified | place: USA: Florida, Paynes Creek Historic... | reverse complement strand
AATGTAATCTTCATAAGGAAGAACTTTTATGGCCTCATACAATACAGTCATGCCACCAATTCCTGAATCAAAAAATCCTATTTTCATCACTTCTCACGCTTTCTGTCTCATTCTTTTTTTATCATATGACTTTATATCATCTGAATCAAACGAAAAAGAACCATTTTACTATTCAAATTTAATATGGGAGCTATCGATTATTCGAATAGGGAGCAAAACTTGAGAAGGGGAGATAAGATCGAAATGTTGGTAATGTATTGTGGTTGTGGTGAAATTATCAAGATCGCATCGTATCAATGTGATGATTGATAACCCGATTCAAATTAGCTTTGAAAATGTAGGAGTATTTAGATTTCCAGAGTCAGTGGATGAAATTACGAAAAAAAAAGCAAACTGCCTGTCAAAGTTTGCTTTTTGCTCTATCAATGAGGTGCGCCTATATTTTTATATCCTCTTGGCAAAGCTGATTTAAAAGCTGCTTAACCGAAATTTCCTCAGTCAATGACCGTATCCCTTGACCTGCCCATAAAGACATCTGATCATGGTTATTTTGAAGTGAAGCCTTCTGTCTCATTGCCTTCGTTAGTGTATTTTGATAAGGGTACGGAAGGGTTTGTGTCTCAAACTGTTCTTTTTCTTCCATCCATTTATTTACGATTCCTCTGGCCTCTTTACCTGAAAATAATGTCGTAAGCTTTGTATCTGCTTCGTTTGCTTCTAGTATTTTCTGTTTATGTACTGGATGTGCGTTACTCTCGTGACAAATTAAAAAGGCAGAACCGATTTGAACTCCTTGGGCTCCAAGGGTTAAAGCTGCTTTTACTCCTCTGTGGTCTATCATTCCCCCAGCAGCTATGACAGGTACGCTCAGTGCATCTGCTGCTTGTGGAATCAGAGCCATTAAACCTACGGCAGATTCACCTTTGGAAGGTAAGAATGCTCCGCGATGTCCACCGGCTTCACTTCCTTGAAGGACTACTATATCCATTCCCCGTTCTTCCATTAACAATGCTTCTTCTACTGTTGAAGCGGTTCCTATTAAACAGCATCCAGCGGTTTTTAGCTCCTTTACTGCGTCTTCAGGCGGCAGATCAAAAGTGAATGAGCAAGCCTTAACCTTATATTTTAAAATTAGATCAATTTTTTGATAGAAGTCATCCCACTCTTCTTGTACCGATGTGAATTGATTTACTTGATTAGCTAACGGTATGTTTTCTTTCCACTTTTTAACCTGATCTTCTGGTGGCATTTCTAGACCAAGCGGAACAAACACATTAATTTGAAAAGGAGCGTCTGTCAGCTCAAACATTTCTTTTATCTGTTGTTCTAGCAGGTCTGGCGTAAGATACCCCGATGCTAAGCTGCCAAGAGCACCTTGATTCGAAACTGCAGATGCAAGTCGGGGCTTTGTAATACCGCCGGCCATTGGAGCTTGAATAATCGGTTTTGTTAAGGAAAACTTCTTCATAAATTCATTCATACCGAATCCCCCCGTTAAGACATGATTTTTGAAAAAGTGTCATTTTTAAGTTTACTCAAAAACTCGTATTCGCTTAAATATATTGTTTTCCTTCTTTTTGTCAATCTCTCATACCAGTTAACATGTCGATAAAGCAGGGGAGATTAAAGTGTGTCAAAGAGTGTCGTCCCATGGCGGCTCTACAAAAAACTGAAAATTCATGTAGTCCTTCATAGTTGATATCTGATTTTGAGATGTCTTGCATCTTAATTTTGAATGATATATAGAAGGACTTCATGTAAAATAAAGCTTAGAAGAATACATCACATTCAAGAGTAAAAAAATCTATAAGACGTACAGATCAATATTCGGTTTTACAGTTAGATATTAAGGCTGAAACGGAGGAACATGCGATGCGAAGTGAGCAGGAAATGATGGACATTTTTTTGGACTTTGCTTTGAACGATGAGAGAATCCGATTGGTCACTTTGGAAGGGTCGCGTACAAACAGAAATATCCCTCCTGACAACTTCCAAGATTATGACATCTCGTATTTTGTAACTGATGTAGATTCTTTTAAAGAAAATGATCAGTGGCTCGAAATCTTTGGGAAGCGCATTATGCTGCAAAAACCAGACGATATGGAGCGTTTTCCTCCCGGATTAGGTAATTGGTGATCATACCTTATTCTTTTTGAGGATGGCAACAAATTAGATCTAACCCTTATTCCAATTCGTGAAGCAGAAGACTATTTTGCTAATAACGATGGTTTGGTTAAGGTATTGCTTGATAAGGATTCGTTCATCAACTATAAAGTGACCCCAAATGATCACCAATACTGGATGAAAAAGCCGACTGCAAGGGAATTTGATGATTGCTGTAATGAGTTCTGGATGGTTTCGACTTACGTAGTAAAAGGATTAGCAAGAAATGAAATCCTTTTTGCCATTGACCATTTAAATGAAATTGTACGTCCTAATTTATTGAGAATGATGGCCTGGCATATCGCATCTCAGAAAGGGTATTCATTTAGTATGGGGAAGAACTATAAATTTATGAAACGGTACCTTTCAAATAAAGAATGGGAGGAACTCATGTCTACATATTCTGTGAATGGGTATCAGGAAATGTGGAAGTCTTTATTTACTTGCTATGCATTATTTAGAAAGTATTCAAAAGCTGTATCAGAAAGTCTTGCATATAAGTATCCTGATTACGATGAAGGCATCACTAAGTATACGGAAGGTATTTATTGCTCAGTAAAGTAATAAGAATATAGGATTGTTTTCATATGATATTTGATTCTCGCTGACAATGGAGACCAAGGAGTCACCATGTTTGTAAAAAGATGCGTAAATCGTTATGTTTAAGAATGTCTACGCATTTTACTATGATTATTCTTGTCCAAAATTTTTGTTCTTTTTAACGAAACGAGGCATTATAATTAACCTATAGGCACATTGAAAAAACAAAAGAATAAAAAGGAGGATTTTTGTGTTTCAAACCTTAGACCATTTTTTGAAATCTTGGGAGTTCGAAGCAGATGCTACACAGAAACTATTAAATAGTCTGACTGATGAATCACTTAAACAAGAAATAACTTCACAAAATTGGACTCTAGGCCGTATTGCTTGGCATACTGTTGCTGCCATTCGCATCATTACCTCAAACACAGACTTAACGTTCCATGCCCCAGCTGAAGATTATCCTGTTCCAACTTCGGCTCAGTTTATAGCTGACAGCTATCATCAAGCCAGTAATGCATTTGTACAGGCATTAAAAACCCAATGGACTGACCATACACTTCAAGAACGTATCAACTTTATCGGACAACAATTGCCTAACGGTTCACTTTTGATGTTTTTAATTCAACATCAAAATCACCATCGGGGACAAATGACTGTTCTTATGAGACAAGCAGGGTTAACTGTTCCAGGTATTTATGGTCCAGCAAAAGAAGAATGGGCAAAATTTGGTTTGGAAGCCCCGAAAATGTAATCAACCTTTTTATAAAAAAGTTACGCTATGACAACATATAAGAAGATGTTTTGATCTATCTTTTTTCAAAACATGTTCTTTTTTTGTTCGTTTACCAATGATAAGAACATATTCGAATCATTTTTATTCCAAACCACTTCAAATGACAACGTTCTTCCGCTTTATTGTTGGCCTATTCCCAACGATGTAAGTATAATTTTTAATGCTGTCAAATCTTCGATACACATATCTATAGATTCCTCTCTAACAAAACCCCCACTTTTTTCTGCCATCACTCGAGGTGGGTAAGGCATTTCATTTTTCAACCACCATTCGACTACTCCTACGTATGCATTTGCAACAAATTCAGCAACGATCGATGGTTCAGAAATTCCAATGAAACATTCAGGTGTTGCTCAATTTTTGAATAAAAGCAGCTGCGCCAAAAGGAAGCCTATTGGAAGAGTCTAGCTGAGTTGGAACGAATTCTCAAAAGGGAAGGCAATTTATTTACTGTAATTCATACAATGAGTAAAGCCTCCCAGCGATAAGCGAGGTCAATATTCAGCTTTTATGGTATATTCTTTACTTCGTTCGACAAATTCTGCAAATTGTAGACAACTTCCTGATTATTTGGATAATTAACTGGATAGGAGGGGAAAAGTTGTCATATTTCATTATACTTATCATCGTTCTATTAATCGGAGCATTGGTAACAGCAGCAGTCGGTATCATCTCTTCAAAAGTAGAGGTAATCTCGCCGAAAACTACAATAGAATCTAAAGAGGAAGAACAGAAAAGTTTTTATACGCTGAAATAAAGCAGAGAAAGAGCATCTCCTACGGGGGTGTTTTTTATAGAGGAGTTGGAAAAACTGAATCAGACTAATTTACTTTTAAGATTCACCCTTGAAATGGCTGCACTAATCTCCTTAGGGGTGTTTGCTTGGATAAGCTTTAATGGTTATTTTAAATATGTTTTAACTTTGGTTTTACCTATTGCAGTTATGATTGTCTGGTCTGTATTTGCAGTACCTAATGATCCTAGTCGAAGCGGACAAACTGTAATAGCTGTAAACGGAGTAACAAGGTTAGTTATTGAATTATTGATCTTTGCAATGGCTGTTGCAGCGCTTTATTTTAGTTATTTAAAACCAGTTGGTATTGTCTTTTTATGTCTAATAATACTCCACTACATCATTTCAGCTGAGCGTATCAAATGGCTTCTAAATCAATAGTTTTTCATTTCAGCACTCGTTATTAGAGTGTTTTTTATTATTCTCTGTAGAGCCAGTGATTCTCAGATTAGATTTGAAGGTTAACGGCTTGGGCACAGTTGCAGTATAGAACGCATTTTCCAATAAAGAAGGCGCTCATTTGAAATTCATCATTAAACAATTGTACAAAAGTAAAATTTGTATTTAGAATGTAGTAATAAATAGAAATTCTACATAGGAGGGTATCTTGTGGAAGAAAAGAAAAAAGCTTTAATCATTGTGGATGTACAAAAAGCCTTCGATGATAAAAAATGGGGGGAACGGAATAACGTAAAGGCGGAAGAAAACATTAGTAAAATACTAAAATTATGGAGAGAAAAAGGATGGACAGTCATATACATACAACACACTTCTGATAAACCTCATTCTTTATTCCATCCAAAGAATGAAGGGTTTGCGATAAAGGAAATAGTTAAGCCTATGGATGAAGAAGTCATTATAACCAAGACAGTAAATAGCAGCTTTATTGGTACGAATTTAGAAGAATTCTTAAAATTAAATGAAATAAACACTGTAGTCATAACTGGTTTAACCACGCCTCACTGTGTATCAACCACCACAAGAATGAGTGGTAATTTAGGGTTTGATACATACCTGATTTCAGATGCAACAGCAGCCTTCGGAATGAGAGACCAAAATGATACATATTATGATGCGGCGACTATTCATAATATATCTCTAGCTACATTGCATGATGAATTTGCCACAATATTGACAACTGATCAATTAATAAATGATTTTATAAAAACTCACTGATGAAAAACATTTTGGCACAGTAAAACGGCAGGCGCCTTTCCAATAGGAAGGGCGCTTTAATTCGATTTCCTGCTTTACTTGCTCAATAGAACTGTTAACCACAGGCACCTCGGCTGAAATCTCAATTTCTTTCGAAGCCGCACTTCCACATAATAAACGCACCAATAGCCAGCCCTTCGCCTTTGTTGGGTCATAGAAAACGTGATTCATTAAGTTATATGGGACGGCTGAGACAATTAACCCCCTTCTGTAGCAGAAGGGGAGGGGAGAGGTACATTCAGTTACCTCATTTTAGGTCCATTTTTACAGTCTTTTTATGATGGTTTCAGCTGATGAAACAAAATAAAGCCTTACTGATTTAAGAATCAAACTTCTTTATGGGTCAAAACGCTAGTGTATTATATTTCGAGATGTTTAATTAATTTAGCTGGATTGCCCCCAACTACAACATTATCTGGCACATTTTTAGTAACAACAGAACCAGCAGCAATAACCACATTGTTACCTATCGTAACTCCTGGATTAATGACTGAGCTTCCTCCGATCCATACATTATTTCCAAAAGTAATGGGTTTTCCATATTCTAACCCTGAATTGCGTTCTGTTGGATGAAGGGGGTGTGTTGCCGTATAGATTTGTACACTAGGGCCAAGCATACAATTGTCACCAAATCGCACTTCACATACATCTAAAATTGTACAATCAAAATTTGCGAAAAAGTTATCACCTACATAAGTGTTATACCCATAGTCGAACCTAATATTGGGTTCCATATATACGTTTTCTCCAGATGAACCAAGTAACTTTTTCAATAAATTAACCCGTTTAACTAGTTCAGTTTCTGTAGTTTGATTGTAAATTCTAACAAGTTGTCTTGCTGTTTGTCTGTCTTTTGCTAACTCGGAGTCCGACGGATCATATAAATCTCCGGCTAACATTTTCTCTTTTTCTTTTATCATTAATATCACCCTTGTTATGTTTAAAAGTTGGTACTTGCAAGAGATAGTAATATGAGTGGATTATTTCTAAGTTCTTATTTCTCTTGGATTTCCTTCCTAGCAGAAATAAAGTTCAGTACATGCTGTCTGCCCGGTGCAGCGTGAATTGCTCCTTTTACAGAAGCAGTGAGAGCCCCGCTTGCATTTGCAAACGTGAGCAAGCGTCGGTGATGTTTACTTATTTGTTCGCATAGCGTCTCCTTTGATATGCCGATTGACATCAATTCAGATAAAAAACCGCCGATAAAGGCATCACCCGCACCGGTTGTATCCGAAACAGCGACTTTAAACCCTTTATGTTTGTGCGACTCGCCATTTTTTAAATAAATCGCCGCACCGTTGTTACCTTTTGTCAGAACAACGACGTTAACAAGTCCGGTGAAAAGCGATGTGACCGCTTCTTGTTCGTTATCAATGTTTGTGATAAACTGCAGCTCCTCATTAGACACTTTTACGATATCCGCAAGAGGCAGAAACCTCTGAATCGTTTCACGGCAGCTTGCCTCATCAGGCCATAAAGGAAGCCTGATATTGGGGTCAAAGCTTATGATTCCACCTATTCTTTGAAAGTCCTCTATAACTTTGATATGGGCTTGTTTCATTGGACTGTCAACTAAATCGATTGAACAAAAGTGAAGCATATCTCCTTGATTAAACCTTTCCGACATCAATTCATCCGGTGAAAGCAGCAAATCGGCGGCATTTTTTCGATAAAAATGGAAACTCCTTTCCCCAGACTTGTCTACAGATACAAATGCCAATCCGGTTTCACCTTCATCGCTTTGAATAATATAAGAGGTATCTACGCCATTTTCTTTAAGTACGCCAACTATATAATCCGCGAAATGATCGTTAGCAATCTTCGTCAGCATGACGGCATGCGCGCCGTATTTTGCAGCAGCGATTGCCGCATTCATCGGCGCGCCGCCGGCAACGCGCTCAAAGGTAGTGACATCTTGTAAAGCCTTTTCTTTTTGGACTGGAATGAAATCAACCAGTGTTTCACCGATGCAAAATATTTTTTTCAAGTGATTCATCTTCCTTCCAGATGTCTTTTAAAGTCCAATAAGTGAATTCCTCAACCCTTACAACGCCTTTCTCAGAAAAAAGCTCAATTCCCAATCGATTTTTTTTCGGATAAATGCGGCTAGTCATCGTTATTTCTCCATGGTTTGCGAATACTTCGATCGAGGATCTGTCAATAAATATACGCAGTGTCAGCTTTCCATTTGCTTCTAGCGGCGCATTTCTCACACTGTCTCGCGATTTCCCCATTTTAGAACAATCGAGTGAGAGCTTTTGATCAGTTATGCTGTATTTGATAGCTGTTTCTTCTTCTTCAAGGCCGCGAATCTTCAAACCTACTGATTCGGCACTGCAATCTCTTAAGTCATATACGACTTGAATTTCAAGAAGCTCTTCGGCTGTTTTTGCCAGGTAATCCCCTGAAATCAACTGATTAGCACAATCCAGATATTTTGATTTTCGCAACAACTTAGTTTCTTCCACAGGATTCATTAAAATTTTATGATCCTTCCGCAATGTTAATTCTCTCGGCAATGTCAAAGCACCGCACCATCCATCGGCTTTTGTCGGCATCTCAGACTCCCACATATCCATCCAGCCTATGGCAATTCTGCGTCCTTTATCATCTAATAACGTTTGTACAGCATAAAAATCATGGCCGTGATCCAGCTCTGTAAAAGCACCATACACAAATTCGTTTGTTTCATCATTATATTCTCCAATTAAATAGCCAGTTTGATGCAAATTCTTATATAAATCACCGTCTGCCTCAATGCCCTGCGGAGATATCAGCAAGACATGCTTGCCGCCCAATTCGAAGAAGTCAGGACATTCCCACATATAGCCGAGATCTCCATCACTTTGGGCAAGAACACCTTTGTATTCCCAATCTCGCAAATTGGGCGAGCAGTATAAAATAACTCGTCCGACGTTTTCTTTCGTTGAATTTCCGACTACCATATACCAGCTGTTACGATGCTTCCATACTTTCGGATCGCGGAAATGGCGGGAGCTGTCTTCCGGCGGTTTCGCGATGACAGGGTTTTCCTGAAGCTTTTCAAACACGATCCCATCTTGACTGACAGCGATATTTTGATTTTGGAAGAAAATGTCATTCTCTTGATCTATCACATTATGCCCTGTATAAATTAAAGCAAGTTTTCCATTATAATCTACCGCGCTTCCTGAGAAACAGCCGCTTTTATCAAAAGAGTCACCAGGGGCTAAAGCGACCGGGAGATGTTCCCAATGAATGAGATCTTTGCTTTTTACATGGCCCCAATGCATTTGTGCCCAATTCTCATCATACGGATGATGCTGATAAAAAACATGATATTCTCCTTTATAGTGTATAAGCCCGTTTGGGTCATTTATCCAATTTGCCCGAGGCATAATATGGTACCCTAATCGATAACGTGTGTTCATCTTTTCCTCCGCTTTTTTCAACGCTTCCTCTGCCTGTTTGATTCTATCCATTTGTGACATCCTCTCTATATCTGTTTTTTTGAAAAGGTGAAGCATATCCAACGCCTTTCTTCGAATCTAATAAAGTGAAAATTGAAATAATTGTGAAGCACAAAGCCAGGGTTCCCATGAAAAGATAAGTGTGACGGAAACCTATACTATCGTATAAACCACCCGCAATCGGGGAGAAAATCGATGTACCAACTTGAGATGCAAATTGAAAGCCGACAAGGTAAAGAACTGATGAAAGACGTGTATCAAAATTCGCGGCTAAATATTTGAATATCGCAATCAGCATGATTGGCAATTCTAAAGCATGAATAAGTTTCATCGATGAAATTCCGAACGGCCCGATGACAATTCCAGACCCAATAATACGGAAAGACATTAAAAGCCCCGCGAGAATCAAGCTTTTTTTAGGACCGAGTCTATTAACAATAAAGGGGGCTAAAAACAACATGCCCGCTTCAATAAATACTTGAAATGAGTTTAAATATCCAAATATCTGATTCCCCATAGCCGATGTGGGAAATAAAGAAGCATAGTAAATCGGGAATTGCTGATCATAGACGCCGTACACGCATGTCACCCCGATTACGTACAACATTAAAAACCAAAAGTCTTTTAATAGAAAGAGTCCTCCTACGTCTTTTAATCGGATTGAATCCGCTCTTTCCTTATCATAATCTGTCATCTCAATTTTTATGGACATAATAATGGCCACCAATATGACTGCTGAAAGGGAGGCAATCCAGAAATTAATATTCGGATTGATATTGAACAGCTGCCCTGCAAAAAAAGTTGCTGCCGCCCAGCCAAGTGAACCCCACATCCTTGTCTTGCCGTATTCGAACTGATATTTTCGGCTGACCTTTTCAATATAGGTTTCAATAGCGCCAACTCCCGCAAGAAAAGCAGTTCCTAAATAAATACCACCGACAATGGCGCCGAGGAAGACATCATATTGTAAAAGCGGCCCGTAGATAAAGATATAAAACGGCCCGGTAAAAACAATAAGTATACTAATCATAAATAATATGTTTTTCTTCAGCCCAAGTTTATCAGAGATAAAGCCATATAAAGGCTGCATGCATAAAGTAAAGATAGCGTTTACAGAAAAGATGATCCCAGTCGCCGATCCATTCAATTTGACTTCCTGTCCCAACCAAATCGCAAACAAAGAGTAGCTGGAAGACCAGGTAAAAAAGAAAAAGAAGAGATAAGCGCTCAGTTTCCAATACAGACTTTTTGAGCCTTTCATTTCTACAGCTCCTTTTAACCCAACATTGATATCTACTTAATACCTGTTCCTGAACCGCTAAGACCTTCCAAAATGTAGCGCTGAGCCACAATATAAATCAAGATCAATGGGATGGTGGAAATCGTCAAGACAGCCATAACTTGATTTGTGTAGACAGGCTCTGTGCTGTTGATAGCTGTAATCGCAACTTGAATCGGAAATTTCGACTTATCCGTCAAAACCATTAGCGGCCAAATATAATCATTCCAGCTGCCGATAAAGGCTAAGGTTCCGACAGTTGCTACAGCTGGTTTAGACATCGGTATCATAATCCGCCAGAAGATTTGCCATGTATTTGCCCCGTCAAGCTTGGCCGATTCAATCATTTCCTCCGGAATTGCCATGAAAAAGTTTCGGAACAGATAAATATTGAATGCCCCCGCTAATGCCGGCAAAATAACGGCAAGGCGTGTATCGACCAGACCGATTTTATGAATAATTGTAAACTGTGAGATTAAAATCGTTTCAAACGGCACAATTAAAAGCGCCAACAAAATGCCAAAGAGCATCTTTTTCCCTGAAAATTGCAGCTTGGCGAATGCAAACCCTGCCATTCCGTTAATCACAACAGATCCAACTGCTACGCACAAACCATAAAAAAGACTGTTACCAATATACATAAGCAAATCAAACCGAGTCAGCACTTCCCTATAGGACGAAAACCATTCTGCCAGATGAAGAGAGGGCAGAAACGCTTTAAAGCTGTTCATATTGTTGTAAATTTCCGCTTCCGGTTTCATGGAAGATGCAATCATCCAAATTAGCGGAAAGATAAATAGAACGGCCAGCAAAGCAAGACACGTATACTCCAGAATTGTCAAAGGCCCGAACTTACGTCTCAATGGTCTTCATCCTCCTTAACCAGCTTGCGTTGTGCGAGTGTCACCAATCCAATAATCGTTCCAAACAAGAGCGCGATCGAGCTTGCATATCCGACCATCCGATCGGTAAATCCAGTTTGATAAATATAATAGACAACGGTCATCGTTGAATTGACTGGTCCACCCTGGGTCATGACCATGGGCTGAACAAGGAGTTTAAACGCGCTGATCAGCGTTGTGATAAAGATAAAAACAGATGTCGGTTTTAACAATGGTAATGTAATGTAAATAAAACGCTGCCATTTATTCATACCATCTAATTGTGCCGCCTCGTAGACATCCTCGGGAATGTTTTGCAAACCAGCTAAAAAAATGAGCATCTGCAAACCTGCTCCCTGCCAAGCGGAAACGACAACGATCGTAAAGATTGCTTGCTTAGGGCTCGTCAAGAAAGGCTGTGGTGATAGACCGAAGTGCGCCAATATATTATTTATCATACCTTCATTCGGATTCAGCAAGTACATCCACAAAACGGAGATGACAACCAGTGACATGACGACAGGACTAAAGTATGCGACTTTGAAAAATGCGTTGGCTTTGCGCTTTTTATTCAATAGGAGGGCAAGCCCAAGTGCTGCCCCGATCTGTAACGGTATCAATAAGACAACAAATTTTATGGTGTTGCCCAAACTTTTTAAGAATATTGGGTCCTGAAAAAGTTTGATGAAATTATCAAAGCCAATAAACTTACGCAAATCAGGCGTCAACAAATAGTAATCTGTAAATGCGTAGTACACAGCCATGATAGAAGGAATCACAAGAAACATTAATAAAATAAGCAACGCCGGTCCTAAGAACATATATGCGACTGCGTTTTCCCGCCAGCGTATTTTATTCACTGTCTTTCTTTCTATTGGCAAGGCCGGTCTAGTCTCTTTCAATATTGTTTTATTCATGGCGTCCACCTGCTAGTTTGCCTTATCGATGGCAGATTGCATTTCTTTTACACGTGTATCCAGCACTTTTTGAATATCCTGATTTTGATCATAAAAGCTAATATCATCGATTGTTTGTTGAAATGCTCGAGTTACCTGCGGATATGCCGGTGTCACCGGACGTGCATGGCCTGTTTCTTTCAGCTGCTGCATAAAGACATTCATCTCATCAGAAAATTCTTTTGTCAGCACTTTCTCTGAAGAATAACGTACAGGCAGGGCGGCGATTGATCGGCTCAATTCGATATTGGATTCCTTATTAGTCATCCAATCTACTAATTTTGCTGCCCATTCTTTATTTTCAGATGCTTGTGTCATTGCGAACTGCCAGCTTCCTGAAGGAGAGACAAGCTTTTTGGTTTTTGGCGATACAGGATATGGCATTACTCCATAATCGACATTAGAAAAGTTTGTTTTTAGATCGGTTATTGTCCACACACCGCTCATCTTCATCGGGTATTTCTCCGTTTCAAACGCTTGTTTGACAGGAGTACGTGTTGTATAGCCTTCTTTAAGCATCGTTTGTATAAACGTCATCGCTTCAACTGTTGGTTTTTTGTTAAAGACGCCATCCGCTTTCTTCCCGTTTTCTGAAAGAATATCCCCACCAGCTGACCAAACAAACGGTAAGAGCGCATAAGACAATATTTCGTCTTTTGACTGTAATTGCATATCGATGGCTGGTTTATCGTATTTATTTTTCAGCTTTTCGCAAAGCTCAAGAAATTCTTTCCATGTCCAAGGATCTTTCACTGTTGGCAGCGTTTTCAAATCAACCCCGGCATCCTTAAGCATTTTTTTGTTATAGTAGATGCCGACCGACGATTCACTGACGCCGATGGCATACAGTTTCCCTTGGTAGGTGCCTTGCTGCTTAATACTTGGCAATAAATCATCCTGGTCTTTAATAAACTCATCCAAATGTGCAATAACGCCAGATTTCGCATAAGCCGCAGTATTTGGTCCGTCCAAAGTGATGACATCAGGCAGGGTGTTCGTTGTTAGTGCCGCATTCACTTTGTCTTCATAACCTCCACCGTTGCCGCTTCGGGGAATGAATTCAATTTTCGCCTCGACATTTTCTGAAGCGTACTTTTTATTAAAAGCATCCACCCGCTTTTGATAAACCTTTCCTTCCTCATTATCATCCGATACGTGCACCCACATTGTAACCGTTTTCTTTCCGCTGCTATTTGCGCTTTCGCTTTTGTTACAACCCCAGACTGCAAACATGAGCAGTAACGACAAACTTCCTAACATCAACCTTTTCATATTCATTAATTTCCCTCCTTTTGCACAAAAATGTAAAAGCGCTTTCAAGAAGAATTGTATGTCAACCGGTTTCATATGTCAACCGGTTGACATAAATTTATGCATAATTCTAAATTTAAAGAACGAACTTGAGTATATACTACGAACTATGGAAAATCCTTGCACATGTCAGGCTGATTCTCTAAAATAAGTGCGTGACGAGAATTGTAAGCCATTTCAGTAAAAGCAGGGGGAAAGGGAATGAAGCCTAGCATTCACGATGTTGCAAAATTAGCGGGAGTTTCATCTACAACCGTTTCGAGGGTATTAAATAATCGCGGCTATATAAGCGAAAAAACAAAAGATAAAGTTTACAAGGCGATGGAAGAAATCAATTACTTTCCAAATGATTTGGCACGTTCTTTATTTCGAAAGCGTACTAATTTAATAGGGCTTATCATTCCAAACTCCAGCAATCCGTTTTTTGGCGAACTCGCCTTTTTTATTGAAAGCATATGCACGTCTAGGGGCTATAAACTGCTGCTTTGCAACAGTTTAAATCGAATAGATAAAGAAGAAAAATATCTCGAAATGCTGATCAGAAATCAAGTGGATGGCGTCATCGCCGTCACTTACAACAGGGGAATACTCAATTATCACCAGCAAAATCTGCCGATTGTCGCAATTGACCATTATTTATCGGAAACAGTTCCTGTCGTCGGCTCAGACAACTTTGACGGAGGCAAAAAGGCAGCAGAACTATTGATAAAAAAGGACTGTCAGCACATCATTCACATCAATGGGCCGATTGAACTTGAAACGCCTGCAAATCTCAGGAGAAAAGCATATGAAGATGTTATGCGTGAACACGGAAGACAGCCTATTACATATGAAGTGTCATTTCATGATAACTACAGGAACATTATTTCAAAACTATTTGATGAACAGCCTGCAGTTGACGGGATTTTTGCCAGTGATGATATCATAGCTGCAGGAGTCATTACGGAAGCAAAAAAACGCGGAAAAGACATTCCAGGTCAATTAAAAGTGATTGGTTATGACGGTACAGAAACCATTCAGGCTATTCTGCCAGAATTGACTACTATTCAACAGCCGATCGAATTAATTTCCAAAACGGCCATTGAGATTTTAGAAAAACAAATTGAAGGCGAATTTGATGATTTACCACTTGAAACATATTTGCCCATACAGCTTTCCGAAGGTGGGACGACGTAATAAACATGTTAGAAGAGTTCCATGGAGTTAGTTAGATGATCTGTTTTTATAGATGGCCTTTTAACGCTTCTAATTGATTTGCTTGTTCTACATTTGATACGTATAAAATGAGAAACAAGATTTGATTTTGAATTTTGAACCAAAATTATTCTCTTGTTAAAAATTTGTTATAAGGTTTGAGAAAGATTATTTGCAGAGGATCTATTTCAAAAAGAAAACATACCAAATGATATTGGTATGTTTTTATTTATATGTTGATTCTCTTAAAGGTATCCAAACATGCCACCAATGCCATGTGCGTGTAGCTACCTGAGCTAACTATATCTAATATATTCGAGAACTGGTTTGTTTTCGCGATTCGCTTTTTCATTACTTCTTTCCCAGCGGGACCAAATTCACAAGGGTATAGCATGTGAAATAACACAGGACCTCTCTGCGCAATCTATTGGATTTACACAAAGTCTCCTTCTTTACATGCTAATCTTCAAATTTTAATAACAATTGATGAATGTTATTAGAGATACAAGTAGGTGTTTTTATCATCCCATTGTTAATCCATTCTTCTATAATTCCTACCACACCTGAAACGATAAATGTTGTTTCAAATTTCTCAATTTCGGTAATTGATTTTGCTGATTGTATCATGCTCAATTCCTCAATCATTTTTGTTTTGAAAAACTCTTTTAGTTTGTTGATTGAAAGGACATTCATTTTTGGTTTTGTTAACAATGTGAAAATTTCGACGTTTTGGTATATGTATTCTGTCGTTTTTTCTATAAAGGTCAGTATGTTCAGTGGATCATCACTTGGAAAAGATGCATCATAAATGCATCCTAGCTGTTGAAATATTTCGTCTTCGATCTGTTCATACAAGTCAAAAACGTCTTTGTAGTGAAGATAAAAGGTGCCTCGGCCTATATCGGCTTCTTTAGATAATTCGGAAACAGTTATTTTGTTGATTTCTTTTTATTAAGTATTGTTCATTAATGAACATGTACAGCTAAATTGAGATTGATACTCAAATTTTCTTACCATTATAATGAACATGTGTTCATGAGTCAAAAAATGGTTTAGTGGAAAAGGAGGTGCATCAATGTTTCTTTATCGACAAGCAAGGGCAGATGAATGAAGCAAAGTGGCAAGGCTATTCCATGAATCTTTCAATCAATATCCTTTTATGGATTTACTCGTAAAACGCGAAAAAAAAGATCGTTCATTTATTTTTGAAATGCATAAAGTACTGACAAGAGCATATTTTAAAAAGCATTTCTGTTTTGTTGGCATTCAGAATGGTTGTTGCTGCTCTATTAAAAAATCGTGATAAACCCGACATTAACTTGATCGATTATATAGCAGCAGGGGGGATAACATTAATCAAAATGGGGCTAAAAAATTTTCCGAATCCTTAAAAGAGCCGGCATGGTATTTAGAAGTATTAGGAGTTTCACCATCTTATCAGGGAAAGAGTTTGGGCATAAAATGATTAATGACTGTCTCATACCTTTTATTTCAAAATGCGGGGGCGGCATTTTGGCCCTTATCATGAATACTGATCTCAATGGATCATTTTACAAATCGTCCTGATTTTATATTTAAAGATTATCATAACCTTTCATAAAGATGGAGGTCGAATGAATGTCTTCAAAAGAAAAAAATAGTGTAACCATTTTGACGGAAAGTCAATTGTCTTCGAGAGCATTTAAAGATGAAGCGTATGAATTTTATAAAGAATTGCGAAAATCACAGCCTCTCTATCCATTATCTTTAGGAGCTCTGGGGAAAGGCTGGCTCATATCGAGATATGATGATGCAATACATTTATTAAAGAATGAAAAATTAAAGAAAAACTATGAAAATGTATTTACCGCAAAAGAAAAACGTCCTGCTCTATTGAGAAATGAAGAGTCTTTAACAAAACATATGCTTAATTCAGATCCCCCTGATCACAACCGCTTGCGAACTCTTGTTCAAAAAGCATTTACGCATCGGATGATTTTGCAGTTGGAAGACAAAATCCAGCATATCGCAGATTCTTTATTGGATAAAGTGCAGCCCAACAAATTCATGAACCTAGTAGACAATTATGCGTTTCCATTGCCGATTATCGTGATAAGTGAAATGCTCGGCATTCCCTTGGAAGATCGTCAAAAATTCAGAGTGTGGTCGCAAGCAATTATTGATTTTTCAGATGCCCCTGAAAGACTTCAGGAGAATGACCACTTGTTAGGGGAGTTTGTTGAATATCTGGAATCCTTAGTTCGCAAAAAAAGGAGAGAACCTGCAGGAGATTTAATCAGTGCATTAATTCAAGCGGAAAGTGAAGGCACACAATTAAGTACAGAAGAATTGTACTCGATGATTATGCTGCTTATCGTTGCAGGTTATGAAACAACCGTAAACTTAATCACCAATATGACATATGCTCTGATGTGTCACCATGATCAACTAGAAAAGCTCCGCCAGCAGCCGGACTTGATGAATTCAGCCATAGAAGAAGCATTGCGGTTTCACAGCCCTGTTGAGCTAACGACAATTCGCTGGACGGCTGAACCGTTTATACTGCATGGGCAGGAGATTAAACGGAAAGATGTGATCATCATTTCTTTAGCATCAGCAAACCGTGATGAAAAGATATTTCCAAATGCCGACATATTTGATATTGAAAGAAAGAACAACCGCCATATTGCTTTTGGCCATGGCAATCATTTTTGCCTTGGTGCACAGCTAGCCCGCTTAGAAGCAAAGATTGCGATTTCCACCTTATTACGCCGCTGTCCAAATATACAGTTAAAAGGCGAAAAGAAACAAATGAAATGGAAAGGGAATTTTCTGATGAGAGCACTCGAAGAACTGCCGATTAGTTTTTAATTTTTTGGGGATATGTGATTTTCAAACATATCTTGTTTTACTCCTCAATTAGATTAAACGATAGTAAAAGCTGTAACATAAAAATTTGATATGATAGCTTTTTAAAAACAAAGTTTAGCATTATTTATGCCTACCGGGCATGAAGATGTCTTGCAAACACCAATAGCTTCATCCTATCGGTGTTTTTTATTTGTTTTCAGCCTCATTTGGACAAACAGCTGTTACATAGTAAACGTTTGTTAAGATAAAATAATGGAGGGCATAGTTTCTAATGAGAAAAATAATGATAGATGGAAAAGACTTTGAAAATATAGAAGTTTTACATGATGTTTTAAAAGATAAATCTTTATGGGATTGCCTGACAGGGTGGGTGGATTTGCCGCTCACTTTAGTCTTGAAAAATTTTGAGTTCATACATTTTTAGGTTCATACGCTGACGATGTATTAGAAGTTTTACAAGAGGCTCAAGAGGAACTAAAGGACGAATTTAAAATAATAATAGAGTAGACTTTCTGTTTTGCGAATTTTAACAATTTTCGTTCGCGGAAAAAGGCAATGGGCACCGCAAATTCAATTTTCGGTGAGACCGCAATAACTTTTTGGCTTCTGATAAGTTTCTTATGATGTTGGTATCAAGTCACACAAGTACATAACTCTCCCATGACTTCTTTCTGATGTAAGTTAATTTCATTATGAGTTAATCGTGGGGATAATTTTATTCTGTGAATAATATTTTAAAGGGATTTAAGTTTAAATAATATTTGATTATCGAATAAAAATTCGTTATTATTTAAATTGGATGAAATATAATTCTGTTAAGGGTATTGGGGGTTGTGAAATGGGTATTATGCTTGACGAAACTGATAAGGCCATCTTAAGAGAATTGCAGGAAGATGCTTCAATATCAAATTTAAATTTATCTAAGAAAATTGGGCTTTCACCATCAGCTTGCCTTGCAAGAACAAAGAACCTAGTAGAAGCAGGTATAATTAAAAAGTTTACGACTATTGTTGATGAGAAAAAACTTGGAATCGAAGTCACAGCACTAGCTCTCATCAATTTATCACCCTTAAATAGGGAGACAATTCATTCATTTTCAGAGGATATAAACAAATTCCCACAGGTTCAAGAATGCTACACACTTACAGGAAGCCATGACTATATGCTTAAGATTGTGGCGAAGGACATGGAGAGTTATCGGAATTTTATCATTGATTCATTAATGCAGAACCCTGCTATTAGTGGAGTTGACACAAGCATAGTCATGAGTACAGAAAAAAGAACTGTAAGTGTGCCAATTGATGAAATGTAGGAGGTTGTTGATTTGAATAAAAATAAAGAATCGTTACATTTAAGCTCTCCTGCTATAAACACTCATATGAATAAGAGAAGTCAAATATGGGCTGCATTTCGTTCTGCATTCCCATATACCATTCCGATTTTTGCGGGGTTTTTATTTTTGGGGATAGCTTATGGAATCTTTATGCATTCTTTGGGATTTAGCGCAATCTATCCAATCATCATGAGTTTTATGATATTTGCGGGCTCAATGGAGTTTGTTGCAGCGAATTTTTTACTTGGTGCGTTCAACCCTATGAATGCTCTTTTTTTGACGTTAATGGTCAATGCCCGGCATTTGTTTTATGGAATTTCCATGTTGGATAAGTACAGGGGGACTGGAAAGAAAAAGCTTTATCTGATTTTCGGAATGTGCGATGAATCATTTTCTATCAATTATACCGCTAATGTTCCGGCGGATGTTGACAAGGGCTGGTTTATGTTTTTTGTGACACTGCTTAATCATTTATATTGGGTCGCGGGGGCAGCGATAGGAGGTATTTTTGGGTCGTACGTGAAGTTTAATACCGAAGGGCTTAATTTTGTGATGACTGCTCTGTTTATTGTGATATTCATAGAACAATGGATGAAAGAGAAAAAGCATTACAGTGCTCTCACAGGACTTGTACTTTCAGTAGCCTGTCTTATCCTTTTTGGCGGAAACCAATTTATTATTCCTGCTATGCTCGCCATTTTAGGGGTACTGACTGTTCTGAGAAAACCATTGGAGAAAGCTGAGGTTTCCGTATGACGATGACTATGACGCAGCAAATGATCACCATTGCAATGGTCGTGCTAGGAACAATGCTGACACGGTTCCTTCCATTCATGATTTTCCCGTCTGGCAAACCGACACCGAAATATGTACAGTATCTTGGTAAAGTGCTGCCATCAGCGGTAATCGGGCTTTTGGTCATTTATTGTTTAAAAGATGTGAGTCTGCTTTCTGGAAGTCATGGCATTCCTGAATTAGTTGGAGCAGCTGCAGTTGTACTGCTTCACTTGTGGAAGAAAAATATGCTTCTTTCCATAGCGGGGGGAACCGTTGTTTATATGGTTTTGGTGCAATTGGTTTTTTAACCGATATCGGAAACTATCAAATCATGCTTTTATTAAACTTGATAAAAATATATAAAACTGACACAAGGCTTATTTTGGAATCAACACTGTGCCAGTGCAAATAGCATCTGTAATGTTTCCTGGCTATTCAAGAAGTGTCTACTTTAATCGGAGGATATATAATGTCAAAAAAAGTGTCTGCTTCCTATATCATCATTATAGGATTAATGCTATTTGCATTGTTTTTTGGAGCAGGAAATCTCATTTTTCCACCTATGCTTGGTCAATTGGCCGGGAAAAATGTATGGGTCGCTAATGCAGGTTTCTTAGTGACCGGAGTTGGATTGCCATTACTGGCTATAACAGCATTTGTTTTTTCGGGTAAACAAAACTTACAGTCGTTAGCCAGCCGTGTTCACCCGGTGTTTGGCATTGTATTTACGACGATTCTCTATTTGGCAATCGGGCCTTTTTTCGCTATCCCGAGATCAGGAAACGTATCGTTTGAAATTGGGGTAAAACCTTTTTTATCAAATGATGCAGGTCCTGTCTCATTGATCATATTTACAATATTATTTTTCGGATTGGCATGCGTGTTATCACTTAATCCTTCAAAAATCATTGATATAGTTGGGAAATTTTTGACGCCAATTAAGCTGACATTTATCGGATTGCTTGTAGTGGTAGCTCTTATTCGCCCAATTGGAACCATTCAAGCACCATCAAAAGGGTACACATCACAAGCGTTTTTTAAAGGATTTCAGGAAGGATACCTTACTCTGGATGCCCTTGTAGCATTTGTTTTTGGAATTATCATCGTGAATGCATTGAAGGAACAAGGAGCTTCTACCAAAAAACAGCTGATGGGTGTTTGTGCAAAAGCAGCCGCGATTGCAGCTGTACTCTTAGCAGTTATGTATACAGCTCTTTCCTATATGGGGGCTTCCAGCGTTGAAGAACTAGGGATTTTAGAAAATGGAGCAGAGGTTTTGGCTAAGGTTTCATCCTATTATTTTGGTTCTTATGGTTCAATCTTATTGGGCTTAATGATTACAGTGGCGTGTCTGACGACAAGTGTCGGACTGATCACTGCGTGTTCTTCATTTTTTCATGAACTATTCCCGAACATTTCTTATAAAAAAATTGCTGTCGTTTTATCAGTGTTTAGTACGCTTGTCGCAAATATAGGATTAACCCAGCTTATTAAGGTGTCAATGCCTGTCTTACTGACGATGTATCCTATCGCGATTTCCTTAATATTTTTAACATTTTTGCATTCTGTATTTAAAGGGAAGACAGAAGTGTATCAAGGCAGTTTATTATTCGCATTCATCATCAGCTTATTTGACGGTTTGAAGGAGGCGGGAATAAAAATTGAAGTTGTGAATCATATTTTCACTCAGATTCTTCCTATGTATAACATAGGGCTGGGGTGGCTCATTCCAGCTATTACAGGGGGAATATGCGGCTATATACTGAGTATATTCCGAACAAAAACAAGTTGATCAATCAACAGCAATATCACTCAGATCTGCAGGATCTCCTCCATCAGTGGATACTTCAACTGTTACAATTGGATGTTCTGCCCCTGTCCAACCGAAAATATCAATCTTTCCGTTGTCACCCGAAATCTGTAGGTGAATATTTAATAGTTGTGAGAGCGATTGACTCTTTAGGAAATAGTCAGCCTTTAACTTCAAGACGCAACCAAGTGTCTAGGGCAATGATCTTCGTT
>Ga0153918_1000402_pt1 | contig 21798 bp, 21 predicted proteins | sample TSFL002MetaG_FD_104687 | JGI IMG/M metagenome (GOLD analysis project Ga0153918, IMG submission 104687) | Attine ant fungus gardens microbial communities from Florida, USA - TSFL002 MetaG | ecosystem: Host-associated > Fungi > Mycelium > Unclassified | place: USA: Florida, Paynes Creek Historic... | reverse complement strand
TGCTTGCCAGCCGCTTAAAAGCCACGCAGTCGCAGGTTTTCGTCAGCGCCATTAGCGCTGAACACGTTATGGACATGTCGGACGAAAATTCGAAGATGTTTACCGTGGAAAAGGGTAAAATAACGGATTAACCCAAGATTAAATGAGCGAGAAACGTTGATGTCGAATTCTTATGACTCCTCCAGTATCAAAGTCCTGAAAGGGCTGGATGCGGTGCGTAAGCGCCCGGGTATGTATATCGGCGATACGGATGACGGCACCGGTCTGCACCACATGGTATTCGAGGTTGTGGATAACGCTATCGACGAAGCGCTCGCGGGTCACTGTAAAGACATCGTGGTGACTATCCATGCGGACAACTCTGTCTCTGTCACCGATGATGGCCGTGGTATCCCGACCGGTATTCACCCGGAAGAGGGCGTATCCGCTGCGGAAGTGATCATGACCGTCCTGCACGCAGGCGGTAAATTCGATGATAACTCCTATAAAGTTTCCGGCGGCCTGCACGGCGTAGGCGTATCTGTGGTTAACGCCCTGTCGCAGAAACTGGAGCTGGTTATCCAGCGTGAAGGTAAAGTTCACCGTCAGCTGTATACCCATGGCGTGCCGCAGGCACCGCTGGCCGTTACTGGCGATACGGATAAAACCGGTACGCTGGTTCGTTTCTGGCCGAGCCTCGAAACCTTCACTAACGTGACCGAATTCGAATACGACATTCTGGCAAAACGCCTGCGTGAACTGTCGTTCCTGAACTCAGGCGTCTCTATTCGCCTGAAAGACAAGCGTGACGGAAAAGAAGACCACTTCCATTACGAAGGCGGTATCAAGGCGTTCGTTGAGTATCTGAACAAGAACAAAACGCCAATTCACCCGAACATCTTCTACTTCTCCACCGAAAAAGACGGTATCGGCGTAGAAGTGGCATTGCAGTGGAACGATGGTTTCCAGGAAAACATCTACTGCTTTACCAACAACATTCCGCAGCGTGACGGCGGTACTCACCTGGCGGGCTTCCGCGCAGCGATGACCCGTACCCTGAACGCCTACATGGACAAAGAAGGCTACAGCAAAAAAGCGAAAGTCAGTGCCACCGGTGACGATGCCCGTGAAGGCCTGATTGCTGTTGTCTCCGTGAAGGTGCCGGATCCGAAGTTCTCCTCACAGACCAAAGACAAACTGGTTTCTTCTGAGGTGAAATCGGCGGTTGAACAGCAGATGAACGAACTGCTGAGCGAATACCTGCTGGAAAACCCGTCTGACGCGAAAATCGTGGTGGGTAAAATTATCGACGCGGCACGTGCGCGTGAAGCGGCGCGTAAAGCCCGTGAAATGACCCGCCGTAAAGGCGCGCTGGACTTAGCTGGCCTGCCAGGCAAACTGGCTGACTGCCAGGAACGCGACCCGGCGCTGTCTGAACTGTACCTTGTGGAAGGGGACTCAGCGGGCGGTTCTGCGAAGCAGGGCCGTAACCGTAAGAACCAGGCGATTCTGCCGTTGAAGGGTAAGATCCTCAACGTAGAAAAAGCGCGCTTCGACAAAATGCTCTCTTCTCAGGAAGTGGCAACGCTGATTACCGCGCTGGGCTGCGGCATCGGTCGTGACGAGTACAACCCGGACAAACTGCGTTATCACAGCATCATCATCATGACCGATGCGGACGTCGACGGCTCGCACATCCGTACGCTGCTGTTGACCTTCTTCTATCGTCAGATGCCGGAAATCGTTGAACGTGGCCACGTCTACATTGCACAGCCACCGCTGTACAAAGTGAAGAAAGGCAAACAGGAACAGTACATCAAAGACGACGAAGCGATGGATCAGTACCAAATCGCGATCGCCCTTGATGGTGCAACGCTGCACGCGAACTCCAGCGCACCAGCACTGGCAGGCGAGCCGCTGGAGCGCCTGGTGTCCGAGTTCAACGCGACCCAGAAAATGATCGGTCGTATGGAGCGTCGTTATCCGAAAGCGCTGCTGAAAGAGCTGGTGTATCAGCCGACCCTGACCGAAGCCGACCTGAGCAACGAACAGACCGTCACCCGTTGGGTAAACACCCTGGTGAGCGAGCTGAACGAGAAAGAACAGCACGGTAGCCAGTGGAAGTTTGATATCCAGCAGAACGCTGAACAGCAGTTTGAGCCGGTTATTCGCGTGCGTACCCACGGCGTTGACACCGACTACCCGCTGGAACACGAGTTTGTGACTGGCCCGGAATATCGTCGTATCTGCACGCTCGGCGAGAAGCTGCGCGGTCTGATCGAAGACGATGCGTTCATCGAACGTGGCGAACGTCGTCAGCCGGTTGCCAGCTTCGAGCAGGCGCTGGACTGGCTGGTGAAAGAGTCCCGTCGTGGCCTGTCTATTCAGCGTTATAAAGGTCTGGGCGAAATGAACCCTGATCAGCTGTGGGAAACCACCATGGATCCTGAAAGCCGCCGCATGCTGCGTGTGACCGTGAAGGATGCGATTGCTGCTGACCAGCTGTTCACCACCCTGATGGGCGATGCGGTTGAACCACGTCGTGCCTTTATCGAAGAAAACGCCCTGAAAGCGGCGAATATCGATATTTAAGCCGTTATACCCCTCACCCTAACCCTCTCCCCCAAGGGGAGAGGGGATTGCCCGGTGCCGTCTTGTCTCCTTCGCCCCTATGGGGAGAGGGGAAATCATTTTGCGCACAAAAGAGGAATCCCCTTTCTCTATCTCATCCCCCTTTATCCCCGACTCTGTTACTGTTTTTTGAGCGGAATCGAGTTAGCATGAGCAAAGACTCACATAACCCGGGGATCTCATGGCCATCAAACTCATTGCAATCGATATGGACGGCACGCTGCTGCTGCCAGACCACACAATTTCTCCTGCCGTTAAAAATGCGATTGCTGCTGCACGCGAAAAAGGCGTGAACGTGGTACTGACCACCGGCCGTCCGTATGCCGGTGTACACAGCTACCTGAAAGAGCTGCATATGAATCAACCGGGTGATTATTGCATCACGTACAACGGTGCTCTGGTGCAAAAAGCCGCTGACGGCAGCACCGTGGCGCAAACCGCGCTGAACTATGACGATTACCTGTTCCTGGAAAAACTCTCGCGCGAGGTGGGCTCCCATTTCCACGCGCTTGATCGCAACACGCTCTATACCGCGAACCGCGACATCAGTTACTACACCGTGCATGAATCCTTTGTCGCCACCATTCCGCTGGTGTTCTGCGAAGCAGAGAAGATGGATCCAAATACTCAGTTCCTGAAAGTGATGATGATTGACGAACCAGAGATCCTGGACAAAGCCATTGCGCGTATCCCGGCGGACGTAAAAGAGAAGTACACCGTGCTTAAAAGTGCGCCTTACTTCCTCGAAATACTCGATAAACGCGTCAATAAAGGCACGGGTGTGAAATCACTCGCCGATGCGCTGGGCATCAAACCTGAAGAGATCATGGCGCTGGGCGATCAGGAAAATGACATCGCAATGATTGAATACGCCGGTATGGGTGTTGCGATGGAGAACGCGATCCCGTCGGTGAAAGACGTGGCCAACTTTGTCACCAAATCCAACCTGGAAGACGGCGTTGCCTGGGCAATCGAGAAGTTTGTCCTCAATTAATATGTGATGCGTAATTTCCCTGTGATGCCTGAAGGTGTCACAGGGCTTGTGATGGAAATGAACAGGAGGCGGTGATGTTAAATAAAGACACACAACTATGCATTTCTCTATCAGGAAGACCCAGTAACATTGGCACGCGTTTTCATAACTACCTGTATCAAAAGCTCGACCTCGATTTTATCTACAAAGCCTTTAGCACAACGGACATCGAACACGCGGTAAAAGGCGTGAAAGCGCTGGGCATTCGCGGTTGTTCGGTCTCGATGCCGTTCAAAGAAACCTGCATTCCGTTTATTGATACTTTGTCCGATTCCGTACTGGCGATTGATTCAGTCAATACCATCGTCAACGATAAGGGGCATCTGACAGCCTACAACACGGACTACATTGCAGTTAAAAACCTCATTCAGGATAATTTTAACGATACGCAAATGTCGGTCTTCGTGAAAGGCAGTGGCGGGATGGCGAAAGCGGTTGTTGCGGCATTTCGCGATAGCGGGTTTACCCGTGTCACCATTGTGGCGCGCAATCAGCAGCAGGGGCAGGCGCTCGCCGAAAAATATGGCTATCAGTGGCGTCAGGATGCGACAGGTCAGCAGGCTGATATCCTCGTCAATGTCACCCCGATTGGCATGAGCGGCGGTGTGGAAGAAAATAGCCTGGCCTTCGAAAAAGAGGCGGTGAGTACGGCACGCTGGGTGTTTGATGTGGTCGCTTTTCCTTCCGAGACGCCACTTATCCGGCTGGCAAAACAGCTCGGAAAACCGGTTGTGACCGGGGCTGAAGTGATAGCTTTGCAGGCGCTCGAGCAATTTGCGCTCTATACCGGCGTCCGCCCGGATGAGCAACTTATGCGTGAGGCATCGGCTTTCTCTCGCCTGTGATGGTCTTCGCGCGGAGATAAGCGGTACTATGTCGCATGGTCCTTTGCCCGGATAACGACATGAAACAAATCACCTTCGCTTCGCGCCATCATCAACTGACAAATACCAACACCTGGACGCCTGACAGCCACTGGCTTGTCTTCGATGTGCGTCCTTCTGGTGCCTCTTTTACTGGTGAAACCATTGAGCGGGTGAACGTTAACTCGGGAGAAGTTGACGTCATTTATCGCGCCACCCACGGCGCGCATGTCGGGGTGGTGACCGTTCATCCCGCAGAAGATAAGTATGTCTTTATCCACGGCCCGGAAAACCCGGATGCCGGCTGGCATTATGATTTCCACCATCGTCAGGGCGTGATTGCCCACAACGGGCAGGTAAGCCACCTCGACGCAATGGACATTACCGCACCCTATACCACAGGAGCACTGCGTGGTGGCAGCCATGTCCACGTCTTTAGCCCGGACGGGCAGTACGTGAGCTTTACCTACAACGACCATGTCCTGCACGAGCGCGATCCAAAGCTCGATTTACGCAATGTGGGCGTGGCCGTACCCTATGGCCCGGTAACGCCGCCGTGTGCTCACCCACGAGAATATGCCGGTACGTTCTGGAGCGTGCTGGTGAGCCGAACCACGCCAACGCCTGTGCCGGGAAGCGATGACATCAACCGTGCCTATGAAGAGGGCTGGGTGGGTAATGACAGGCTGGCGTTTATCGGCGACACCGTGTCTGCCCACGGCGAGAAAGTACCGGAACTGTTTATTGTCGATTTACCGAAGAATGAACAGGACTGGAAACGTGCGGGTGATACGCCATTACAGGGAACGCCGGATACCATGCCAGCACCACCTGCGGGCGTGGCGCAGCGCCGTTTAACCTTTACCCATCAAAAGGCGTTTCCGGGGCTGGTGAATGTTCCGCGCCACTGGGTACGCAGCAATCCGCAAGCAACGCAAATCGCGTTCCTGATGCGTGACGATAACGGCATTGTGCAACTCTGGCTTATCTCACCTGAGGGCGACGAGCCGCGACAGTTAACCCGTAACGCAAGCGATATTCAGTCGGCGTTCAACTGGCATCCATCCGGGAATATGCTTGGATTTGTGTTAGAAAACCGGATAGCCCAGTGCGATGCGGCCACTGGAGAGGTGGCGTTTTTGACGTCCGATCACGGCAACCCGCCGTCCGGGGACGCCATTGTGTTTTCACCGGATGGGGATCGGGTTGCCTGGATGGAAGAGACAGCGGGTTTCCGTCAGATTTGGATCACGGAAACCGCGTAATGTTAGTGTGAGGGCATCGCCGCTGGCGGGATAACGGAGTTTGTCGCCAGGTTTTCCTGCTCGCTTTTCTCGACGCGCGAACGCACGGAGTTGTCGGTACGCAACATATCCCACGGTAGCAGGAGCGTATCGGCGACTGCCGTCAGCGGCATATCCAGTATCACCAGGGATTTAGTGCCCCAGTTTGTGTCGTCATCCGAGATCATCGCGGCGCTCGCACGAGTGCCCGGGTATGTTCCTTCTTTACCGCCAGTGTGAGACATCACGCTCGAACACCCGCAAAGTAATACCACTCCGCTGAACGTTGTCAGCTTAATCAGAACATTTTTCATCATCTGTAATCATCGTTAATGGCACGGCTCAAACCTGCAATGGGGTTTATAGCGGGCCATGTTCGAAATGAATAGTCGAAAAGCGCCGCTCTGTGGCGGCCATCGCAATTTAACCCTTTGTGCTGTAGTCCCAGTCTATGCAAGTAACAGCAAAGTGCAAAAAAATCTCGCGGTCTGTGGCTTGAAATCCCCGTTTCCAGACCCATTTTAAGAATGTGCCCCGATAACAGATACGCCTGATGGGTATTTGGGGGGGACAGCAGCCTGTCCATGGTGGAAGGCTAAAAATTCTCGCTGATTTCAGGAGCTTTTATTTATGCGTAACTTCGATCTTTCCCCGTTATACCGTTCTGCCATTGGTTTTGACCGCCTGTTTAACCATTTAGAAAATAATCAAAGCCAGAGCAACGGCTACCCTCCATACAATGTTGAGCTGGTGGATGAAAACCACTATCGCATCGCCATTGCCGTCGCCGGTTTTGCAGAGAACGAACTGGAGATCACCGCCCAGGATAACCTGCTGCTGGTGAAAGGTTCCCACACGGCGGAGCAGAAAGAACGTACCTACCTGTATCAGGGCATCGCCGAGCGCAACTTTGAACGCAAGTTCCAGTTAGCCGAGAACATTCACGTTAAAGGCGCGAACCTGGTCAACGGCCTGCTGTTTGTCGAACTGGAACGCATCATTCCAGAAGAGAAAAAACCGCGCCGTATCGAAATTAACTGATTTTGCGGGTCGCCTTCGCGGCCCAAACCGAATTGCTTGCCGAACCGGGAGCATATGCGAATCCATAAGGATTTGCAGGAACAACTGCGCACAAAATTAAACTGTGCCGAACTCGCTTCTCAGAAGGAGATCTAGTATGCGTAATTACGATTTATCCCCCCTGCTGCGTCAGTGGATTGGTTTTGACAAACTGGCTAACGCCCTGCAAAGCACCACCGAGCAACAGACATTTCCGCCGTACAACATCGAAAAGAGCGATGATAACCACTATCGCATCACGCTGGCGCTGGCTGGCTTCCGTCAGGAAGACCTGGATATCCAGCTTGAAGGTACCCGCCTGAGCGTAAAAGGGACGCCGGAAAAACAAGAGACCGAAACCAAATGGCTGCATCAGGGGCTGGTGACTCAGCCGTTTAGCCTGAGCTTTACCCTGGCCGACCATATGGAAGTTTCTGGTGCCACGTTCACTAACGGGTTGCTGCATATCGACCTGACCCGCAACGTGCCGGACGCCATTGCACCGCAGCGTATCGCCATTAGCGAGCGCCCGGCGTTGAATAGCTAATACACTTTTTTGCCGGGAGGCGGCTACGCCTTACCCGGCCTATAAATCCTGCCGATCGTGTAGGTCGGGTAAGGCGCAGCCGCCACCTGACACCGCTCACAGACCGCATAAAGCCCCGCTCCGGCGGGGCTTTTTTGTGCGCCATCGCCCATACAGCCGCGTCCGGCTCTGAGAGAATCCTCGTCATAACTAAGGTTATGCACAGGAAGTGGATCATGAGTGATATCGCGTTAACTGTTAGCGTGTTGGCCCTGGTCGCAGTAGTTGGCCTGTGGATTGGCAATATTAAAATCCGTGGCGTCGGGTTTGGTATTGGCGGGGTGTTGTTCGGCGGAATTTTTGTCGGGCATTTTGCTGACCAGCTTGGGCTTGTGCTCAGCGCTGAGATGCTGCACTTCATCCAGGAATTCGGTCTGATCCTCTTCGTCTATACCATTGGTATCCAGGTCGGGCCGGGCTTTTTCGCTTCTCTTCGTGTTTCTGGCTTGCGCCTCAATCTGTTTGCGCTCGGCATTGTCGTGATGGGCGGGCTGGTCACCGCCATTCTGCATAAACTCTTTGATATTCCGCTCCCTGTGGTGCTGGGTATTTTCTCTGGTGCTGTCACCAACACCCCTGCACTGGGTGCCGGGCAGCAAATTCTGCGCGATCTGGGTATCTCGCCAGGCATTGTGGACCAGATGGGGATGAGCTATGCCATGGCTTATCCGTTCGGTATTTGCGGCATCCTGCTCTCGATGTGGCTGATGCGCGTGCTGTTTCGCATCAATGTTGAGAAAGAGGCGCAGGAGCATGAATCCACGCTGACGAACGGCCATGCACTGATCAAAACCATCAATATTCGGGTTGATAACCCCAACCTCGACAAAATGGCGATTCAGGACGTACCGATCCTGAACAGCGTCAACATCATCTGCTCACGGCTTAAACGCGACGACATGCTGATGGTGCCATCGCCCGGCACCATTATTCAGATGGGGGATTTACTGCACCTGGTTGGGCAGCCGGGGGATCTGCATAACGCGCGGCTGGTGATTGGTCAGGAGGTGGATACCTCGCTCTCCACACGCGGAACCGACATGCGCGTTGAGCGTGTTGTGGTCACTAACGAGCAGGTTCTGGGTAAGAAAATCCGCGATTTGCAGGTAAAAGAGCGTTATGACGTGGTGATCTCGCGGCTTAACCGTGCAGGGGTCGAACTGGTTGCCAGCCCGGAAGCCAGCCTGCAATTTGGCGATATCCTCAATCTGGTTGGCCGGCCCTCGTCTATTGATGCCGTGGCGGACATGGTCGGCAACGCGCAGCAAAAATTGCAGCAGGTGCAGATGCTGCCGGTGTTTATCGGAATCGGCCTGGGCGTGCTGCTCGGCTCCATTCCGCTGTATGTGCCGGGCTTCCCGGTGGCGCTCAAACTGGGGCTGGCGGGTGGCCCGCTGATTATGGCGCTGATCCTCGGGCGTATCGGCTGTATCGGTAAGCTGTACTGGTTTATGCCGCCGAGCGCCAACCTGGCGCTGCGTGAGCTGGGAATTGTGCTATTTCTGGCGGTTGTCGGCCTGAAGTCCGGCGGTGATTTTGTAGATACCCTGGTCAGGGGCGAAGGGATGAGCTGGGTAGGCTACGGGATATTTATTACCGCGATCCCGCTGCTGACGATGGGCATTCTGGCGCGGATGTTCGCCAAAATGAACTATCTGACACTCTGCGGGATGCTCGCGGGCTCCATGACCGACCCGCCCGCGCTCGCCTTTGCCAATAACCTGCACGCCACCAGCGGTGCGGCGGCGCTCTCTTACGCCACGGTTTATCCGCTGGTGATGTTCCTGCGCATCATTACGCCGCAGCTACTGGCGGTGGTTTTCTGGGGGATGAGTTAGTAGTTCTTCCGGGTGGATGCGCCGTAAATGGTAGTCCACCTGGTAATCGCTGGTATTACGGAACATGACGGAATAATTGAGGAACTCGCCGCTGTCGCTGTAAGAGAGAGAGGTAATACGCAGCAGCGGTGTTTGTTCCGGCAGGTTCAGGTACTGCGCCAGCTGTTTGTCTGCCAGAACGGGCGTCAGGCTCTCGTAGTTCCCGCTGATGGTTATCCCACACTCCTTTTCGATGTAATCAAACTTCGACCCTTCAAGATGCGCCAGCGACAGGTTGCGAAACAGCTTCACCGGCATAAAGCTGTCTTCCAGCATCAGCGGTTTACCTTCTACATAGCGCACCCGGCGCGAAAAGTAGATCCGCTCATCAATCTGAATACGTAACTGGCTGGCAATGGCAGGCGGTGCGGGCATCACTTCGAACTGTAACACCTTGCTTTGCACCTCTTTGCCTTGCTGACGAAGCACTTCCACCAGCCCGGTCAGGTTCGTGGTCTCATGGTGGACGTCTTTACGCGCCACAAAGGTGCCGCTGCCGTGACGGCGTTCAACCAGCCCCCAGCTCACCAGTAAATCGAGCGCTTTACGGATGGTCATTCGCGCCACCCCAAACTCCTGCGCCAGCGCTTTCTCACCCGGTAACGGGCTACCGACATTGTAATCCGATGAATTCAGCCGTAACCGCAGTCTGTCGGCAATGGATTTGTAGATCACCTGTAGACCTCTCTGTGGGTATCAAGGGGGAGAGCTGGGTGTGAAGATGTCCATATTTATAACCAAAAGTAGACCTGACTGACCAAATTAAAACCATGAATGCGATCACGGAACGCAGCGGCACGTCATGTTTGCTCATCAGTAAATTCTTATGCTCATTTCAGGCCAGTAAAAAACCATAAAGGCCTCTACCCCCTACAGGTTGTTACATGAGGATTTAAAAATGCTCAGTCAAATACAACGTTTTGGCGGTGCCATGTTTACCCCGGTGTTGTTGTTTCCGTTTGCCGGGATCGTGGTTGGGATCGCCATCATGCTGCGCAACCCGCTTTTCGTGGGTGAAGCGCTCACTGCTCCTGATAATTTATTCGCGCAAATCGTTCACATCATTGAAGAAGGTGGCTGGGCGGTGTTTCGCAACATGCCGCTGATTTTCGCTGTAGGTTTACCCATTGGGCTGGCAAAACAGGCGCAAGGTCGGGCTTGTCTTGCGGTGCTGATTAGCTTCCTGACCTGGAACTACTTCATCAATGCGATGGGGATGACCTGGGGCCATTTCTTTGGCGTCGATTTCTCCGCTGAACCCACGGCTGGCAGCGGACTGGCAATGATTGCCGGGATCAAAACGCTGGATACCAGCATTATCGGGGCGATTGTTATTTCGGGCATCGTCACCGCCATCCATAACCGCTATTTCGACAAACCCCTGCCAGTGTTTCTGGGGATTTTCCAGGGGACGTCGTTTGTCGTCATCCTCGCGTTTTTCGTGATGATCCCCTGCGCCTGGTTGACGCTGTTAGGCTGGCCAAAAGTGCAGATGGGCATTGAATCCTTACAGGCCTTTTTACGCTCTGCCGGGGCGCTGGGCGTGTGGGTTTATACCTTCCTGGAACGCATTCTGATCCCAACCGGCCTGCACCACTTTGTCTACGGACCGTTTATCTTCGGCCCAGCGGCGGTGGAAGGTGGCATTCAGGTGTACTGGGCGCAGCATTTACAGGAATTCAGTCAGAGCACGCTGCCGTTGAAAACCCTGTTCCCGGAAGGCGGCTTCGCGCTGCACGGCAACTCGAAAGTGTTCGGCTCCGTCGGGATTGCGCTGGCGCTCTGGTACACCGCCTCGCCTGAAAATCGCGTCAAGGTGGCGGGGTTGCTGATCCCGGCAACGCTTACCGCCATGCTGGTGGGCATTACCGAACCGCTTGAGTTCACCTTCCTGTTTATTTCGCCGCTGCTGTTTGCTGTCCACGCCGTGCTGGCGGCAACGATGGCGACGGTGATGTACGTCTTTGGTGTGGTGGGCAACATGGGGGGCGGGCTGCTTGACCAGTTCCTGCCGCAAAACTGGATCCCGATGTTCCACAACCACGCATCCACGATGTTCACCCAGATAGGCATTGGTATCTGCTTCACCGGTATCTACTTTGTGGTCTTCAAAACGTTGATTGAGCGGCTGAACCTCAAAACCCCGGGCCGTGAAGAGAGCGAAATCAAACTCTACAGCAAGGCCGACTACCAGGCCGCTCGCGGGCAAACCACCGCACCGGCAGCGGCAAGCCAGCAGGTTGGGCAGGCAGCCGGTTTCTTACAGGCGCTCGGCGGCGCCGCCAATATCGAAAGCGTGAATAACTGCGCCACCCGCTTACGTATCACGCTGGTGGATATGGCACAGACCCAAAGCGACGACGTCTTTAAAGCCCTGGGCGCACACGGTGTGGTGCGACGCGGCAACGGCATTCAGGTGATTGTCGGTCTGCACGTTCCCCAGGTGCGCGACCAGCTTGAATCGCTGATGAAAACCCCTTTAACGAACGAACAAACCACCCTGACGGAGGCTGTATCATGAAAAAATTCTCAGTTGTCATTGCAGGCGGCGGCAGTACCTTTACCCCGGGTATCGTCCTGATGTTGTTAGCCAACCGTGACCGTTTCCCGCTGCGCGCCCTGAAGTTCTATGACAACGACGGCGCACGCCAGGAAACCATCGCTGAGGCGTGCAAAATTATCCTCAAAGAGCAGGCCCCGGACATCGAATTTAGCTACACCACTGACCCAAAAGCGGCCTTTACCGATGTGGATTTCGTGATGGCGCATATTCGTGTGGGTAAATACCCGATGCGCGAAAAAGACGAGAAAATCCCGCTACGCCACGGCGTACTGGGCCAGGAAACCTGCGGCCCGGGCGGGATCTCTTACGGGATGCGTTCTATCGGCGGTGTGCTGGAGCTGGTGGATTACATGCAACAGTACTCGCCAAATGCGTGGATGCTGAACTACTCCAACCCGGCAGCAATTGTGGCAGAAGCAACCCGCCGCCTGCGTCCGAACGCCAAAATCCTCAACATCTGCGATATGCCGATCGGTATTGAAGGGCGCATGGCGCAGATTGTTGGCCTGAAAGACCGCAAAGAGATGCGTGTGCGTTACTACGGCCTGAACCACTTCGGCTGGTGGACATCGATTGAAGATTTGAACGGTAACGATCTGATGCCAAAACTGCGCGAATATGTGGCGAAAAACGGATATGTTCCGCCTTCTGAGGACGCGCATACTGAAGCAAGCTGGAACGATACCTTTGCCAAAGCGAAAGACGTGCAGGCGCTGGATCCCGATACCATGCCGAACACCTACCTGAAATATTACTTCTTCCCGGATTACGTGGTAGCGCACTCCAACCCGGAGCGCACTCGCGCGAATGAGGTGATGGATCACCGCGAGAAGCATGTGTTCAGCTCCTGCCGGGCGATCATTGAAGCCGGTAAATCTTCCGCCGGGGAACTGGAAATCGACGAACACGCGTCTTACATCGTCGATCTGGCCACCGCGATTGCGTTTAACACTCAGGAGCGCATGTTGCTGATTGTGCCGAACAACGGCGCAATCCATAACTTTGATGCCGATGCGATGGTAGAAATTCCTTGCCTGGTGGGGCATAACGGCCCTGAACCGCTGACCGTAGGCGACATTCCGCACTTCCAGAAAGGGTTAATGAGCCAGCAGGTTGCGGTGGAAAAACTGGTGGTGGATGCCTGGGAGCAGCGCTCGTATCAGAAACTCTGGCAGGCGATCACCTTGTCGAAAACTGTGCCGAGCGCGTCGGTCGCCAAAGCGATCCTCGATGACCTGATTGAGGCCAACAAAGAGTACTGGCCAGAGCTGCATTAATCTTTCTGACCGGCATCATCCGATGCCGGTTTTCTTGTCCTTGTCGATTTACGCTATGCTGAAGCCTGCCTGGAGCACGACAAGGAACCTTCATGAAAATTTCTCGCCTCGGCGAAGCCCCGGACTACCGCTTCTCGCTGGCCAATGAACGTACATTTTTAGCGTGGATACGTACTGCACTGGGCTTTCTCGCAGCGGGTGTCGGCCTTGACCAGTTGGCCCCGGATTTTGCGACCCCGTTGATCCGCGAAGTGTTGGCCCTGCTGCTGTGCCTGTTTGCGGGCGTGCTGGCGATTTACGGTTACCTGCGCTGGTTACGCAACGAAAAGGCGATGCGCCTGAAGCAGGATCTGCCCTACACACGCGGGTTATTGATTATCAGCGCGATATTGTTGACGGTGGCAGGAGTGGTGATGGTGCTGGTGTTCTATGGCGGATAGCCGCAAAGCGCGCCGCGAAGCCGATCCCGGCTTGCAGCCGGAACGAACCTCGCTGGCCTGGCTACGTACGCTACTGGGCTATGGTGCGCTGATCGCGCTGGCGATTAAACACAACTGGCATCGCACAGGCGTGCCGTTCTGGGTTTCTCTTGTTGTGCTGGCATTGGTGGCGATCATTTTGTGGCGTTATACCCGCAGCCGTAACCTGATGGATGTTGCTCAGGACGACTTTGTACAACCAAAAGCGGTGCGGGATAAGTTTCTGATCGCGTTGGCCGTGTTGTCACTGGCGCTGCTGTTTGCTGTGACCCATATTCAGCAGATCCTGAATCTGTAAAAAAAAATCGATCCCTCTCCCACAGGAGAGGGATACACAAAACCCCTTAACGGCCCTTCGCCAGATACTTCGCCATTTCGTCTTCCGGCACCATGCCGCCGCCGGTTGCCCAGACAAGATGGGTTGCATTTTCCAGCTCGCGCGTATCGCTTGCCGATACGCGCACCGGCCCGGCCATTCCCGCCAGCGCTGAGGGCTCCAGGCGAATGCCTTCTTCCTGTGCCAGCCAGCCGAGCATGTCATACATGCTCTGATCGCTTAAGGTATAGAATCCGTCGAGCAAGCGCTCCATCGCCCGGCCCACGAAACCAGACGCGCGACCGACCGCCAGACCATCGGCTGCCGTTACGTTGTCGATCCCCAGATCCTGCACCGCAATCTCGTCGTGCAGGCCCGTGTAGACGCCCAACAGCATACAAGGGGAGTGAGTCGGCTCGGCAAAGAAACAGTGAACGTTGTCGCCGAAGGCCAGCTTCAGACCAAACGCCACACCGCCAGGGCCACCGCCCACGCCACACGGCAGGTAGACGTACAGCGGGTGCTGCGCATCCACCACACGACCCTGTGCGGCAAACTGTGCTTTCAGACGTTCGCCCGCCACCGCGTAACCCAGGAACAGCGTGCGGGAGTTTTCATCGTCGATGAAGAAGCAGTTCGGATCGCTCTCCGCTGCTTTGCGCCCTTGTTCCACCGCCACGCCGTAATCCTGCTCGTATTCGACAACAATCACGCCGTGGCTGCGCAGTTTGGCTTTCTTCCATTCACGGGCGTCGGCGGACATATGCACCGTGACCTTAAAGCCGATCCGCGCACTCATGATCCCGATAGACATCCCCAGATTGCCGGTTGACCCAACCGCAATACTGTACTGACTGAAGAAGTCCTTAAAGCGCGGCTCCAGCAGGATGCTGTAATCGTCGTCAACGCTGAGCAGGCCCGCCGCCAGCGCCAGTTTTTCCGCGTGAGTCAGCACCTCATAGATACCGCCGCGCGCTTTAATCGAGCCGGAAATTGGCAGGTGGCTGTCTTTTTTCAGCAGCAGCGTGCCGGGGATCGTCGTGCCGAACTCTTTCTCCAGCCGCTTGTGCATGGCCGGAATGGCCACCAGTTCAGATTCAATAATCCCGTGGGTGGCGGCCGTTTCCGGGAATGCTTTCGCCAGATACGGCGCGAAGCGGTTTAGCCGTGCATGAGCGTCGTCCACGTCGGCTTTGGTCAGCCCGACATACGGCAACCCTTCTTCAAGCGAGGTGGTACGCGGGTTAAACCAGGTGGTTTCTTTCAGGGCAACCAGATCCTCAACCAGAGGGAACTGTGCGATTAGCGTGGTGATAGTTGCGTTTTCCATAATAAATCTCTTCGCGCTCAGATAATGAAAGAAAGCAGGAATGTGCCGCCAAGTGCAAGCACCGAGGCGATAAAGGTCGCCGTTGTATAGTATTTGAACGTCTCATTCAGGGTCGCGCCGCAGTATTGCTTCACAAGCCAGAAGAGGGAATCGGTTACGATCGTGCAGCCAATGGCGCCAGAACCGATGGCAATGGTAATGATCTCCGGGCTGACGTTCGGGTATAGCGGTAGCATCGGGGCCACGATGGCGGTTGCGCCCATCATCGCAACGGTGGCTGAACCTACCGCAGCGTGCAGAACTAATGCCACCAGCCAGGCCAGCAGGATCGGATGCATATGCAGGTTCGACAGGATCTGCGCCAGCGTATCGGCCAGCCCGCTGGTTTTGAGGATAGCGTTAAACGCCCCGCCCGCACCGATGATCAGCAGAATGTTGGCGATAGAGCCAAAGCCGTGTTCAGTATGGGTAAGCATAGCGCCCATCCCCATATGCTGGCGCAGCCCCAGCAGGTAGTAGGCAACAAACACGGCGATAAACATCGCGGTGATCGGGTTGCCAATAAATTCCAGTACCGTGTACAGCGTGCCTGTTTTCGCCATGTTCAGTTCGGCGATGGTTTTCACCAGCATCAGGCCGATGGGCAGCAGCACCGTGAACAGTGTTGCGCCAAGTGACGGCAGGGTGTGTTCTTCCCGAACTTTCAGGTCAGAGAACTCTGCCGGAACCGGTTTGAACGGCAGGCGATTACCGAGCAGTTTCAGGAACAGCGGGCCGCCTACCAGCGAGGCCATCAGGCCAACCAGTAAGCCATAGACGATAACTGTCCCTACATCGGCGCCCAGTTTGTTGGTGACGAACAGCGCCGCCGGGTGCGGAGGCACTACGCAGTGCACGGCCATCAGCGCAGTACAGAGTGGGATCGCCAGCTTCAGTAACGAGGTTTGGGTTTTTTTGGCAATCGAGAAAGCCAGCGGGATCAGCAATACCACGCCCACTTCCACAAACAGCGTGATGCCGCAAATCATCCCCACCAGCACCATAATCACATCAGCAGATAACCAGCGGCAGCGCTGAAGCGTGATGCCGATACGCTCCGCCGCGCCGGACACTTCCATCATCTTGCCGAGGATTGTCCCCAGGCCAATCACCGCAGCCAGGAAGCCCAGCGTGCCGCCAATCCCGCTCTCAATGGCATTCACCATATCCAGCGGGCCCATCCCCATCATGGCACCGACAAAAAAGCTCGCCAGCAGCAGTGCCAGGAACGGGTGAAACTTCAGTTTTACGATGGTTAATACAATCAACACGATGCTGATGAGCAGCGTCGCCACAACCCAGACCTGAGATCCCATATCTCACCTCACCCTTAAGTAATCTGCGGGTATTGGACGAAAAAACGGCATGGGCTGACAAACGATATAAATTGCCTTTCAGGTGAGCCAGATTGAATCAAGTGAGTGACTAATCTCTAAAAAGCGCACTTATTTTGTGTTTGGTTCACATAAATTCATCTCTGAAAGATATTCTGGGCAGGGAAAAAGAGAGTGAGAATGGCGATGAATGATGCAAATGAGGCCAGAAACCGCCTGTTAAATGGCTGGCAGTTGTCAAAAATGTACACCTTTGAAGTGGCGGCACGGCACGAATCCTTTGCGCTGGCGGCGGAGGAACTCTCGCTCAGTCCCAGTGCGGTCAGTCACCGCATCAACCTGCTGGAAGAGGAGTTGGGCATTCAGCTGTTTGTGCGCTCGCACCGCAAAGTGGAGCTGACCCAGGAAGGGAAACGCGTGTACTGGACGTTAAAATCGTCGCTGGACACCCTGAATCAGGAGATCCTGGATATTAAAAACCAGGAACTGTCCGGCACCCTGACGGTTTACTCTCGTCCGTCGATTGCCCAGTGCTGGCTGGTGCCGATGCTGGGGGACTTCACCCGCCGGTATCCGTCGATCTCGCTGACCATTCTGACCGGCAATGATTATGTAAATATGCAGCGAACGGGTGTCGATCTGGCGCTCTATTTCGACGATACGCCGCCAAATCATCTGTCTCACCACTTTCTGATGGATGAGGCTATCCTGCCGGTGTGTTCCCCGGAATATGCTCAACAACATGCGCTACTTCAGCACCCGGATAACCTTCGCCACTGCACTTTGCTGCACGACCGCCAGGCCTGGAGCAATGACTCCGGCACCGACGAGTGGTTTAGCTGGGCGCAGCACTTTGCAGTCAATATGCCGCCATCATCGGGAATTGGCTTCGATCGTTCTGACTTAGCCATTATTGCCGCCATGAATCACGTGGGGGTGGCGATGGGGCGTAAACGGCTGGTGCAAAAGCGCCTTGAGCGCGGAGAGCTGATAGCCCCCTTTGGCGAGAAAACGCTGAAATGCCATCAGCACTATTATGTTTCCACCCCGTCCGGGCGGCAGTGGCCAAAAATTGATGCCTTTATTAGCTGGCTGAAGGCGATGGCACAGTGAAGATTTATTACGCTTTGGCTCTACACGAAATGTGAAAAAGCGTGCTAAATACAAGTTATTGCTTTTGATTTCTCGCAAGGTACATCGTGTTTAAGCCTCTCATTGCCACTGCGTTATTGCTAACTTCCGGCTGGGCCATCGCCGCTGAGCCGCCGCTGACGGCTGCACTTTACGCGCAGCAGCTTGGCGTGGGTATTGATGTCGACTGGGCGCGCACCGAACGTGGCATCCGGGAATTCGATCCGCTGGTGGTACGTGATTTTCGCGCCAAAGGGTTAACGCATGTGCGTATTCGCGTGGCGGATGAACCCACCGAAGCGCGGCTCATTCATCTGCGTAAACTGGTTGAAGCCTGCGAGCAATACGGAGTGATCCCCATCATCTCTTATCAGGCTGACGAATATAAAAACGACCCGAAAGCAGATAATGAAAAAGAGGTGATCAACTGGTGGATTGCGGTGGCGCACTATTTTGGCCAAAGCTCACCGCTGCTTGGGTTTGATCTGATCTATGAGCCTGCGGATAAGCTTAACCACAACCAGGCTTCGCTGAACCGGGTGTACGAGAAAACGATCAAAGTCATTCACAGCATTGATGCGAATCGCATGATTTTTATCGCGCCACGTCTGCGCGCCGCGCCGGAAGATTTATCCAGCATGAAGCTGCCTGCACATAGCCAAAACTACCTGCTGGCCGAGTGGCATATCTTCCCGTGGGGGCCGCTGAAAAATAACGGCAAATACCCGTGGACGTCCGGTACGGCGGCCGAAAAAGCGGCCATTCACAACCGGATTAACACCGCGCTGCACTGGCAGCAAAAAACCGGACATGTCAGCTGGGTGGGCGGATGGGGAGTGGGCGAATCAAGCCGGTTTACGCCAACGGCGTCGCAGCTGGCGTTTGCCACGTTTATGGCCTGTGAACTGCAAAAGGCGAAAATCCCGTATGCCATTAACGCCGATTTCCAGTTTTATGACGGGGAAGAAGGGGCCTGGCGGCCTGCGCCAGAGCCCTTATTGCAGACCATGATTACACCTGAGTGTGAAAAGCCCGCCGAGAAGCCGGGCCATCATGCGGTTAAACCGGCTGCTCATGATGCGGGACACGGGACGCCAGCGGCAGCCAGCACAGTAAAATCAGCAGCCCCATCAGCGTCATCAGCAAACCCAAACTAGCCTGACCGGTTTGTGGCAACATCGCAGAAAGCCAGGCCAGCGCACCGGAACCGATATTCTGCAAACCACCCACCAGCGCGCCCGCCGTGCCTGCGAGGAACGGGAACGGCTCCATTGCGCCACTGGTGGCGAGCGGGAACAGCATCCCTGCACCGAAGAAGAACAGCGCCGCCGGGATAAGCAGCGTCCAGACGGTCATCACGCCGAACAACCCTGGGATCCACATCATCACGCCCGCCAGCAGGCAGCTAATCACTGACTGCCACATCAGCGTGGAGAAACGTTTGTTCGGGCGCCCGGCAAACCATGCGCCGAAAAACGCCGCCGGAATAGGCAGGATAAACAGGATACTCACCACCATACTGCTGAGGCCAAGCCCTGCGCCTAACAGCACGCCGGAGCAGGCTTCAAACACGGCAATCCCAGCCAGGCCGCCGATCAACATCAACAGGTAGCAGGTGAACGCCCCGTTGCCGAACAGCGTTTTATAGCTGGTGATAAGTTTGGTGCGCGGTGCATCGGTAGGGCGCGTTTCCGGCATCCAGCGCGCCATGCTGAAGGTCACAATCACACACAGCACCAGCAGGAAGGCGTAGCAGGCACGCCACGACCACATCGTATCCAGCAGGCCGCCAATCAGCGGGGCCAGCAGGGGGCTCACCAGAATGCCCATATTCAGCAGACTGTTGGCATGGCGAAGCTGGGTGCCCTGATACAGGTCGCGTGGCAAGGTACGCGCCATCACCCCGCCAACGCCGGTCCCGACACCTTGCAGAGCGCTGGCGGCAATTAGTACCGTCAGGCTATGGGTGGTAATGGCAATCACCGTTGCCACCATGAAAATACACATCCCCACCAGAATCACCGGGCGACGCCCGACGCGATCGGACAGCGGGCCGTAGAACAGCTGAGAGACGCCATAGGTCAGCAGATAAGCGGCCATAACGCTCTGCACTGCGCCCTCGCGGACGTTCAGTTCCTTTGCCATGTCGGCGATCGCCGGAATGTAGATGGTTTGCGCCATCTGACCGACGGCCACCAGTAACACCAGCATCAACAATAAGTTAACGTTCCTTTGTTTTTTCATGTCGCTGAATACTTTTGCCAAAAGAGAGAAATAAAGAATAAGTGACTACGCATTCCCATAAATGCGCGAGGAATCTACCACAATGAGATGACAAATTAAGCATTGCTGTGATGAATGGAAGAAGACACTAAGGCAGGTTTTGTAAACAAGATTGGCAACTAATGTTGCCAGCGATTTAGGCCAGGCGAAGCAGGATCGCCCCGCCGGCAATACCCAGCGCCGCGGCAATGCGCAGGCCAGCAACGTTTTCTTTTAGAAGGAGAAACGCGATCAGTGCACCAAAGAGGATGGAGGTTTCCCGTAGCGCTGCCACCACGGCCAATGGTGCTTGAGTCATCGCCCATAATGCCAGGCCGTAAGAGCCCATCGTCCCGATGCCACCGAGCAGGCCTTTTTTCCAGTGCAGGCGCAGATAGCTGGACGCTTCGCGACGGCGCGCCACCATTGCCCAACTCAGCAGGCAAAAACCGTTCATAAAGAATGTCCACAGCGTATAACCCAGCGCCGTTTCCGATAAACGCACCCCTGTGCCGTCCACGAGGGTATACCCCGCGATAAAGCAGGCGTTCAATAGCGCAAATGTGATCCCCTTGCGTGATTGCATCCGCCCGTTCATCGCCATCGCCAGAATCGAAAGGCAGATCACGCCGATGCCGGACCAGGCCATCCAGGAGAGTGTATCCCCAAGAGCCAGAACGCTGATCAGCGCAACCAAAAGCGGTGCTGTGCCGCGCATCAGTGGATACGTTTGGCTCATGTCAGAAATTTGATAGGTTTTTGCCACCAGCACCGTATACACCACCTGTAATGCACAAGAGACAATCAAAAATGGCCAACTGGCGGCAGAAGGCTGTGGTGAGAATGGCAGTAAGATCAGTGCAATAAGCGTGGCGGAGCCGCTAACGCTGATCGCGGAATAGAGTTTGTCCGTTCCGGCTTTGACAATGGCATTCCAGCTGGCATGTAGCAGTGCAGCAAACAGCAAGATGCAGAAAACGGTGATGGTCATGGTTTATCGGATGGTGAATTGTCATTCAACTGTAACATTCACCTTTTCATGCTGCCAGCCCGTTACACCGCGCAAAAAAGACGGTGCGTGACCCGTGGCTCGTCGGAAACCCGCGTAAACCCGATATGATGGTAGAACGCATCGGCCGATTCCGGCGCATGGGTATTGAGAAAATCAAACCAGATGCTGGCATCCGCCATCACCACGGCCAGCAGCTGTTTGCCGATACCCTGGCCGCGACACTTTTCGCTGATATAAAGATGGCGAATGCGTCCGGCCCGCGGCTGCTGGCTAAACGGATCGCGGTTAAGGCCGCATACGCCCACCAGTTTGCCGTTCAGAAACGCCCCCAGCAGTTTTTCACCCGGTGCGTTAAAGCGGTTTTCACCGCGCTGCCAGTTCTCTTCCAGCCTGCGTAGCATATTGAAATTCAGCGTGATGCTTTCGGTTTTCAGGGCAATATACCCGGGTTCTTCAGGTGTAATAGGTTCAATTAACAGACGCGACATAGCATTCCCTCGTTATTAAAGAGGGGCGGTTGCCCGCCCCTCTCAGGTGCGACTTGAACCTGAATCACCGCAGGTATTTCAGGACGGCATCAAGCAGTTGCAGTACAGCAACAATGAGTTTGAGGATAAGAACCACCATATCCACTACGCTCATACGCGTCTCCTTTTGGTTAAAAGGAGCACGATGCTGGCGTACCTTTCCGCCGCCTGTTGCCAGCACCTGGATTGACGTAACACAGTGTGCTCACTTCAGGGG